>Ga0187879_10001287_pt1 | contig 17157 bp, 8 predicted proteins | sample June2016WEW_19_1_FD_132423 | JGI IMG/M metagenome (GOLD analysis project Ga0187879, IMG submission 132423) | Peatland microbial communities from SPRUCE experiment site at the Marcell Experimental Forest, Minnesota, USA - June2016WEW_19_10 | ecosystem: Environmental > Terrestrial > Soil >... | reverse complement strand
GGCGTGCGCTGCGACATGGCGATGTTGCTCATCAACCGTATCTTTAGCCAAACCTGGGCGGGGCGGGCGGGGATCGTTCCACCGACGGAGTATTGGCGGGATTTGATTGCTCAAGTGCGCGAGGTCCATCGCGGTTTCATCTTTGTCGCGGAGGCATATTGGGATCTCGAATGGGAACTGTTGCAACAGGGTTTTGACTATTGTTATGACAAGCGCCTTTATGACCGACTGGTGGAGGGCAGTGCGGAGCGAATCCGGGAACACCTCGCGGCCCCGGTCGGCTACCAGCGTCGGCTGATTCGGTTCCTGGAAAATCACGACGAGCCACGGGCTGCGGCGGTGTTTTCGCCGCCGCAAAACCGGGCTGCGGCAATGGCGTTGATGACTTTGCCCGGCGCCAAACTTTTTCAAGAAGGACAATTTACCGGGGCCAAGATCAAGTTGAGCGTGCACTTGGGACGATGTCCGGACGAATCTCCAGACGAAGCACTGGAAGCATTTTACCAGAATCTGGTGGAGATTGTCCGCACCGTCGAGTTGCGCAAAGGCGTGTGGCAGCTTTGCCAACAGCGGGGATGGCCCGACAACCAGAGCTGTCACCATCTGATTTCGTGGTGCTGGCTGGTTGCAGACAGAAAGTACGTGGTGGTGTTGAACTTATCAGGATGGCGCAGTCAAGGCCAAATTATCCCACCCTGGAACGATCTCGGCGGGCGAGACTGGGACTTGCGTAGTCTATTGCCCAGGCAAGACTATGGGCGAAGAAGCGGCGAAGAAATGACGACGGAAGGACTCTACGTCGATGTTGACGCCAAGTCCTTCCATTTTCTGGAGTTGGTACCCCTGGAGGAATAATTCGCGTGAGGAAGAGCCTATTTCCCCCTACTAATCCTGGTGCAGGGAGGGCTCCAAATCGTGGTAAAATGCCACGCGGTTTGGGCGGGGAAAGTATATGAACCTGCGTCGAAGGCTGGCTTACGCACTGCTGGCGCTGCTGGCAATGGTGGTCATCAGCGTCAGCGGATATTGTCTACTGGGGGGCGCGAAGGTGACCTTCCTACAGTCCTTGTACATGGCCGTGATAACGCTGTCCGGCGTCGGCTATCAGGAGATCGTGGACACCAGCCACAACCCTGCCCTGCGTGTTTTCAACATTTTCGTGGTGCTGTTCGGCGTAGCCATCATGGTCTATGTCTTTTCGGTAGCTACAGCTTTCCTGGTCGAAGGCGAACTGAGCGACCTGTTCTGGAGGCGCAAGATGGAAAAGCAGATCAGCAGACTGACGGGCCACTACATCATCTGCGGTTTGGGCGACACAGGAAGATATGTGGCAGCCGAGCTGCAAGCCACAGGAACGCCTTACGTGGTGATTGAGACCCTCGAGCAGCCGGTGCAGAAATTCCGCGAGACGCAGCGCGATCTGCTTTACGTGATCGGAGATGCAACCGACGAAGCGGTGCTCGACCATACCGGAGTCGGGCGTGCGAAAGGGCTGATTGCCGGGCTTTGCGCGGACAAGGATAATCTGGTTATTACGTTTCTGGTGCGGCAGAAGAATCCGTCCATCCGCATCGTGGCGCGCTGCAGCGATGAGGAAAAGTTCTCCGACCGCATGCTGAAGGCAGGTGCGGACTCGACGGTTTCACCCAACCGCATCGGCGGTCTGCGATTGGCCAGCGAGGTGCTTCGGCCGCACGTGGTGGAATTCCTCGACCTGCTGCTGAAGGAACAATCGCGTACTCTGCGGGTGGAGCAGATCGAAATCCCGGAAGGCTCGGGCTGGAGCGGCGTGTCGCTGGATCATCTCAATCTGCGGTCCAGACACGGATTGGTGCCCCTCGCGGTGAAAAACTCCGGCGCACGGCAAGACCCCGCCTTCCTGGTGAATCCTCCGGGCGAGGAGATTTTGCGGGACGGCGCAATTGTGATTGTCATGGGCGACGTCAACGACGTGAAACGTGCGCAGGACGAAGCGCAAACCCAAAGGGCAGCGTAGGCATTTGCCGCGGCCTGAGCAACCGCCAGTCCTGCAATTAATCTCCAAACTTTTCCTTTGAAAACTTGCCCAGCAAGTGGTAAAACTTCCGAACTCTGGGAATTGTAAAGCATTTGGACCGGGTGCATACGTCCGGGTTTGACCCTGCGGGAGGTTTCGCAGAAGTGAACCGAAATCATTTTGTCCGGTCTCGCTGCTTTCATTTTGCGCTCGCGTTCCTTTGCTGGAGCGCGGCGACAGCAGACCTAGCGGTTGCCCAAGAGCCCAGAATTCCCGGAAGACCGCCCGCTACATCCGCCAGACCTGCTGCGTTGCTAGGAGTGGTGCAGGATCAGAACGGACGCCCGGTGAATGGGGTCGTGGTCTCCGCTCAATATCGGACGACGAACAAAACTTACAGCGCGGTGAGCAATGCAGAAGGAATATTTCGGCTCCGGGATCTCCCCCCGGGAAACTATGAAATCACAGCAACGGGCGCAGGTTACGGACCTCGCCCACCTGTGGCTGTGACGCTAAGCGCAGGACAGGCTCGGGAAGTGAATATCAAGCTGGAGTTGGTGGCACCTGCGCCCTTGCCTCTGCCGGAGATTCCGACGCGCACTCTTCCCGGCCAGCCGCGTGAAGGGCAGACGGAACAGAGTCCCGGCAATCCTTATCCGGGTCTCCGTACGCCGCAGTCTATGGAGACGGCTCCAGGCGAGCTCGCTTCGCCAGAGGAGCCACTGGGCACCGTCGCTTATTCGGTGCAGCCATATCGCTGGACGGTGGAGATGCCCAGCTGGCAGCGTTATGAAAAACGCGGCGAATATCCGTATGTCCGCTCGCACTGGTACGATCCGTTCGATCGCAACCGGCTTAAGGGCGACTATCCGATTTTTGGCCAGCGCTGGTTCTTCGACTTTACGGGAACCAGCGAAACCAACATCGACGTGCGCAGACTACCGGTGCCAAGTGGCGTTTCTGCCGAGCAGCCGGGCGAGACTTCCTTCTTTGGCAAAGGCGAGCAAGGGTTCGCCTCGCAGACCTTCTTTTTTTCCGCCGACCTGTCTCACGGGGATACTAGTTTCCTGCCCGCGGATTTCCGCATCCGGTTTACTCCCGCCGTCAATCTGAACTTTCTGCAGACTCGCGAGCGCGGTTTGGTCAACATCAATGTGCAAGACGGGACAAACCGCTTCGACACTCACGTAGGGCTACAGGAGGGCTTTGTCGAGGCAAAGTTGCACGACCTCAGCCCGAACTTCGATTTCATCTCCATTCGAGCAGGCATTCAACAGTTCAACAGCGATTTTCGCGGATTCCTGTTTTCCGATCAGCAGCCGGGGGTGCGTCTCTTCGGAAACCTGCGCTCCAATCGCATCAACTATAACCTCGCCTACTTCTATCTCCTCGAGAAGAACACCAACAGTGAGTTGAACACGTTCCAGCCGCGCCACCAGCAAGTCTACATCGGCAATGTATATGTCCAGGATTTCCTAGCGAAAGGTTACACGACGGAATTCAGTTTTCATTACAACCGCGATGATCCAACGATTCATTTCGACGATAACGGCTTCCTCGTGCGCCCGGCGCCCATCGGCGCCGTGGTGAATAACGGCGTCCTGACTCACGGCATTCGTGCCTACTACATCGGTTGGACCAGTAACGGACATATTGGTCCCATTAACGTGAGCCATGCGTTTTATCAGGCGCTGGGCCATGACACGTTCAACCCCATAGCGGGCCGGCGTGTGAATATCAACGCGCAACTTGGGGCGCTCGAACTTTCGGTGGATAAGAACTGGGTACGCTTCCGCGGTTCTTTCCTTTTTCAATCCGGCGATGGCAACAACCGCTACGGAACGTCACGGGACGACTCCGCCCGCGGATTCGACACCATCGTCGACGATACCAACTTTGCCGGCGGCGCTTTCAGTTTCTGGGACAGCGAGGGAATTCGCCTGACCGGCACCGGAGTCGGGCTGACCACGCCCGGAAGTCTGCTGGTGAACTTGCGCACCAACAAATTCGAGGGGCAGGCGAACTTTGTCAATCCAGGACTATTTCTTTACAACGCAGGAATGGACTTCAATGTGACGCCGAAGCTGCGCGCATTTGTCAACGCGAACTACTTGCGTTTTGACCGCACCGAGCCGCTGGAGTTGCTTTTGTTCCAGTCGCCGGTCACGCACAGCATCGGATCAGATGTCGGAATAGGCTTGGAATACCGGCCTCCATTGAGCGAGAACATCGTGATCACTGCCGGCACATCGGGGTTGATTCCGTCCTTGGGATTCGACCAAGTGTTCAATCCGCGGAGTCTGATTTCGGCGTTTGCCAAGATCAAATTTCAGTTCTGATTGGTTCGGGTACGAACATGAAATGCAGCATGAGAAAAACGCTATGCGCACTGATGTTGCCTGCGGCCTGCCTGTGCGGGATCTTTCCGATTCTTCGGTTTGGCGCGCATTCAGTGGCCGCCGCGGGCCAGGCGCAAACGTCCGAGCAGATCGTGCAGCCGGAATGGCTGGGGCAGTCGCAAGCGGAAGCGGACCGCAAGTCGGCCGGTTGTGTGAGCTGCCACACCAAGACGGACAGCGCCACCATGCATCCGACGGGGACGGTGCGCCTGGGATGCGTCGATTGCCACACTGGAGATGCCGCAGTCGCGGCACCACCCAGTTCCACGCCGGGCTCCCCGTCCTACGAGCAAGCCAAGCTGCAAGCTCATCCACGGCCAAAGTTTGCCGAAGACGCACGCAGCTCCGCGAACCCGGTGCGTGCATACACGCGATGGTTGAAGGAAGATCTGCAATATATCCAATTTGTGAACCCCGGGGACTTGCGAGTGGCGGAGAAAACATGTGGCTCGTCTGGTTGTCATGCCAGCGAAGTCCGGCGGGTGCGCACCAGCATGATGTCGCACGGAGCGATGCTATGGGGGGCAGCGCTGTACAACAACGGCTCGTTTCCGCTAAAGAACCCGCACTTTGGAGAGAGTTACGGGCCCGATGGGACTCCGCAGAGGATGGATTCGGTACCGCCCCCGACTCCTGAAGAAACGCGCACCAAAGGTATATTGCCCTACTTGGAACCATTGGAGCGCTGGGAGATTTCGCAGCCCGGCAATGTGCTGCGAGTATTCGAGCGCGGCGGCGGCAAGAAAGCGGAAGTAGGAAATCCAAATCTGGAGGCAGCTCCCGGGCGTCCCGACTCCAAGCTCAGCGACCGCGGGCTGGGAACTGAGTTGCGCACCGATCCGGTCTTTCTGGGCTTGCAGAAAACCCGGCTCTATGACCCGTTGCTCTATCTTCCCGGCACCAACGACCAGCCGGGGGACTACCGCGCCAGCGGCTGCAGCGCTTGTCACGTCGTCTACGCCAATGATCGCTCGGCCGAGCACTCAGGGCCTTATGCCGACTACGGACACTGGGGACAAACCGCCACAGTCGATCCCACAATTCCCAAGGCAGAAACCGGCCACCCCATCAAGCACCAGTTCACCCGCTCCATTCCCTCGAGCCAATGCGTCGTTTGCCACATGCACCCGGGCACGAATATGGTGGCGACGTATTACGGCTACACTTGGTGGGACAACGAAATCGACGCCGAAAAGATGTTTCCCAAGCGCCAGCACAATCCCAGCGAGGTGGAGCGAAATCTAGTGCAAGCGCGTAACCCGGAGGGTACGGCACCGCGCGGCTTGTGGGCCGACCCGACGTTTCTTGAGCAAGTGGGTAGTCCGGATTTCCTGGCGAAATTGAAGAATACGCAGTTTGGCGACTTCCACAGTCACGGCTGGATTTTCCGGGCAGTTTACAAACACGATCGCAAGGGCAATTTTCTCGACGACAAGAATCAGCAGATCGCTTCCGATGATCCAGAGAAATTCCGCAAAGCAGTACACTTAAAAGATATTCACCTGGAAAAAGGGATGCATTGCGAGGATTGTCATTTTTCCCAAGACAATCACGGGAACGGGAAGCTGTATGGCGAGACGCGCAATGCGGTCGAAGTGGATTGCGTGGATTGTCACGGGACCATCAAGGAGCGTACCTCGCTGAAAACCTCGGGTCCCGCGGCGCCGCGCGGAGGTACCGATCTGGCGGTGCTGCGAACCCCGTGGGGGGCGCGCCGTTTCTATTGGAAGGGTGATCGCCTGTTCCAGCGCTCCATGGTGAATCCCGCCCAGGAGTGGGAGGTAATCCAGGTATTCGATACCGTCCGGCCGGGTAATCCGAATTACAACGAAAAAGCGCGGCTGGCGAAGACCATGCAGATCGACGGCAAGACCTGGGGAGTGGCGGCGGGAGAGTCGGCGCTCGCTCACAGCAATCAGCGCATGACCTGCTACGCGTGCCACTCGGCGTGGCTGCCGACCTGTTTCGGATGTCATTTGCAGCAGACGGCGAACCAGCGCACGCCCATGTTGCATAACGAAGGATTGGTGACCCGAAACTACATTTCCTACAATTTCCAGATCCTGCGCGACGACATGTATATGCTCGGAATCGACGGTACGGTCACCAACCATCGCGTAGCGCCGATCCGATCGGCTTGCGCGGTGCTGGTCAGTTCGCAGAACGCGGACCGCGACTGGAGCTACTATCAACAGCAGACGGTCTCAGCGGAAGGTTTAAGCGGACAGGCCTTCAGTCCCTTTGTTCCGCACACCGTCCGGACGCACGAAACGCGCACCTGCACGGATTGCCATGTATCCCGCGAGAATAACAACAATGCGTGGCTGGCCCAGGTGACGCTTTTGGGCGGCGGCTTCATGAACTTCATGGGGCGATATATTTATGTGGCGAACGGCAACAAGGGATACACCGCGGTTGCGGTCGCGAAACACGACGAGCCCCCCACGATTATCGGCAGCGATTTTCATAAAGTGGTCTATCCCGACGACTACGCGCTCTTCAAGCGAAAGAACAGCCAGTTATCCGAGGCCTATCAACATGCGGGCCAGGTGCTCGACGTGCAAGCTCGCGGCGAGTATCTATATGCGGCTACGGGGAAGGGTGGGCTGCGAGTTTACGACATCGCTAACGTCGACAACAAAGATTTCTCCGAGCGCACGACTACGGCCCCCGTATCTTCGATCGGGCAGCACTTCTACGTGAAGACGAAATACGCGCAGGCTGTGGCCTCGCCCAGCACGCTGGCCATCGATCCCCTCCGTACGCACCGCCAGGAAAACGAAGAACAGCACGCGCACCTGATGTATGGCTTTCTCTATGTGGCCGACAAGTATGAAGGACTGGTGATCGTCGGCGACCCGAACCTGAAAGCTAGAACTCCGGGAGTGGGCACGCTGCTGGATGGCGATCCGACGAACAACTTTTTGAAGCGCGCGTTGGCCTTCAATCCTGACGGCGTGCTGAGCGGAGCGCGGCGGATTGCATTCGCCGGCACCTACGCGTATGTGCTCTCGGACGCCGGCTTGGTCGTGGTGGATTTGGATAATCCGTTGCAACCAAAGGTGACGGCGCAAATTGGTTCTCCGGCGCTCGACCGCCCGGTGGGTATCGCGGTGCAGTTCCGCTATGCCTTCGTGGTCGACCGTGCAGGGCTCAAAGTGCTGGACATTACGGATCCCTCCAAGCCGGTCGTGGTGAACAACGCGATGGTACCGCTAGAGGACGCGAGAAACATCTACACGGCGCGTACGTACGCCTATGTCGCGGCGGGAAAACAAGGACTGGCGATCGTGGATGTCGAGCGTCCCGACCAGCCGCGGCTTGACCAGATATTTAACGACGGCGGGAAATTAAACGACAGCAATGATGTCAAGCTGGGTATGGTCAGCTCCAGCCTGTTTGCTTTTGTGGCCGATGGGCGAAATGGTTTGCAGGTGGTGCAGCTTTTTGGACCTGAGGAAGATCCTAATTTTGCCGGGTTCAGTCCGCTGCCAGTGCCCAAGCTGATTGCCACCTATCGCGGATCGGGATCCGCGTTGGCGGTTTCGCGGGGCATCGATCGCGACCGCGCGGTGGATGAGACGGGAAACCAGTTGGCGGTGTTTGGACGCCGTGGCTCGCGGCCCTTTAATAAACAGGAATTACAGGGACTTTACCTGCAGAACGGGCAGCTTTACACCGTGACTGACGATCCTCCGGGGCCAGCCTCCGAACCGCAACACGCGCAGGACACGGACAAGGCTGCCTTTCCATTTTCGTTTGAGGATATTGTGCGGCGCTTGCGCAACTGGCCGTAAGAGGCGCTACTTCGCATTAGACTCCGGGCCTGCCGGCTCGATGCCGCGTAATTGCGTCAAATCGAACTTGCCTTGGGTGCGTTTTTCGTTGCGCCAGTCGTGGTAGCTGTGGCACTCGAAGCATCCGCCTTGCGCGGCGCTCACGGCCTGGCCTCCCTGTTTATGGCAGTCGCGGCACAGTTCAATCCCCGGCACGTTGATGTCGGCGGTGACTCGGCTCTGCGGAATTCGAGTGTGGCACGCGATGCACGCCATCATCCTGTGTTTCTCGTGATCGAACTCGGCGTGAGGAAACCAGCGGGACGGAATAATCGCTGTGACCTTTGTGGGCAGCCCCTCGCCTCCGCCTTCGGTCGATTCGTGACAGATGTTGCAGTTCTTGCTCCACAGGAGTTTTTCCGCTTGTGCAGTTCTGTGCTGCACCCAGTCGGTGGCTGATACTGCCTGGCCCGCAGGGCGCGGAATGTTGCGCTCATCCGTCGTTTCGCCGAGGGGCCGCAGAAAGTTGCGCGGCCCTTCGTCGTCATAGGAAAGAGCAGAGCCGGGATCGGTCTTCAAAACCGATGGGTTCTCCGCCACGTACTCCGTCAGTTTTTGCACGATGAAAGCATGCACAATTTCCGGCTTGTCATGAGGCGCCGGAACTTGAATCAGGGGATCGAACTGGAGGATATGGCAGGCGGCGCACTGATTCACGTACTTGATCTGCGTCATATAAGCGCCGGGGCCGACTTCGACGCTGCGACGTTTTCTGTCTTGTGTTACGGCTGGCCCAACATTGACCGGCTGCTGGCTGGCGGGCTGCACCACGGCCACTGAGTAGGGCCAGGGCTCATCCACATTGAGCGGGCGATGGCAGTCGTCGCATTTCATCTGCACCGCGCCTGCGGGCCCGCGAATCGTGGGCTGCAAGTGAACGTAATGGTTGAGGTTGATGGTGCCGGGATCGCGCCCGGAGCGCACGCCGGCGAATTCGGGGTGGCGATGATCGAATCCGGAAACGTGCGGATCAAAGCGGATGACGCCGTCGTTTGATTTCAGGTGCGCGTGGCACTGGGCACAGCCATTGTCGGCAATGGCGGCGAGGCGAACGGGGCCGCGGTGCTCGACGTGGCAAGAACTGCAAAGGGGAATGAACGCTTGTCGGTTATTGTGCGCTGGAGCCTCGTGACAAGCGAGGCATGTGCTATCCGCGACGGGCGCGCGAAAACTGGCGTTACTGACGTGGCATAGGCTGCAGCGGTCGCCGAATACGGCATGGGCTTCCGACACTGGTCCGCTACTGTAAACGTTCTGATGGCCGAACATGTTGGCGTGAAGAATCCAGCCGAGACCCAACAAGGGCACACAGATTGAAAGCCACAACCTCCAGCGACGGAAGGGATGAAGCCGGGTGAAGTACTGCAGGTCGATCCGCTTGGCCACAGACTTGGCTGTGCGCACGCGAGGCATGGTTAGTACCTGAGAGCGAAGACGGCGTGGATGGCAGCCAGCGCCAGCAGACCATAAGAGATGGGGATATGCACCAGGAGCCAGCCATGAAGGAAATGGTGCATACGGCGTTGACGATCAAGCCCGCGTTTCTCGTCGCACAAGCTCTCCAGATCCGCCAGCTTGGGCCATAAATTGCGGGGAATCTGGACGCGCAACTGGCCGAATATGCCGGAAGCCTGAGAGTTGTCGGCGAGAGCGCTGCGGCGGCGATTGGTTTGCAGAAGAAAAGGGCTGAGCTCCGTCTGGAAAAACTCGCCAACAATGTCGCTGGTGCGATCGTTTGCGCCCAGACCGGAAGCAAATGTCAGCCCACCGCGGGTTCCGGCGGAGGCCGCGATGGCCCGTTGTTTTTCTCCGACAAAACTGAGATCGCCTTCGAGGGCCGAACGGAGATCGGCAACGATCTTTTCCGCTTCTTCCAACAACTGCATGCGGACTGAGTCGATCTGCTCGTAGACCGTTTCCAATTGCACGCGTTCAGTCATCAGGCGAGGGATGAAGTGTTGCAAGATGGCGCCCAGGACTCCACTCAATGCGACTACGATAAACAGCAGCATCAGCACGCGTGTCAGCGCTCCGGCTCCCAGGGAAAAGGCCGAGTGAAACAAAACCAGCGGGAAACTCAGAAGTCCCAGCCATAGGTGCCCGCGCATCCATGTGGTCGCGCGTCCGACCCGCCAGATGGGGAATTTCTTGCGCAGGCCCAGCAAGCCGGCGAAGAGCATGAGCGCATAGCCTACGATTCCATAAACGAGGCCCACTGGGCTCCCGCCGCTGGGGCCGTGGACCGACATGGAGCTGTAGATGGCGTAGCCTATGCCGGCTATGGCCAGCGCTGCCACGCTAAAGAAAAACCACGGCCGATGACTGCGGTCGATGAGCACTACCGGCCTCCACTCGGAACTTGGTTCTGAGTTTGATTTTGCATTGGGCTCGGAGCCTGGCCGGATCGTATCTGTTCGACGAAGAATTCGCGGGGATTTACACGATGGGCAGCGTCATGGGGACAAGCATACACGCAGCTCGGCTCATCCTGGTCGAGACACAGATTGCAGGCGGTTGCCTTGGTCCGCACTTCCGCGATTTTCTTTCCCGGATTCACAAGATCTTCCACCTGCACATCAAACGGATGCATGTTGATGTTGCCGTAAGGGCAGTTGTTGGCACAGAGACCGCAGCCGATACACCAATCCTCAATGACGATCTCCAGACTGTTACGCCGGCGGATGGAACCTACGGGACAGCCCACCATGCACAGCGGATCTTTGCAGTGCCGGCAGGATGTAGCGACGAGATATTTATCCCAGCGCAGGCCATCGCGAATCAGACGGCTGACGCCCTCATGGGCATCAGCGCAAGCGCGGACGCATTGGTCGCATCGCGTACAGCGTTCGAGATCAAGAATCAAGAGGCTTTGCGCTTCCAGCAACCCCTGGGCGAGGAACGAGTCTACGGGAACGTTCTGAACCATCTTTACCCGATTGCGATTTTCTTCAATGCGCTGCCGCGCAGCTTCCCGCAGTTGCCGGCCGATGTCGGGGAAGCGTTCAATCATTTCCTGGAATTCGGCTGCGCGAATCTGCACGGCCTCTACGTGATCCATCGCGATGCAACTGGCGGTGCGGATTCCTTCGCCGAGCAAGGAGAGTTCGCCAAAAAAGCCGCCCTTGCCGATGTAGCCCAGCACCAGATCGCCGCCGGGATGGGCTTGTGTGACTTTTACGAAACCAATACGCACCAGGAAAAAGCTATGCGCGGCTTCGCCCTGTTTGCAGATTACCTGACCCGCGTTGTAGCGCCGCAACTCGACCCGATCGCGCAAATGCGCAATGAAATCGGAGCTGACGGAGGAGAACACGGGAATGCTGCGTAACTGCGACTCGAGCGCGCGTTTGCGATAAGTCTGCTCGACTCGCGCGCGGAATGTCTTGTTGCGCTGGAGGACATCCAGAACATTGCGCAGCATTTCCAGCATCACGCAATCGGTTTTCGCGCGCACCGTGGCGGACCGGGGGTACTGGTTGATGCACGTCATTTCGCCGAAAAGGTCGCCCGGTTCGAGTTCGGCGACGGGATTGGCGTAGGGCAAGTCCACCGGCGCGTCGATGGGGATGAAGGCCCGGTCATGTTCGTTTTCTTCGCGCCGATTCTGCACGCGGGTCGATATTGCGGCTTTGAGCTTGCGCAGTAAGCCTTGGCTTCTGGTCTTGGTGGTCACATGCCCCATGGGGCCGGATAGAAACACTTCGGCATTACCGCTCACGATGTAGAAGGCGGTCGATCCGTAATCTCCTTCCCGGCACACGATTTCGCCGGCTTTGTAGAAACGCTTGTGCACGGCATTGCTGTTCAGGCTCAGAAAGGTCCCAGAGACGTCGCTGAATACTTCGAGGCCGCGAAGTTCTTGCAGGGTAAGCGGAGCGCCTTCGCCCAGTGAAGTGGCGAGCACCTTGCGATTGGTAAGGGCGCCGGTGGGGCAGGAGACCATGCATTCGCCGCAACTGACGCAACTGGACTCGCCCATGGGCAGGTTGTCATCGAATGAGATGCCCGCCTGATAGCCTTTGCCGCGCCGGGCCAGCACGAAATTGTGCCGGATTTCGCTGCACCCACGGATGCAGCGATCGCACAGAATACAAGCCTCGAAATCGACGGCGATGGAGGCGGAAGATTCGTCCCGCCCGCGCGGCTCGGGCCGCGGCGGAAAACGCGACCTGACGATGCCGGCTTCTGCGCCAAGCAGTTCCAGTTCGCAATCGCCCGTGGTCTGCTGCCGGGCGCAGGGCGAGGGGTGATCGGCCAGGAGCAACTCCAGCAGCGTACGGCGGACGGATTTCACGTCGTCGGTAGCGGTCTTCACTTTCATTCCCGCTTCGACCGGGCGAATGCAGGAAGCGGCGTATACCCGCTGGCCGATATCGACCACACACATCCGGCAGACGCCTACCGGAGTCTCATTTTGCTGATGGCAGAGAGTAGGGATGCGTACGTTGAAGGTCCGCGCGGCATCGAAAATGGTGGTCCCCGCCGGGACCAGCACGGTACGATCATCAATAGTCAACTCGACTAGCGGAGCGTCGATTATGCGAGTTGCGGTCGACAAAGGCATAAGTCGTTTTCGTCTCTAGACCTGGAAACAAACCCCGCCGGGACACTGCTGACGCTGCGTGTGCGCTTCCACTTGTGCGGGAAAGTGCTTGAGCACGGAGGCGATTGGCGCGTGAACGATCTGGCCCAGCCCGCAGATCGAACCCATGCGCATTGCCTGAAACAGGTCTTCCATGGCTTGGCGATCCCCAGGCGCGGCTTTGCCTTTGGTCCATTGGGTGAGCAAAGTCACCAACTTCTGCGAACCGAGACGGCAGGGAACGCATTTCCCGCAGGATTCATTGCGGAAGAAACGCACGGCGTTCAAAGCCATATCGAGCATGCAGCGGCCCTCAGCACACACCACAACCGCGCCGGAGCCGACCATGGAACCGGCTGCGGCCAGCGCGTTGAAATCGAGCGGAAGTTTTGTCATCTCGGCAGGCAGGTAGCCCGAGGATGGTCCCGACGGCGCGAAACCGAGCAGCTTGCGCTTGCCCAGGATTCCTCCAGCGTGCTTATAGATCAGATCGTCATACGAGATGCCCATAGGCACTTCGAATATGCCGGGTCGTTCCACGTCACCGCTGACAGCCACGAATTTCAATCCAGGCAAGCCATTCAGTCCCTGCGCCTTATACCACTCGAGGCCGTGGACCAGAATGGCGGTGGCCACGGTGAAGGTTTCCACATTGTTGATCGCCGTGGGCATGTTAAACAAGCCCTGATTGCCCGGGAATGGCGGCTTGTTGCGCGGCTCGGAGCGCCTGCCTTCGATGGCTTCGAGCAAGGCGCTTTCCTCGCCGCAAATGTAACCGCCGGGACTGGTGAAAATGCTCAATTCGAAACCGGAGCTTTGGCCGAAAATCGACGGGCCCAGCGCTCCGATACGGTAGCAGCGGTCGATTTCCTCCTGCACGATTTCTTTGGACTCTTCATATTCGTGCCGGATGTAAAGAATGCCTTTACGCGCTCCCGTCACCAGGCCCGCAATGATCATCCCTTCGATCACCATGTGAGGAATGTGCTCCATGATAAACCGGTCTTTAACTGTTCCCGGCTCGCTCTCATCGGCATTGCAAACAATATATTTGGTGCTTCCAGGTGCGTTGCGAACGATCTCCCATTTGGTGCCCGTGGGAAATCCGGCTCCGCCCAGACCGCGCAGGCCGCTGGACTTGAGAGTGGCGATGGTTCCCAGGAAATCCTTGCTTTCGAGCAATTGCTTAACGCCGCGATAATCGCTTGGTCCGGTGTAGGGATCGGTGGCTAACACCGGACGGGAGTGCTCGCGGGGCGCGGGCGGGAGCGGCCGCCCATTACTCACGCCGCGAAGCATTTCGGTCACATGCTCGGGACGCAAACCGGAATAGATTGTGTCGTTCACGAAGACCGCCGGGGCGCTATCGCAGCGGCCCAGACAAGAAGCCTCACGAACAGAAATCTCGCGTTCGGGAGCGCCCTGGAATGCGCGTTCCACGGCGCCGCGAAGTTCCTGGGAGCCGCGCAAATGACAGGTCATGTCGGAGCAAACGCGCACGTCGAGTTTTGCCGGAGCCGCGAGGTTGAAGGTGGGATAAAAGCTGGCGACGGCGTGAATCTGGCTGACGGGAAGCTTCAGCTTTAGCGACAGACGATGCAATTCGTCGGCAGGCAGGTAGCCGAACTCGCGTTGAATCGCCCTGAGTTCGTCAAACACGTCAGCGCCCCTTTAGAATCATTCCTTGTGGCATGGATGAACAGGCAGAGCTGGGGACCATTAGCGTCGCTGCGATTGCTGGAGCCTTTCGCAGTCCTTCCGAGGCAAGCGAATATAGCAAAAGGTGCCGCTGCCTGTCTACGCAAAACGGGCACGGAGCGAGGAAAGCTGAAGACAGGAAATTTCAGAAAACGAGGTTGTCGAAGAAAAAGTCTTTGCCCGTACTGGCGGAATCGGGTGTAGTATATGGACCTTAATTTGGCAGCTATCGTACCCGGGTCTGAGAGAACCTAACGCGCTGCGAGGTGAATGCGCATGTGTGCGAGAAGGTTATTGCCTGCTTGTTTGTCTGCTGTAGTGCTGGCGGCGGTAGTCCTTGCCATCCCCGCTCTCGCTCAAGATGTGGGGAAGTACAGCGGTCCTGGGAGCTGTGCGGCTAGCAATTGTCATGGTAGCGTAACCCCGCGGACAGCTACTCCCATTCGGCAAAACGAGTACAGCATCTGGGCGGCGCAAGATAGACATGGGCGCGCCTACGCGGTGCTTTCAAACCCCGTTTCGCTGCGCATGGGAAAAATTCTCAAGCTGGCTACTCCCCCCAATCAGGCCGACAAATGCCGCGCCTGCCACACACTCAACGTCGCCGCGAACTTGAGGGCACAGACTTTCCAGGGGGACGAAGGCGTAAGCTGCGAGAACTGCCATGGTCCCGCGGTGGGATGGCTGGGACCGCACACCACGAGAGGCTGGACCCGCGAACAGTCAATAAAGCTCGGGCAATACGATACGCGAGATTTGGTTGCGCGCTCCGAAAGATGCATGAGTTGCCATGTGGGCACGGCGGAAAAGCGTGTAGATCACGAGATGATTGCGGCGGGACATCCCGACCTTACCTTCGAGTTGGATACCTTTAGCGCTCTGATGCCACGTCACTGGAAATTTCCTTCGGAAGGCGATCCCTGGGCCGGCGTGCAGGAGTGGGGAATTGGGCAGGCGGTGCAGCTGCGTGAGGCTCTAATCCGGTTGAGCCGTAGCACGGAGGGACAATCCTGGCCGGAATTCGCGGAGTTGGATTGTTTTGCCTGCCATCACAACCTGACGGCTCCCCTAGACAGTTGGCGGCAAGCCCGCGGATATCCCGGAAGAAATCCGGGAGCGCCGGCGTGGAACACTTCGCGGTATGTGGTGTTGCGGCATTTGGTCGAGCAAGTAAATTCCGTTGGCAGCCGGCAGCTCGACGCGGAGCTGGAGAAGGTTTCAAGCTTAGTGGCCAGCGGGGCGGATCGAGGGCAGATAGCGGCAGCCGCGAAGCAGGCCTCGGGTCTGGCCGATCAGATCGCACAGCAGCTTCGGCGTCAGCAGTACGACCGCGATTTGAGCACACGCGTGATGCAGGCCATCGCTGCGGACGGGACTCCCATCGCGGAACAAGGCGAGCGCTCTGCCGAGCAGTCGGCCTTCGCGATCGACGCGATATGGCTGGCTTATCAGAAGAACGAGAAAGTCGGAAATGAGCCAGAGTTGCGAGCAGCCATCAACCGGCTGTTCGATTTGCTACAGAATCCTTCCGCCTACAACGCGCCGATGTTCGCGGCACAAATGCAAAAAGTCAGAACCCTGTTGCCTGGGGCGAAGCAAGCGGCTGTTTCCTATCGCTGAGAAGTGAAACCGCCAATCGGGATGATGTCTGCGGCCCACACGGTCGCAACTACCTTCTGTTTCGCGAGTACCTCAACCGCGACAATGGGCGAAGCAGCGCCCCGTACCCGGAGTTCCTGGCGCCCTCTTTCAGTCTGTAGGGTTCCGCGGGAACTTTTGGTAGGGCAGGCGCACGTTTTGGATGACGACCTGATCGGCTCTGATGTTGGCCGGTGCCTGAAAATCAGGCACCCCGCAGGGACCGCCCGCCCCACATGCAGCGTCAACCGCTCCCGCAGTGACGAAGTCGTCCTGGTCAACACCATCCCCGCTGACCCCCAAACCACCGACGAGCACGCCGTTTCGATAAAGCGGCAAGCTTCCGGGAAAAAAGACGACTCCGCTCATGTTGCCGGTGTTAGGGGCTCCCGGGTCCGATCCCTGCGTGCACGGGTTCGCCGTGTCGTTCAGATATAACTGGAAAAAGGGCCCATCGCCCGATCCGTCGATCCCGGGCGGAAACAGCGGCTGAGCGCCGAAGCTGATGGTGCGATTCGTTACCGCGGTTCCTCCCGGCACGCCGGGCAAATCCCTCACGCCCGTCGTACTGAACCAGACCACATTGCGGGCCTTGGAGGCAGCCACGTCGGCGCTGAACACAGTTCCATCAGGCATCCGATACAGACCGAGAAGAGTGCCGTCGAGGTCCGAGACCGCAATCGTCATTCTAGTCCGGGAGTCAGGTGGAAGCCGGATGACCGCACGCGTTACACTCGCTGTCGTCACGGCGTTCATGATGATTTCACTGACATCAGCCTGCGACAGCGCGCTGCCAGCATTGGGACCCACCAAGAAACCATCCGGCGGGAGAGTGCCTGCCGTCGCAGGTATGCTGTATGAGCCTGCCGAGTAAGCTGCCAAGCTGCCGGGGGCCGTGCCTGCCGGCAGCGTGGTCTGGTCCACGAAAGGCACTGCGATGCCGCCGATGATTACGACTCCCGGCGGCGGAAGCTGAGAGGTGCTGGGCAGGAACCCCGAATTCGTCGC
>Ga0187879_10001284_pt1 | contig 17174 bp, 6 predicted proteins | sample June2016WEW_19_1_FD_132423 | JGI IMG/M metagenome (GOLD analysis project Ga0187879, IMG submission 132423) | Peatland microbial communities from SPRUCE experiment site at the Marcell Experimental Forest, Minnesota, USA - June2016WEW_19_10 | ecosystem: Environmental > Terrestrial > Soil >... | reverse complement strand
TTCACCGCCGGTTTCGCGGTCGGTGGCGAACAGCACCTCGAGCAGTGGACGCGGCAGTATCCCGTCGACTGCGTCGGCGCAACGCTTCACCGTCTCAGCGAAAACTGGCTCAGCGTCGAACAACTCGCGTGCCATTCCCGGATGCTGGCTACCCTGACCGGTGAACAACCACGCCGTCGTCGGACGGTTGGTGTGCTCGCCCCGTACCACGCCAGGTCGCAGCCGGTTCTCGGCTAATTCGGCCAGGCCCTCGCGTGCACCCTCGACCGAATCCACCACCAGCGCGGCTCGATGCTCGAAATGCGAACGACCGGTCCCGGCCGTGAAGCACACATCGGCCAGGTCCACCTCTGGGTTGGCGTTCAACCAGGACTCATAACGCTGCGCCAGCGCCACCAGCGCTTCCGGTGACCGCGCGGACAGCGGCAACACACTGATCGTTTCGTCCGCAGCGTCCGACGCTGAAGCCGGCACCGCGGTGTCGTCTGCCGGGTGTTCCTCGGGAGTCGAGGGTTGTGCTGGCGCCTCCTCGATCAGCACGTGCGCGTTCGTACCGGTGAACCCGAACGAACTCACGCCGGCCCGCCGTGGCCTGCCGTTCGGCTGCCAAGGAATCGACTCGTCCACGACGCGCACCGGCAACGAGTCCCATGGGATGTGCGGCGACGGGTTGTCGAAGTGCAGGCTCTGCGGCAGCACTCCGTGTTGTAGTGACAACACCACCTTGATCAGCCCGGCAGCACCTGATGCCGATTCGGTATGGCCGATGTTGGTCTTCACCGATCCCATCAGCAACGGCCGGTCCGCGTCGCGGGCCGCACCATAAGCAGCGCCCGCCGCCTGGACTTCGATCGGATCACCCAGCGGGGTACCCGTCCCGTGCGCCTCGAGGTAGTCGACATCCCCGCCGACGAGTCCGGCGCGAGTAAGTGCCGTGGTGATAAGTCGTTGCTGTGCACCACCATTGGGGACCGTCAAACCACTGGAAGCGCCGTCCTGGTTCACCGCGCTGCCCGGGATGACCGCGCACACCCGATCGCCGTCGCGCTGCGCGTCGCTCAGCCTCTTGAGCACCAAGATGCCGCAGCCCTCACTACGCACGTAGCCGTCGGCGGAGGCATCGAAGGTCTTGCATTGCCCGACCGGCGAAAGCATCCTGGCGCGCGAGGCGGCGATGATGGTAATCGGACTCAGCAGGACATTCACCCCACCGGCCAACGCCAAATCGCAGTCACCGGAGTGCAGTGCCTGGACGGCCTGATGGACGGCCACCAGCGACGAACTGCACGCGGTATCGACCGCCACTGCCGGTCCTTCAAGTCCGAGCGCGAAGGCAACCCGACCGGAAATGGCATTGAGCGCGTTGCCGGTGATGAAGTGCGGCATGATCTTGTCGACCGACTCCGCGGACAACAGATGCGCGTACTCGTTGGCAGCAACCCCCACGAAGATGCCGGTTCGGCTGCCGCGCAACGTCGCCGGGGAAAGTCCGGCGCGTTCCAGACCTTCCCACGCAGTTTCGAGCACCAGCCGCTGCTGCGGCTCGATCCACACCGCCTCCCGCGGGGAGATGCCGAAGAATTCCGGATCGAATCCGTCGATTCCCTCGAGGAATCCGCCGAAGCGGCTGTAGATCTTGCCCGGAGCGTCCGGATCCGGGTCGTAAAACTCATCGATGTCGAATCGGTCTTCCGGGACTTCCCGGATGGCATTGACGCCGCCGGACAGCACCTCCCAGAAAGCCTCCGGGTTGGGCGCGCCGGGGAAACGGCACGACACCGCGACGATCGCGATCGGCTCGTCGGTGCGCGTCGTGGCCAGCGATGCCAGCTGAGGCCCCGACTTGGCCGCTGCCTGCTCACTGAGCCCGAGCACGTCGCTGAGCAGGTAATCCACTACATCGGACAGACGTGGGTGATCCATCGCCAGGGTCGCGGGTATCTCCTTGCCCACTCCTTGCTCAATGCGGCGTCGCAATTCGACGGCCATCAGCGAATCCATGCCGAGATCGAAGAATCCCGCGTCCTCGCGGATCTCCGCGGCGTCGACGCGCGTCACCTCGGCCACCGCGTCGCGCAGGTAATCCGTCAAAAGCTTCTTACGCTGCTGCACCGGAGCGCTGGTGAGCCGCTCGACGAGTGGGGTCTTCCCAGACGCCGTTACCACCGGCGCCACATCGGGCACTTCACGCTCCAACTCCGCCAGGAACGCCCGCCTGCCCGCCTGTTGATAGAGCGGCAGAAAACGGGCCCAGTCGATCCGGGCCACCACGCCCTGTGCTGCCCCGTGTGCCGACGAAGCCGCCACGACATCAGCCAGCCCCGCCAATGCATCGGCGGGCGACAACGTCCGGACTCCGCGCTTATTCAGTCGCGCCCGAGACTCCTCGTCGGCCATCCCCGCCGACCACGGTCCGAAATTGACGCTGATTCCCGAGATGCCCTGCTCGCGCAGCCGCCAGGCCAGTCCATCGAGGAAGGCATTGGCCGCGCCGTAGGCGGTCTGACCGTATCCGCCCCAAATCGAGGCGATCGATGAGGTGCTGAGGAAGAAATCCAGCTTCAGGTCAGCGGCAGCTTCACTCAAATGCCAAGCACCCCAGACTTTCCCGGCGAAAACGCGATCTACTTCGGCGTCGTCCAGGGTGGCCAGCGGGGTGGTGCCGATCTCGCCTGCGGCATGCACGATGCCGGCCAACGGCGGCAACTCCGCCTGCACGGTGGCCAGTAGGCGCGCCACGTCATGCGCGTCGGCCACGTCAGCGGCGACGACCCGAAATTCGGAGCCGTGCTGTTCGGCCAGCGCATCGATACGCTGTTGCGCGCCATCGCTGGGCGCACGTCGGCTGGTCAGCACCAGATGCTTGGCGCCGTGCGCAGCCAGGTATCCGGCGATTTCCAGGCCTATCGACCCCAGCCCTCCGGTCACCAGATACGTTGCATCAGAACGCAGTTCCAGCGGTGCTGCGCTCGACGGTCCGACTCGTCGAACCAGCCGGGGAACATAGACCGCTTGATCACGCAGCGCCAGTTGGTCTTCCAGAACGGCCGAGTCGCGCGGTGCGGCCAGCACCTGGTTGACGAACTGCGACCATTCCTCGGCGTTGCCGTCGGCCAGATCCACCAGTCCGCCCCACACTTGCGGAAGCTCCAGCGAGGCAGCACGACCGAACCCCCAGAGGGCGCTCTGATCCGGTGACACGGTGTCGGTGTCTGTGACCCGTTGTGCGCCGCGGGTCACCAGCCAAATGGGCCTGCGCAATTCAGCGGCAGTCGCGGCGCGGAAGAGCCGCCGGGTTCCGCCCAGGACGTGGTGTTGCATCCGCAACAGCGATCGCATCGAGGGCACGGTCTTGGAGTTCAGGTCGGCGTCGAGGGCCGCCACATGCACGATACGCAGCGTCGGTTCGTCTACCGCCGCAGCGCGCAACGTCGCCACGAGCTGTTCCTCGTCCGCGTCGGACACCGGCAAACCGAGAATCCGAGACTGGTGCCCGCGCGCGGCCAGCGCGGCGACCAACGACTGAACCGCTTCGCCGTCATCGCCGACGAGAATCCAGGAAGGCTGCTCGCCGGCTTGCGCCGCCGAGACTGTGGCTGTGGATTTCTCCCAGCGAATCTCGTAGCGGTCATCGGCGATGGACTGAGCCGTACGTTGTTGGTTGTGTTGTGCGGCAAGCTTGGTCAGCACATTAAAGGTCTGATTGTCGTCGCTCCCGCCACCGAGCAGGGTCGCGAGTTCCTCGATCCGGCCATCCTCGAGAAGACGCACGGATTGGGTACGCGGGCCGCCGTGACCGTGTTGTTGTTGGTTGGGGCGCTCCCGGTTGTCTTTAAACCAGTACTGGCGATGCTCGAACGGATAGGTCGGCAGGTCCAGCTTTCGAGCATGCGCCTGCCGGAAAGCAGCGAAGTCGGGCAGGAGACCCAACACGTAAGCGTCGGCAACGGCTTCGGTGATCTGTCGGTGGTCGGCGGTGTTTTTGCGCAACGACGCGATCGCCCGCGGTGCGGTGGCCGGGTCAGGCCATGCCCGCAGGGCGGCGGCGGTGAGCACCGGTTGCGGGCCGATCTCCAGCAGCACTTTGCAACCCGCATCGGCCAGGGTGCGTACGCTCTTAGCGAATTCCACCGGCTGGCGCGCATGGCGACGCCAATAGTTGCCGTCCAGTTTCACACTCCTACCGAGTGCGGTACCGGTACGGTTGTCAATCAGAATTCGTTGTGGCGTATTGAATGTGAACCTATCCGCATACGACTCGAATTCGTCGAGAGTCGGGTCCAGCAGCGCCGAATGGAATGCATGGCTGGTCTCCAGCCAGTCGCACCGAACTCCGTCTGCCGTCAACCGGGTCACCGCTTGTTCCAGGTCCTGCGTAGGCCCTGACAGGACGGTGTTAGCACCGTTGTAGGCGGCAACCGACAGGCTCGGGAACTCGTCGGTCAGGCGCTCGACACGCTCGGCGTCGGTGAACGCCGCGACCATCCGCCCGCCCGCAGGCAAACTGCCGAAAAGGCGCCCGCGCTCTGCCATCAGCAGCGCGCCGTCCTCAAGGCTGAGCACGCCGGCGACGCAGGCCGCCGAGTACTGGCCGACGCTGTGGCCCAGCACCACGTCGGGTTCGAAGCCCCACGACTGCCAGAGGCGAGCCAGGCCCATTTCGACCGCGAACAAGGCGGGCTGTACGTAGGAGGTCTGGCGCAGTGTCTCTTCGGCGTCCGGGCTATCAGTATCGAAGATAACGTCCAGCAATGGCTTTTCGAGAACGTCGCCGACCACTTCCGCGCAACGGGTCAGTGTCTGCGCGAACACCGGCTCGGTGTCGAACAACTCCTGGGCCATCCCGGGGTACTGGCTGCCCTGGCCGGTGAACAGCCATGCCGTTTTCGGCCTGTCGTGGGATTCACCCCGAACCAGACCGGGTGCCGGGCGGTCGTCTGCGAGGGCGCCGAGCAACTCGCTGGCAGACTCTTTCGAGTTGACCACCAATGCGGCCCGGTATTCCAAGTGCGCGCGCCCCACCCCGGCGGTGAACGTCAGGTCCGCCAAAGTGGCTTCGGGGTGTGCGCTCAACCAGCCGCGGTAATTGTCGGCGATGTGCACCAACGAGGCGGGGGTGTGCGCCGACACAGGAAGAATGCTGAACCGTCGGTCGGCGGGCTGATCGATCGAGCTTGGCGCCACAGCGGGCAGTGCCGCTTCCTCGGGCGCTTCCTCGAGGATGACGTGCGCGTTGGTGCCGGCGAACCCGAACGAGCTGATTCCGGCAATACGCGGCCGACCATTGCGTTCCCAGGGCGTGGTTTCCTGCACGACCTCCACCGCCAGTCGGTCCCAGGGTATGTGCGGCGACGGGTTGTGAAAGTGCAGGTGTTTCGGCAAAGTCTCGTGCTCGAGCGACAAAATGACTTTGATCACACCGGCGATCCCGGCGGCAGCTTCCAAGTGCCCGATATTCGTCTTCGCCGAGCCGATCAACAGCGGGTCACCGGGTTCGCGTCCGATGCCGAGCGCCGCACCCGCGGCCTGAGCCTCGATCGGGTCACCCAAGGATGTCCCGGTACCGTGTGCCTCCAGGTATCCGACGTCGCTGGGTTCGAGGCCGGCACGCTTGAGCGCGTCGGCGATAACTCGTTGCTGGGCAACGCCGTTCGGCACCGTCAAGCCACCCGATGCACCATCCTGGTTGATCGCGCTGCCCCGGACGACGGCCCGAATCCGGTCGCCGTCTCGGATCGCGTCCTCGAGCCGCTTGATGACGATGACGCCGCAACCCTCGCCGCGCACGTAGCCGTCGGCAGCCGCGTCGAACGTCTTGCACTTGCCGTCGGGGGCAAGCATGTGAGCGTGGGAGAAGGTGATCATGGTCGCCGGGGTGAGCAGGACGTTCGCGCCGCCGGCCAGCGCAAGGTCACATTCTCCTAATTGCAGCGCTTGGCACGCCTGATGGATTGCCACCAACGACGAGCTACACGCCGTGTCGACCGCGACCGCCGGGCCCTGCAGCCCCAATCGGTAGCTGATCCGGCCCGCTGCTGCGGCATTCGACGTCCCGATTGCCATGTAGGCTTCGATCTCGGGGAAAGTCAGCTCGGCCGATGCCATTCCCAGGTAGTCGTGAGTGGCCAAACCGACGAACACACCGGTGTTGGTGTTCGCCAAAGCCGTTGGCGCGGTGCCCGAATGCTCCACTGCCCGCCACGCCGTTTCCAGCAGTAACCGATGCTGCGGGTCCAAAAAATTGACCTCGCGCGTCGACATACCGAAAAACGGCGCGTCGAACCCCGTTACGTCATCGACGAATCCTGCCCGACGGGTCGCAACCTTCCCGGGCACGTCGGGATCCGGGTCGTAGAACTCGTCGACATCCCATCGGTCTTCAGGCACCTCTGATACCGCATCGCGGCCTTCGCGCAGGACGTCCCAAAACTCTTCTGCATTCGCGGCCCCCGGAAAACGCGCCGCGTAGCCAACGATCGCGAAACCCGACGCTGGCCGCTGCTGATCTCCGACGGATGCCATGCATTTGTCCTCTCTGCTTGGAGACTGTTAAAGATTCGGTCGCATCGTGCAGCCTGGTTGCGCAACAGAACTGCCGCCGCAGTCCAGTATTGCAAGTACGGCGCCTTCGCCGGGTTCCGCGCACACTACCGTCAAGCATGCTTTGCCGGTCTGCGTCCCAAGCCGGGGCCGGACCGTCGCCGCGCCCGTAGGCTGAGGAACCGAGGGCCCCGCACGCCTTCGACGATGATCGCCGGGAAGGCTATCTTGGTGTCGTTGCCAGCGTACGCCGGGACCTGAGCCGCTCACACGGAGGAGGACGAACTTTTGCGCATCGGGAAAATTACGGTCGGCTCACTCGATGAATGGACGTTGACCCCAGGCTCTGTCACCTCGTGGCACCCGACGGCCGCGGCTCAGGAAAGGGTCCGGCACGCGCCGGTCAGTTCTGTGCCGGTCAGCTATATGCAGGGCCAGCATCTCCGTAACTATTGTGGGCGAACGGCGGCGGGGCTGAACTTCTCCCGGCAAATCATCGCCAGCTGTGACGTACCCGGCCAGTGTGATGTTTCTGCCATGGATCACGCCCTCAACGCATACCTGCGTCGCCATGACACGTTCCGCAGTTGGTTCGAGCACACCGGTGATGGGGAGTTCATCAGGCATTCCATCAGCGATCCTGCCGATATTGAATTCGCGCCGATCAATCATGGGAATATGACGGTCGACGAAATACACGCGCATGTCGTGGCCATACCGGATCCGCTGGAGTGGGGCTGCTTCACCTTCGGGATTATCCAAGGTGAGAGCCACTTCACCTTCTTTGCCGCCATGGATCATGTGCATGGGGACGCGACGCTGATCGGCACGACGATGCTCGAGGCCAACGGGATGTATTCGGCGTTGAGCGGCGGCGGTGAGCCCCTTGCGCTCCCGGATCCCGGCAGCTTCGACGACTTCTGTACCCGCGAACGCGAATACACGTCAATATTGACGGTAGATTCGCCCGGAGTTCAAGCGTGGATTGACTTCGCCGAGAACAACAACGGTGGTTTTCCTGAATTCCCCCTTCCCCTGGGCAACTCGTTGGAGTCGGACAACAGTTACATGGCTTCCGAACTCCTCATGGACCCAGCGCAGACGGAGCGATTCGAATCAGCCTGCACGGCTGCCGGTGCGCGCTTCGTCGGCGGCTTGTTCGCCTGCCTTGCCCTGGTAGAACACGAATTCACCGGCGCTCTGACGTACTACGGACTTACTCCTAGGGATTCGCGCACAGCCGCGGACAACTTCATGACGCAGGGCTGGTTCACCGGCTTGATCCCGATCACCGTGCCAATAGCTGCAGCCTCTTTCAACGATGCCGCGTGGGCGGCGCAGTCTTCGTTCGATTCAGGTCTCGACATGGCGAGGGTTCCGTATTACCGCGTATTGGAGTTGGCGCCGTGGCTGAAGTGGCCGGAGCCGAACTTTCCGGTGTCGAACTTCCTGCATGGCGGCGCTGCGCCGCTCAACGCAATTCTCGCGGCTGGCGATCTTGGTCTTGCGGACAATATCGGAATCTATCCGGACGGCCGGTTTTCTTATCAGCTGACCATCTATGTGTTCCGGTATCGCGAGGGCACAGTAATGGCGATCATGTATCCCGATAACCCGGTCGCCCTGAAATCAGTCACCCGTTACATGGAAGCGATGAAGTCTGTGTGCGTGCGGGTCGCCGATAGCGGGCACTGGGGACGCGTCGCTTAGCGACGAGCGCATTGATGGCCAGAGCTTTTCTGACAGAGCATCGGCGAGCGTCGCCGGCGGGCGCACATAACAGCGCCGACCAAGGATGAGGGCGATATGCAACGGCTAGCCGCTTTTGTGGTGCGGTGGCCTTGGGTAGTGATAGGGCTCTGGGTGGCGATTGCGGTCGCTCTACCCCTGACGTTCCCATCGCTGAACGAGATGGCCCAAAAGCATCCGCTCGCTATCTTGCCCAGCGACGCGCCGTCGAGCGTCACCGCCCGAAAGATGACCGAGGCGTTTCACGAATCGGGTTCAGAAGACCTGCTGCTGGTGGTCCTGACCGACGACAAGGGGCTCGGCCGCGCCGACGAAGCCGTCTACGGCAAGCTGGTGGACGCGCTGCGCCAGGACACCCGAGATGTCGTGATGCTGCAGGACTTCATCAGCACGCCGCCTCTGCGATCGGTCGTGACCAGCAAGGACGACAAAGCTTGGGTGCTGCCGGTCGGCGTTGCGGGTGAGTTGGGCACGCCACGGTCCTACGCCGCTTTCAACAAGATCGGCGGCATCGTCAACCATGCCGTCGCAGGGACGTCGCTGAGGGCGAATATCACCGGCCCCGCGGCAACGGTCGCCGACCTGACGGTCGCGGGCGAGCAGGATCGGCTTCCGATCGAGCTGGCGATCGGCGTGCTGGTGCTCATCGTTCTGCTGGTGGTTTACCGCAGCGTGGTCACCATGCTGCTGCCGTTGCTAACGATCGGGTTGTCCCTGGTGATCGCACAGTCGGTGGTGGCCGGCTACTCCCAGCTGACCGGCACGGGTGTCTCGAACCAGTCCATCGTCTTTCTGAGCGCGATCATGGCCGGCGCCGGCACGGATTACGCGGTCTTTCTCATCAGCCGCTATCACGACTACTTGCGGTCGGGTGAGGCTTTCGATCAGGCACTCAAGCGGGCATTGATCTCGATCGGAAAGGTCATCGCGGCGTCCGCCACCACCGTGGGCATTACTTTTCTGCTCATCAGCTTCGCCCGAATGGGTGTGTTCAAAACGGTCGGAGTGGCGTCGGCGATCGGGGTCGGCGTGGCTTTCCTGGCCGCGGTGACCCTGCTGCCGGCGATCCTGGTGCTCGCTGGCCCTCGCGGCTGGGTCAAGCCACGCCGCGAACTGACCGCTCGGTTCTGGCGGCGTTCGGGCATACGCATCGTGCGCCGGCCGAAGACCCATCTGGTCGCCAGCCTGCTCGTGCTGGCGATCCTGGCCTCCTGCTCTGCCTTCGTGCGCTACAACTACGACGACCGCAAAGCTCTGGGTTCGTCTACTCCGAGTTCCCTCGGATATGCCGCGCTGGATCGTCATTTCCCGGTAAACCAGTCCATTCCGGAATACATCCTCATCCAGTCGCCGCATGACCTACGCACGCCGCAGGCCCTGGCCGACCTGGAGCAAATGGCGGACAGAGTCAGCCAGCTGCCGAATATCGCCGCGATCAGCGGCATCACCCGGCCGACCGGGAATGTCCCGGAGCAGTTCAGAGCCACGTACCAGGCGGGCGCTATCGGCGCCTTTCTGAAAGGCGGGTCCGAGCTGATCGACGACCACACCAGTGACCTCAACCGGCTGTCCGAAGGGGCCGGCACGCTGGCTGGCAATCTTGACGAGGTGCGCGGCCAGGTCAGCCAACTCGCTGGCAGCGTACAGGACCTGGAGAATGCCTTCTCGTCGACGAAGAACCAGTACAGCGGCGACACGCTGGTGAGAGAAGTCGACATCGCTGCCCAACTCATCGACCACGTCAACTCGCTCAGCAATGTCATGGGCTGGAACTTCACGGCCGGCAAGAACCTGTTCTCCTGGATAGGTCCTGTGCTGACGGCCCTGCAGGGTAATCCCGTCTGCGATCTCGATGAGTCCTGCAGCAACACCCGCGGCGAGTTCGAGCGGCTGGTTGGTGAGCGAGATCAAGGGGACCTCGATGCGATCAATGACCTGGCCCACCAACTGCAGGACTACCCGGACAAAAAGGCCCTGAAGGCATCGACAGACCGCCTGCGTGGTGCATTCGCAAAGCTCACCAACGTGCTGCATTCCATGGGGATGGATCAACCCGGCGGCCTACAGGCCAATCTGAACAGCCTGCAAAGCGGCGCAGACCAGTTCGCCGGCGGAAGCCGGCAAGTGGCTGACGCGGTGGCTCAACTCGTCGATCAGGTCAAACAATTGGGTGCCGGGCTCAGCGAGTCAGCTACGTTCCTGTTGTCGCTGAAACACGACGCAGCCCGACCGGCCATGGCCGGGTTCAATATCCCGTCGCAGTTGCTGCATTTAGATCAATTCAAAAAGGCCGCCAGCATATTCATGTCGCCGGACGGCCATTCGGTGCGGTACCTGGTTCAGACCAGGCTCAATCCGTTCAGCACCGAAGCGATGGATCAGGTCAACGCGATCAGTGCGGCCGCTCGGGGAGCTCAACCGAATACCGCACTGTCGGACGCCAAGATATCGATGGCGGGGTTCACCGTTGGCCTGAAGGACACCCGCGACTACTACGAACACGACATCCGCTTCATCATCGCGATCACTCTCCTCGTCGTGCTGCTGACGTTGATCGCGCTGCTGCGCGCGATTGTCGCGCCGCTGTACCTGGTTGCTTCCGTGGTGATTTCGTATTTGTCGGCGGTCGGCATTGGCGTGCTGTTCTTTCAATTCATCCTCGGCCAGCATTTGCACTGGAGCGTGCCGCCATTGGCATTCGTGGTGTTGGTCGCCGTGGGCGCCGATTACAACATGCTGCTCGTGTCGCGGATGCGTGACGAGTCTCCGCACAGCATGCGTTACGGCATCGTTCGCACCCTGAGTTCCACCGGCGGTGTAATCACCGCGGCGGGTGTGATCTTTGCAGCCTCGATGTGCGGTCTGTTGTTCTCCAGCATCGGCACCGTCGTCCAGGGCGGTTTTGTGATCGGCGTCGGAATCCTGTTGGACACCTTCCTGGTACGCACCATCACGGTTCCCGCGATGGCCGCGCTGGTCGGGCGGGCGAACTGGTGGCCGTCACGGGCTGCGATGCGGCGGTCGGGGTCGCGGTCACCGGCCGTCCGCGCGGGCTGAGGACGGTTCGCGCGCTGGCATGATGTATGTGAGACTACGAAACGAAGCCGAGGGGTCAGGAGTAGGGATGAAGAAACTACTCGCAGGAGTTTCGGCGCTGGTAACGGTGGGCGCCACAGGATATTTCGGCCTCGGAAGCGCCTCGGCCGACGACACGCCCATCGGCGGGCCGCCGACTCCCGGGGCGCCGGGCGACCAGACCGCGTACGCCCTCGGAGGCGCTCACGTTCTGGGTATTCCCTATTACGAGTACATCCGCCGTGAGGGCGCTGACTGGTTCCCAGGTCAGCAGCGAGAAATCGTCCGCTACCCGGCAGGGCAGGTCCAGGGCCACGTGCTGGAGCGACTCTTCCCGGGCATCGGCAAACTCGACCAGAACTTCCCGGGCCTGGGTCTGGACGGCCCCAGCGTCGGCGAGTCGGTCGACGAGGGCGTCAACAATCTCGATTCGGCGATCCGCACCACCGGGCGACCCGGTACCGCGATCGGCCTGTCCGAGGGCGGGTTCGTGGTCGACGGCGAACAGGCCCGGCTGGCGACCGACCCGACCGCTCCCCCGGCGAACACGTTGAACTTCGCCACGTTCGGCGATCCGATCGGGCACCACGCCTTCGGCCAGAGCTTTCTGACCGCGGTGTTCCCGGTCGGCAGCGTCGTTCCCGCGCTGGATTACACGATGCCGCCGCAATACGAGAGCCAGTACGACACCAACAGATTCGTCGCCGCCTACGACTCGATCGCGGACTTCCCCGACCGGCCGGACAACCTGTTCGCTCTCGCCAACACGCTCATGGGCATTGCCACCGGTCACACTCCGGGGGCCTTCACCAACCCGAGCATGGTGTCGCCGCAGAACATCCGGACCACGATCAATTCCCGCGGCGCCAAAGACACCACGATCATGGTCCCGGAAAAGCACCTCCCGCTGGTCATGCCGCTGAAGTACATCGGGATCCCGGAAGACACGCTGAACAAGCTCGACGCGATCCTGATTCCCCGGGTGAACGCGGGCTATTCCCGTAACGACGACCCGGCCACCGCACCGATCCAGGTCGACCCGGTGCGCGGGTTCGACCCGACGGAGGTCATGGCGACATTCGGCGAAGGCGCTGACCCGTTCTCGCAGATCTCGCAGGTCGTTGCCCGGTAACATGTCCGTGTTGTTGCACGGCGCAGGGCAGGCTGACCACTGACTCCGAGCCCACAAATTCGACAAACCTGTACGGACGTAATGTGACGACCATGTCTCAGCCATCCATTCTCAGCTTGCTGCCCGGGCGTGCCAGCATGCGGCCCGATGATGTGGCGTTCACGTACACCGACTACGAGAACGATTCGGCGGGAGTTCCCCAGAGCCTCACGTGGTCGCAGCTATACCGCCGAACGCTCAACGTGGCACGCGAGCTCAGCCTTCACGGGTCGGTCGGAGACACGGCGGTAATCCTGGCTCCTCAAGGTCTTGAGTACGTCGTAGCATTCCTGGGATCGATGCAGGCCGGCCTCATCGCGGTTCCCCTCCCGTTGCCGCATCGCGGCTCGCACCATGAGCGGGTCAGTTCGGTCGTTGCCGACACGTCCCCGTCGGTTGTTCTCACCACGTCAGCGGTCGCCGACGACGTCGGCGACTACGTCGATCAATCACGTATGGATGCCGCTCCAAAGCTCGTCGAAATCGACTCCCTGGATCTCGACGTCGAAGGCGGCGCAAGCGTCAGCACAGCTGGTTCGCCGAGCGTCGCGTACCTGCAGTACAGCTCAGGTTCGACCCGGCTGCCGACCGGGGTCATGATTTCGCACCGCAATGTCCAAGCAAATTTCGAGCAGCTGATGCGCAGCTTCTTCGCGGACCTGGTTGACCAGCTCAAAGCCGTGAGGGATACCACGATTGTGTCGTGGTTGCCGCTCTACCACGACATGGGTTTGGTACTGGGAGTCTGCGCACCAATTTTGAGCGGCTATCGCGCCGAACTGTCGAGTCCGGTTGCGTTCCTCGAAAGGCCGGCCAGGTGGGTCCAGTCACTGGCCAGGACTCCGCACGCGTTTTCGGCGGCGCCTAACTTCGCCTTTGACTTGGCCGCTCGCAAGACAACCGACAGTGACCTGGACGGGCTGGACCTCGGGGGCGTGCTCGGGATCATCAACGGCGCCGAACGCGTCGAGCCGGCCACGTTGGAACGCTTCGCTGATCGGTTCGCGCACTTCAACTTCCGGGACAATATGCTGCGTCCGTCGTATGGCTTGGCGGAGGCGACCGTCTTTGTGGCGTGCGGCACCTGGAGCAGTTCGTTGGGGGCGGTTCATTTCGACGTCGACGAGTTATCCGCGGGCCGCGCTCAGCAGTGCGCGGCCGGGTCCGGCACAGCGCTGGTCAGATACAAGGTGCCGCAATCGCCCACGTTGCGGGTCGTCGATTACGACACACACCGCGAGTGCGCGCCGGACGTCGTCGGCGAGATGTGGTTGCATGGCGACAATGTCGCCGACGGCTACTGGCACAGACCACCGGAGGAGCAGCGCTGCTTCGGTGCAACGCTCGTCGATCCTTCGCCGGGAACGCCGGACGGCCCGTGGCTGAGAACCGGCGACCTGGGTTTCATCTCCGAGGGAGAACTGTTCATTGTTGGCCGCATCAAGGATCTGCTGATCATCCGAGGGCGTAATCACTACCCCGAGGACATCGAGGCCACGGTCCACGAGATCACGCGTGGGCGGGTCGCGGCGATCTCAGTCCCGCTGAACAGTACCGAACAGCTGGTCACTGTCGTCGAGATCAAGAAGCGCGACGACTCCGATGAGGACGCGGAAAACCGGCTCGGCGAAGTCAGAAGCGATGTCACCTCCGCGATATCCAATGCGCACGGCTTGAATGTCGGGGACCTCGTGCTGGTACCGCCCGGGTCGATTCCCACCACGACGAGCGGCAAGATCCGGCGCGCCGCCTGCGTCGAGCAGTACCGCCAGGACCAATTCACCCGATTGGACGCCTAACGCGGCCGGCGGTCGCGCACGCACAACCACCAATGCTGTTCACTGTCCTGGTCATGGCCCTTGCCGTCAGTGTCGAACCCTTCCGGATCGGGATGACCGTGCTGATGTTGAACCGGCCCAGGCCGGCGCTGCAACTGCTCGCGTTTCTATGTGGCGGTTTCGCAATGGGAACGACGGTGGGTCTGGTTGTGCTCTTGGCGTTTCGACGAGTACTGCTGGGGTCCACCTACTTGACGTTGCCCAGGGTCCAGATGCTGATCGGGATCTTGCTGCTATTGGTCGCTGTGGTGGTGGCCGTCGACATCGCCGGGCGGTTGGGTTCGCGCCCAGCAAGATTGGCGACGCCGGCGCGACGATTGCTGAACAAGCATTCGCTGCCGGTCGCGGGAATCGCCGGTCTCAGCATCGCACTGCCGTCGGTCGACTACCTTGCCGCGCTGGCCGTCATCCTCGCCTCCGGCGCGGCAGTCCTGAAGCAGGTCGCTGCACTTGTGATGTTCAACGTCGTGGCCTTCGCACTCATAGAGATTCCGCTGCTGGCTTACCTGTTCGCACCCAAGGCAACCGCTAAATCGGTGACGGCGCTGCATAATTGGATTCGATCGCGGCGCCGCCGTGAGGTCGCAACCGTGCTGGCCGCAGTCGGCTGCGTGTTCCTCGCCGTCGGCGCATCCGGGCTTTGACATCTCTAAATCTCGAAAAATCCTCAGCCTCAAGCTCATCGCATGCAGCACTGAGACGTTAAGAGCCGTCGAACTTTTCCGCGATTTCTTGCCAAGCGCGAGCGTTTTTTCTTGCTATCTCGGCAATTGTGCCCGAGCAGTGGATCGGAACGGCTTCAGCGAATTCGTTACAGGCGCTGATTGCGATCATGACGGTGGACAGCAGCCGCAAGAGAGCGCGTCCCCTCTCGGAGGATCTGACTGATGGATCGTTTCTCAGCCGTTGGAGGAGATCGTGCCCACGGCCCTCGGGAGACACGCGCGTCCCGGCCCTCGGTACCTCGGGCGGGTCGCCACGCTCACCCGAATTCTTGGCGAAATGATCGGGCAGTGGATTCTGACCTTTGTCGAGGCGCTGGCGCACATCTCGCGCAGTGGTGACCGAGACGCCTGCGTGCCGCGCTATTTCCCGCAGCGATGCGCGTGGATTCGTCGACAAGAATTTCGCGGCACGTCGCCGTCCATTAGCGGGACTGATCGGCCGGGTCCTTCCGTCGCGTCCAAGCCGGGGACCCAACTGAGGAATTTCCTCAGTTGCACACCCTCGCAATTTGCCGACGGTCTTGTTCGATACTCCTGCAATCAGCGCTATAGACCGATCTGACCAATGCGGGTACGACGCCAAAACTCTTCTGGCAGCGGCTCTTCGCTCGGAAAGGGTCAGCGGCAAGCCGTGGGTGACATTGAGATGCACGGCCAGCGCGAAAGCCTCACCATCGTCACCGTCGAAAAATCTCGCCGGTATCGTGCTGTCGCCGCGCAATTCCGTTGCACGTACCCGATGCACACGCACACCATCGATCACCCCCATCGAGGCCCGATGAATCACTATTGGCGGCAACGGCAATGGTGATTGCGCCAAGATCTTGACGTGATGCTCGTTGGTCTTACTGTCCCTTGGAGTGTACGAACCACGAATCAAGGCCACCGGGACGTACTCGACCGGTAGCGAATGACCGAGCCGTACCCAATCCCTCACCGGGCACGCCGACGACGATTCCGATTTGTCGTACGCGGGCATCATGAGAAGCGCGTTGCTGTCGTTTGATTGCGGCATCAGCCTGAGGCCTGAGCTATCTTCCGAATGTTCGTTCTGCGCCCATACGATCAAACCCCTTTCGCTGATTTCTGCGAATCATCGCGACCGGCATTGGTCTCAGGAAGCCTGCGAAACGACGCTCGGGACAGTCAAAAACTCAACGTGACCCGGTACAAAGCCACGTCAGTGGACACGCCCTCGCGGACCTTACGCTTGCGTAGCTTACTCAAGAGTAAGTATAGCTCGGGCTCATTGTCAACTTGTTGAGTAGCGACGGCGCGACCGGCTCACCTATCGGCCGCGCTGCCGATCCGGCACCCTCATTGGTTGTGTCAGAGCATCTTTCGGTTTACCACCAACACTCGCCTGATGAATCAGGCCGGAGCGGGCGCCACATTTTTGCCGCAGCCGAGTTCGCTGTGAATGTTGAGACGCCCGGCTCGCGTGCTCGTCACCGGGGTTGAACATAATGAGTCGAATCGCACCGGCAAAGGAGCCCCCGATGACCACGACCAGCGCAGACCGTCCGTTTCGTGTGATCCAGTGGACAACCGGCAACATCGGGCAGCGATCGCTGCACGCCATCATCGGCAGGCCGGACATGGAACTGGTCGGCGTCTACGCCCACGGGCACGACAAAGTCGGGGTGGACGCCGCCGAGTTGTCCGGCTGGCCTGAGCCGACGGGGGTCACGGCCACCAACGACATCGATGCGCTGCTGGCACTTCGACCCGACGCCTGTTGCTACAACCCGCTGTGGCCAAGCGTCGACGAATTGGTTCGGCTGCTCGAGTCAGGGGTCAACGTGTGTACCAGCGCGGCGTGGATCACCGGTGGCAAGCAGACGCCGCAGGACCGGCAGCGGATCCTCGACGCCTGCGAGCGCGGCGGCTCTACGATTTTCGGCAGCGGTGCGCACCCGGGGATGACGAACCTGGTCGCCATGGCGCTCAGCGGATCCTGCGAACGCGTCGACGAGATCCGGATCACCGAATCGGTGGACTGCTCAACCTACGAATCGGCGGAAACCCAGACGGCCATGGGCTTCTCGCAGGACCCCGACACCCCCGGGCTCGCCG
>Ga0187879_10001279_pt1 | contig 17204 bp, 17 predicted proteins | sample June2016WEW_19_1_FD_132423 | JGI IMG/M metagenome (GOLD analysis project Ga0187879, IMG submission 132423) | Peatland microbial communities from SPRUCE experiment site at the Marcell Experimental Forest, Minnesota, USA - June2016WEW_19_10 | ecosystem: Environmental > Terrestrial > Soil >... | reverse complement strand
TGAGCATGCAACCGTGACCTCAAAGCACAAGCTGTTGGGAGGCCAAAAATGCCGGTAGTGTCTGCAACGGAGGCAGCGCTCGAAAATCAACGACTTGGCGGCTTGCAGATGCGCGTCGCCGCGTTGTGCACGCTTGTGCAGGTTTGCGACGGCTATGACCTCAATGCCGTCGCCTGGGCAGTGCCGTCGCTGATCCGTGAGTGGCATTTGCCGCCATCGATGTTCACCATGGCGTTTCTGTGGTCGAGCGTCGGTATCATGGTTGGCGCGTTATCCGCCGGGCCAATCGGTGACCGTTTCGGCCGCCGACCGCTGTTGCTTGTCAGCCTGACGATTTTCGGCATTGCCTCATTGCTCAGTGCGTTCGCCGGTTCGCTGCAGATGCTGACTGTGTTGCGGTTTTTCACTGGCATCGGCATCGGCGGCGGCTTTGCCGGAGCGGCTTCGTTGACCGGAGACTACGCGCCGCATCGGCTGCGCGCGACCGTGATCATGGCGACATTTACCGGCGCGCCAATTGGCGGTTTCCTCGGCGGTCAGATCGTTGCCGTACTGCTGCCGCTCTACGGTTGGCCAATGATCTTCATCATCGGCGGCGTGTTCCCGCTTGTGCTGGTGCTCGCGCTGGCGGTTTGGCTGCCGGAGTCGCCTCGCTTTCTGGCCGCGCGACAAAATCTCGCACCGCGCCACGCCGCTGTGCTGCAACGTCTCGATATTGTTCCGACCGGCGACGACAACGTTGACGTGGCACGCGGTAATCCGATCCTGATGCTGTTTGGCCGGGGTTACGCGCTGCAGACCACGCTGATGTGGATCATCTACTTTTGCAGCCTGTTGAACCTGTTCCTGTTCGCATACTGGATGCCAACGGTACTGAACATGATCGGCATGACCCCGTCACAGGCGGTGTTCGCATCGAGCCTCAGAGACGGTGGCGCGATCCTCGTGGTGCTGTATCTCGGCATCGCGATCGACCGGATCGGACCCGAGCGGACGCTGGCACTGCACTACGCCCTTGGCGCGGTGTTCATCGCCACCATTGCGCTCGTCGCATTGCCTTATGTGGCGCTTTGCCTTGTCAGCGCATTGGCCGGGATGACCATCATTGGCAGCCAGACCGGGCTCAATGGGACCTGCGGCAAGCTCTATCCGGCCCGCATGCGCACCAGCGGTCTCGGCTGGGCGCTTGGCATCGGAAGGCTTGGCGCGATCATCGCACCGGTCCTGGGCGGCTATTTGCTCGCGCGCGGCCTGGCGCCGACACAGATTTTCCTGGTCGCCTGCGGGTTCGCGCTGATCGCGGCGCTGGCCACCGCGCTGCTGGCCTTTCGCGGCAGTCCGGCCGAGGTTTCCGCTGCTGAAGAGGTTGCGTCCTGATCGGGTGTCACCGTTCAACTCGGTAGGGCAACGACACAAAACCGGCCCCGCATGGCGCGATTGCGGACGGTGTTCAAAATGACTTCGCGTGGAACGTCAAAGCATATGACCGTGAGCCAGCCTAAGGAACCATAAGTTTTCGAGGCGAGCGGTGAAGTAAGGGAGAAAACGCCGTGTCTGAGAACGTCGCCTTACCGGTTGCTGGCTCGCCCTTGGCGACGCCGATCCCGACGATTGCCGCCCGGATGGATCGGCTGCCGCCGTCGCCTTACGTGCGCCGGTTCATTGTGCTGTTGGCACTTGGCGCGTTCTTCGACGTGTTCGACAACGGCCTGATCGCGTTCATCGCACCAGGGCTTTACAAAGCCGGCATCATGGTACCGACCACCGCCGGGTTCTTCGACATCCACGGTTATGCCAGCCTGATCGCCGCAACCTTTGTCGGTATGTTCATCGGCACGCAATGGCTGGCCCCGCTATCGGATCATTTCGGCCGACGGACGATCTTCACCTACGCGCTGGTCTGGTACTGTATCGCAACATTCTTCATGGCGCTGCAGTCCACCGATGTCGGCCTGGTCATCTGGCGGTTCCTCGCCGGTGTCGGCATCGGCGTCGAGTTTGTGACGATCGACACCTATTTGTCCGAACTGGTGCCCAGAGAACGGCGAGGCGTGGCATTCGCCTCGGTGTCGCTGATCGGCACCACGGCTTATCCGATCACGGCGTTTCTCGCCTGGGCGCTGGTGCCACACACCGTCTTCGGTCTCGATGGCTGGCGCTGGGTGGCAATTATCGGCGCGAGCGGCGCGATCGTCGCGTGGTTCCTGCGTCTGGCACTGCCGGAGTCACCGCGCTGGCTGGCGCAACATGGCCATGCCGAAGAGGCCGAACGCATCACCCGCATGATCGAGGCGCGGGTCGAGACGCAATCCGGCCGCACATTGCCGCCGCCGCACACGTTGGACGACGAGGTCGAACACAATCTCGGCTCGTTTGGCGAGATGTTCCGCGCGCCGTATCTGCAACGGACCTGCATGCTGATCGTGTTTCAGATATTGCAGGTCGTCGGTTATTACGGGTTTACCAGTTGGGTGCCGACGCTGCTGCTTGCGCAAGGCATCACCGTGACGAAATCGCTGGCCTACACGGTGATCATTGCCGCTGCCAATCCGGCCGGAGCACTGGCGGCTACCTGGTTCGCCGATCGCTGCGAACGCAAGTGGCAGCTTGCCTTTTCGTCGCTCGGGATCGCGGTGTTCGGGCTGATTTTCTCGCAACAGACGAGTGCCCAGGGCATCATGGTCGTGGGCATACTGATCGCGTTTTCCAACACCGTGCTGGCGTATTCGTTGCACGCTTATCAGTCGGAACTGTATCCGACCCGGATCCGGGCTCGTGCTGTCGGTTTCACCTATTCCTGGAGCCGGATCAGTACCGTGTTCGTCGGGTTCATGATCGCCTGGTGCCTGCGGAACTACGGAACGCTCGGTGTGTTCACGTTCATCGCAGGTGCAATGTTCATTGTGTTTCTGGTCATCGCGATCATGGGCCCGCGCACGACCGGGCTGCGGCTGGAGGCGATTTCGCGCTGAACAACAGCGCGACAGACCGAAAAGCGGACAGCTGAGTGCCGCTCCCGTGGTCAATCCGCGCCATTTTCCGGTTACGTGTGCGCAACCAGGCGCGTCGTGCGGCGATCGCCCGCGTCAGCGAGGCGCCCAGTACAATGGCACCTGCTCAGTGCCGGTCGCCCGGAGGCGCGGTCCGTTCTGCTGCGTTCGTCAATGCCTTGCCGCCGTTGGTAAGGTCCCGACCTGCCCCTGCGGTCGTCTGGCAAGCAGCCAATAAGGGAGAGGCAGCAACGAGTGCGAGCAGTGTCAGCGCGATGGAAAATCGTTTGATCATGTGTATCCCCTTGAAGTGCCGGCGTGCACTACAGTCGGCATCCAGAACTCCTTAACGACGACAATGCCTGATGGTTCCTGTACGACGTCCGGACTCGTAACAGATGAGGGGGAACCAACCCGGTCACTGAACTGTTCCTCGTCTGCTGTGCAGGAGGCATTTATGGGTCGCGGTATTCTGCCTGGCTGCTGGGTGCCCCTGTTCCGGTCATCATTCTGCCTGCCCCGATCTGGCACTGATGCCGGGACCTGTGCACATGCGTGCAACGGCGACCTGTGCACATGCGTTCAACGGCGACCTGTGCACATGCGTGCAACGGCGACCTGTGCACATGCGTGCAACGCTCACATAGTTGGAGGTAGTGATGATGGACGAAAATCGGATTGAAGGGGCCGCTCGGAACCTTGGGGGAAAAATCCAGGATGCCGTTGGGGCAGTAACCGGTGACAAGGAAACCCAGGTACGTGGGCAGGTGAACCGGACAGCCGGCGCGGCGCAGAATGCCTACGGACAGGCGGTCGACGGCGTGAGAGATTTTACGTCAGATCAACCGATCGTCGCCCTTTTGTCAGCGATGGGACTTGGGCTCATCATTGGTATGCTGCTCGGTCGCAGCTAATTGTGGTTGCTCGATCTACCGATTGTCAGGCGCGGGGAGTTCGGCTCCCCGCGCCTGATTTATTGCTGTCTTAAAACGGATGGACAGCGGCCGTGCGGCGCCCGACCCGCTACCCCTTCTTCCCGTCCTTCGCCGCCAGTTCCCGCCGCAGCCGCTCAATCTCCGCCCGCAGCACCGCATTTTCCTGTGCCGCGGGATCTGGCGCAGCGCCGCCTGCCGCCGTCTCCGTCGCGCCCTTGAACGGCGCGAACATCGACCACGCCCGATCGATCATTGCCATGTTCTGCCGGCTGATCTCTTCCACGTTACCAAATGGGAACAGTGACGACATCGAACCGACGGTGCGCTTCATCGCCGCCTGCATCTGTTCCTGATGCTGGGTGAACGCTTTCATCGCCTGGTCGAGGTAGCCCGGCACCACCCCCTGCAAACCGCCGCCATAAAACCCAATCAACTGGCGCAGGAAGTTCGTCGGCAGCAGGTTATGGCCCTTGCCTTCCTCCTCCACGATGATCTGAGTCAGCACGCTGCGGGTGATGTCATCCCCGGTCTTGGCGTCATAGACCACAAAGTCGCGGCCCGCGCGCACCATGTCGGCGAGGTTCTCAAGCGTGATGTAACTGGAGCTCTCGGTGTTGTACAGCCGCCGATTGGCATATTTCTTTACAACCACCGGTGGCACCTGGGCCCCGCCAGGGGCGGCGCCGGCGTCGGTATCCTTCGGGGCGGTGTCGGCCATTCATCCCTCGTAGATTTCTTGCTTGCTAACATGGGGCACAAACCGCTCCGGCGAAAGCCCTATTGCACTGCCGCATGCGGTTTCACCGTTTCGCCCTGAACGTGCAGCCCCTATGGTTCTGCCTCGAAGGAAGGCAGGATGAGGGATGACCAACGACGCCAACCCGGACGAGCCGAAGCGGCCGCAGGTTCTGGCGCAGTTTCTGCAAGACTGGACCGACCTCTGGCGCGAGGAATTGCAGGCCCAGGGAGGCGATCCGCAAGCGCTGGGGCCATTCGCGGGAAAAATCGGCAGTGGATCGTCCCCGGACCTGGCCGCCGCCATGGAACTGTGGCGCACGGCGACGCGTGTTTGGGCAGATACAATGGGCGCGCTGCCGGCGTCGTCGGTCCGATCGCGTGACCGCTCCAACCCGCCGAGGACCACGGCCGCTGTTGCTGCATCTGACCCTCGCGATGCTGAGATCGAGCGCCTCGCTCGCCGCGTCGATGAACTTGAAGCCCGCCTCGCCAAACTGGAAACCGCCCGCCGCCGTCGAAGCTGAGGCTGCGTTCCTGGCAGGCATCAAAGCCTGGCGCGCCCATCACTGGCACCGCGATCTGCCCGACCCACCGGTGCGCTGGCGCGAGGCGACCGCCCGGCTGCTGGATTACGGCGGCAACGGGCCGGTGATCCTGTTCGTCCCGAGCCTCGTGAACCGCTGGACGGTGCTCGATTTGATGGACGGCCATTCCATGGTGCGGTGGCTGGCAGGGCAGGGCGCCCATCCGATGTTGCTCGACTGGGGCGAACCCGAGCCCAATTTCAGCCTCACCGACCACATTGCAGGCAGGCTTGTCCGCGCCATGGAAGCGGCCAAAGGCAGCAGCTGCAGGATCATATTGGCCGGCTATTGCATGGGCGGCACCTTCGCGACCGCGGCGGCGGCGCTGCGGCCGGATCTCGTCGGCGGCCTCGCCTTGCTCGCCGCACCGTGGGACTTCCACGCCGGCGACGTCGACCATTTGCACAAGCTGACCGCCACTTGCGCCACGTTGGAACCGCTGCTGCGAGACGTCGCCACGGTGCCGGTCGACCTGTTGCAGGCATTGTTCGCGCTGGACGATCCGGTGGCGGTCGCCGAGAAATTTCGCCAGTTTGGTCGCCTCGACCAGGACAGTGCCGCGGCCCGCCTGTTCGTTGCGCTGGAGGACTGGCTGAACGACGGAGTGCCGCTGTCCGGCACCACCGCGCGAGAGTGCATGAGCTCCTGGTATCGCGACAATCTTCCCGGGAGTGGTCAATGGCGCGTCGCCGGACTGGCGATCGACCCGGCGTCGATTTCGGTGCCCGCATTCGCCGCAGTGCCTCGGCGCGACCACATCGTGCCGCCGGACTCTGCACGCGCGCTGGCCTACTTGCTGCCCAGGATAACCCTGGTGGAGCCGAATGCGGGCCATGTGGGGATGACCGCCGGACGTTCGGCGGCCAAGGTTCTGTGGGAACCATTGCGCGACTGGTTGCGGACGATCGAGGCTGACCAACCGCGCCGGATATCCCGTCGGCGGGCCGGGTAAGCGACGGCACTGCCGAAATCCTGCATGCATTTGTCGTCGGGCGCCTGTCGCGCGTGCCTGGTGCGGCCTATATGACCATGGCTTGCTGCCCGCGCCCCACCTTCCTGATTGCTGGTGTCGCGGCTACAACCCAAACTCTGGCGGGAAGGCCCGCCCTTCGGGAGTGCTCCAGCATGAACGACATCGTTATCGTCTCCGCGGCTCGTACCCCGGTTGGCAGTTTCAATGGTGCGCTTAGCACGCTTTCCGCACAGTCCCTGGGCGCGCTCGCCTTGCGAGCGGCGTTTGCCCGCGCTGGCGTCGAAGCCGGGGACGTGGATGAGGTGATCTTCGGTCAGGTCCTTGCCGCCGCCGGTGGGCAGAACCCGACCCGTCAGGCGGCCCGCGCAGCCGGTTTGCCCGATGCCAAGACCGCCTTCGGCATCAACCAGGTCTGCGGTTCCGGTCTGCGCGCGGTCGCTCTGGGAGCGCAACAGATCCGCACCGGCGAAAGCGCCATCGTCGCCGCCGGCGGCATGGAGAGCATGAGCCTCTCGACCCACGCTGCGCATCTGCGAAATGGCACCAAGATGGGCGGCCTGGAGTTTGTCGATACCATGCTCAAGGATGGGCTGTGGGATGCGTTCCACGGCTATCACATGGGCAACACCGCCGAAAATGTTGCCAGCAAATATCAGATTACCCGTGAGCAGCAGGATGCGTTCGCGCTGGCTTCGCAGCAAAAGGCCTCGGCGGCGCGCAAGTCCGGCCGTTTCAAGGATGAAATCGAACCGGTGACAGTGAAGACCCGCAAGGGTGACGTGATCGTTTCAGATGACGAATATATCCGCGACGATGCATCGATGGAGACCATGGCCCGGTTGCGGCCGGCATTCAGCAAGGACGGCACCGTGACCGCCGGCAATGCCTCCGGGATCAATGACGGTGCAGCAGCCCTGGTACTGATGAGTGCCGATGAAGCCCGGAAGCGCGGCCTGACCCCGCTGGCTCGGATTGCGTCGTTCGCCACCGCCGGGGTCGATCCCGCGGTGATGGGCACCGGCCCAATCCCGGCGACCCGCAAAGCGCTGCAGCGCGCTGGCTGGAAGGTCGAAGACCTGGACCTGATCGAGGCCAATGAAGCGTTTGCGGCTCAGGCTCTGGCAGTGAACAAGGATCTGGGGTGGGATACCGCGAAGGTGAACGTGAATGGCGGGGCGATTGCGATCGGCCATCCGATCGGTGCCTCGGGTGCGCGGGTGCTGGTCACCTTGCTGCATGAAATGACGAAACGGGACGCGAAGAAAGGCCTTGCCACTTTGTGCATCGGCGGCGGCATGGGCGTTGCCATGTGCGTCGAGCGCTGACCAAAAAAGGGGGAAACAGAACATGAGTCGCGTCGCATTGGTCACCGGCGGCACCCGAGGCATCGGTGCCGCCATCAGCCTGGCCCTCAAGGCGGAAGGCCGCACTGTCATTGCGGTTTATGCCCGCAATGATGCCGCGGCTGCGGCCTTTCGCGACGAGCATGGCATTTCGGTGATGAAATTCGATGTCTGCGACTTCGAGGCCTGCAAGGTGGCGATCGAGCGTGTCGTCGCCGAACATGGTCCGATCGAGATCGTGGTCAACAATGCCGGCATCACCCGTGACGGCACCATGCTGCGGATGAACCGCGATATGTGGGATGCGGTAATCGACACCAACCTCGGCTCCTGCTTCAACATTTGCAAGCTGACGTTCGAGCACATGCGCACCGCGAAGTTCGGCCGCATCGTCAACATCGGCAGTATCAACGGTCAGGCTGGGCAGTACGGTCAGGTTAACTACGCCGCCGCCAAGTCGGGCATTCACGGATTTACCAAGGCGCTGGCTCAGGAAGGCGCGCGCTATGGCATCACCGTCAATGCGATCGCGCCAGGCTATGTCGATACAGAAATGGTGCGCGCGGTGCCCGGCGAAGTGCTCAAGAAAATCGTCGCCAAGATCCCCGTTGGTCGACTGGGCCATGCCGAGGATATCGCTCGTGGGGTGGTGTTCCTGACTGCGGATGATGCGGATTTCATCACCGGGTCGACGCTTTCGATCAACGGCGGTCAGCATATGTACTAACCTGGGGGAGTATAAGACCATGGCAAACGTAACAGGTGGCTGCCTGTGTGGCCAAATTCGCTACACCGCGAGCGGTGTCCTGCCTTTAGTGGCTTGTGTCACTGCCGTAACTGTCAGCGCTACACAGGTTCGGCGTTCGAAACGGTCGTCGGGTTCCCGTCGGCGGCAGTCAGCGTGCAAGGCGCGTTGAAGACTTACAATGACACCGGGGATTCCGGAAAAACGGTATACCGGCGGTTCTGCCCGAACTGCGGCTCTGGTGTGGTGGCGGAGGCTGTGGCGTTGCCGGGCGTGACTTTGCTGCTGGCTGGCACGCTCGACGATCCGTCGAGCTACAAACCTGTTATGGAACTATACTGCAGCAGCGCGCAACCCTGGACGAATGAGGCGAGCGAGCGGAAGCGCTTCGACAAAATGCCCAGTTGATTGCAGGAGGGGTGGGACGGTTTCCGTTCCGCCACCGTTTGAGATTGTACTGTAAGGAGACTCCAAACGCATGAACGCGCCGACGAATACCCAATACCGCCATTTGACCGTGCAAAAATTTGCTGGAGCCGCTGGTGCCGACGTCACCGGCATCGACCTGTCGCAAGACGTGTCCGACGACGTGCTGGCGGAAATCCGTGCCGCGTTACTGGACAATCTGGTGATTTGCATCCGCGATCAGCACTTCACGCCCGCGCAACAACTGGCCTTTGCGAAGCGTTGGGGCGAGATTCATTTGCATCCGTTCATGCAAGGGATGCAGGACTACCCGGAGATCTTGGCGATCATCAAAAAGCCCACTGACAAGAAGAATTTCGGTGGGGCCTGGCACACCGATCAGATGTTCTCGCCGTCGCCGGCGATGGCGACGATGCTGTATGCGCTGGAGGTGCCGTCAGCCGGAGGTGACACGCTGTTTACCAACCAGTATCTGGCGTACGAGGCGCTGTCGGACGGCATGAAGGCGCTCGCCGGGCAGCTGCTTGCGGTGTGCGTTGGCGATAACTTTCGTCAGGCGGATGGACGGTCACGGAAAGATCGTTACCAGGACGCGATGTCGGACATGAAGGTCAAGGACCCCGGCAACGTGCAGACCACCAGCATTCATCCGCTGGTCCGCACTCACCCGGAAACTGGCCGCAAGGCACTGTATATCGGCGGCCACGTGCAACGTTTCGATGGCATGACCGATGAGGAAAGCATCCCGCTGATCGACTTTTTCATGCAGCACTCGACGCGGCCGGAGTTCACCTGCCGGGTACGCTGGACGAACGGCACGCTGACGATCTGGGACAACCGGTGCACGCAACACTTCGCCATCAACGACTATCCAGCGGAAACGCGGATCATGCACCGGATCACCATTTGCGGTGATCAACCGTTCTGAGTCCTCGACCGGTTCGTGATCGGGAGCCGTCTGATAATCTCTGAGGTCGCGGAGTGAGCGGAGGACGCGGAGGGCGGTGATGCCAGCCCGATGAAATTCTTCCGCGTCCTCCGCTCACTCCGCAATCTCGGTATATTCAAGATATTGGCCGCGGGTTTGAATGTTACCCATTGGGCAGCACGGCTTGTCACCCGGCTCCACTGCCCAAAATCGCTGCCGCGATCCTGTCCCGTGTCAGCGGCATGTCCCTGATCCGCACCCCAAGCGCATGTTTCACCGCATTGCCGATCGCCGCCGCCGTCGGCCCAAAGGTGCACTCGCCCATGCCCAGAGTTGGTTCATTGGGCGCGTGGATCAGCACGGTGGAAATCTCCGGCACCTCGGAGAACTTCAGGATCGGATAAGTCTCCCAGTCCAACGACGTGATGCCGTCGCCATCCAGCTTCACCTGCTCCTTCAAGGTCATGCTGACGGCGTGGATCAATCCGCCTTCCAACTGATTGGCCGCGCCATCGGGATTGATCACCAGCCCCGCATCTGCGGCGATCCAGGCGCGGCGGACATGCACTTCCTGATCCACCTCGACCTCCACGGCGACGGCGGCATAGGCGGCGCGGTTCTTATAGCGTGCCCAGGCGATGCCGAGTCCGCGAGCGTCGCCGCCAGGGCCGCGTGAGGTCCAATTGCAACGCTCTGCCACGTTCTCCAGCAGTCGCCGTGCCCGCGGATCGGACAGATGCGCCAGCCGCCACGCCAGCGGATCGACAGCGGCCTGCTCAGCCAGTTCGTCCACGAAACATTCCAGCGCGAACACGTTTGGCAATGCCCCGAGACCGCGTAACGACGACGTCCGCACCGGTGTCGTCAGCGCCAGATGGTGGATGATCCGCTTCGCCGGGAAATCGTAGAGCGGCGTGCCGTTGCGGGTGCCGCCTCCGCCCGCTGCCTCGGGCGGATCGTTCGGTCTTGGCGGCGGGGGAGGGGTTGGCCATGCCTCGTGCGCCAGCAGGGCGCCGCCGAAAATCGGCCGTTGCACATGCGAACCAGCCCAGACTTCGCAGGTCCAGTCGATGGGTTTTCCTGCATCGTCGAGCACGGCCTGGAGTTTTGTCATGTGCGCCGTGCCGGATGGTTCGAAGCCGAACTCTTCCTCACGCCGCCACTGCACGCGGATGCAATGGCCGGGCAGTTGCAGCGCAATCACTGCCGCATCGGTAGCGGCGTCGTCGGCGCCGTTATGACCGTAGCAACCGGCGCCATGGGCGTGACTGACGGTCACTTGCTCACGGCTGAGGCCCAGAAAGTCGCAAAGCGCATTGCGCAGCGGATAGACGCCCTGGGTGTGCGACCAAACCTGCAGCTGGCCATCGCGATATTCGGCGAGGCCGCAGGACGGCGCCATCGCGGCATGCGCCACGAAGGGACGCGAATAGCTCGCGGTCACCACCTTGCCGGCAATCGTTGCCGGCACCGGGTCACCAACGAAACGATCATCGGAGGGCTGCGTCGCATACCAAGCTGCCTCCTGGTGCGCCGGCGTCAATTGCCGGACATTGTCCCATTTCGCATGACCCGGAGCCGCGGCTGCGGCACGTTGCACAACCGTTTCGTCCTCACCGGCAAAAGCGACAAAATTGCCGACACGCACGACGCGGAAATCGCCTCGCGCGGCTCGCCGCACAGCCGCTTCATCCAACGAGGCAAGCGTTGCGCCACGGGCCGGTTGCCGCAAAATCCGGGCATGCAGCATCCCCGGCCGGACGATGTCGTGAATGAACGCGGCGCCGCTGACTTTTGCTACCAGATCCTTACGCGGCACCGGACGACCAACAATCTTGTACGCCGCTGGGTCCTTTGGCCGCGCCGTCCCGGTGATATCATCGGCAAAGTCCGGATCATCGGCAAAATTCCAGTAATCGTGTCCGGTCGGTTCGTCATCCAGCAGAAACGCCCCGTCATCGACCGCAATATCGGACGGCGAGCAATTCAACCGCCGCGCCAGACGGTCGATGATCCGCGCACGCAACTCTGCCGTCACGAGGCGGACGGAACGGCCCGACATCTCGATCGACTGACTGGAACTGGTGGAACCTTCGTCCGGCGCATCCCTCGTATCGCCAGATACGATGGTGAATCGGTCGATCGCGACATCGAGTTCCTCGGCCGCAATCTGGGTCAGCGCAATCAGCACGCCCTGGCCGATTTCCACCTTGCCAACGGCCAGCTTCACAGTCCGGTCGGGCTGAAACGACACCCATTTGGACATCCGGCGATTGTTGATGATGCTGAGGGGCAGGGTCTCACTCATGACACTGCTCCTGCCCCAGTGCTCAGGCTGGCGGCGCGCAACGCGGCGGCGGCCTTTTCGACCGCGCGCAAAATCCTCGGATGCGCGCCGCAACGACACAGATGTGAATCCAATGCGGTGACGATGTCGGCACGGCTCGGGTTTTGGTTACGGTCAAGCAGCGCTTTGGCACTCATCAGAATGCCGGACAGGCAATAGCCGCACTGGCCGGCCTGTTCATCGAGAAATGCCTGGCGCAACGGGTGTGAGCCCAACGATTCGACAGTCTCAATGCGTTTACCGGCGACTGTGGCGATGTCGCGCGCGCAGGAATATTCTGCTTTGCCATCGATCAGCACCATGCAACTGCCACACTGTTCAAGTCCGCAGCCGTAGCGCGATCCTTTCAGGTCCAAATGGTTGCGCAGCACGTCCAGCAGCGGCACGTCGTCCGCCACCGCGACGCTGATTGTTTGGCCGTTGACCGTCAGTTCGATGCTCATGGTTTCTCCGAATTCCAGGGCAGGTCCCACAAATCCTTGTCACACAGCTTGTCCGCGACAGCGGTGGAGATGGCGTCGAACAACCGCTCACCTTTCTCCCGTGTCGCGGCTTCCGGATTACCGATCACACCGCTGGCGGAACGGCTGCCGATCGAGCGCCAGCGATACACGCCCATGGCGATGTCGCCTGTCGTGTTGGATTTCGCCAATGGGATGCGATCCTCGGCGACCAGTTCCGGCCGCACCGCCATCATCATCGAGGTTTCCGCCTCGCACGCGTGCGACAGCCCGCCTTGGGTTTCCAGGATCTTCGCGATGGCGACCGCGGCGGCGTACCAATAGGTGAACTGCACGATCGGCACACCCAGTTTCGGCGTCAGATCGTCGGTGATACTGCGCAGCGCGTTTTCATTGCCGCCATGCGCATTCAACAAGACGATCTTGCGGAAGCCATGCCGCAGCACCGAACGCACCACGCCCTCGACGACCGCGGCGAATGCGGCATTGTCCAAAGTGATGGTGCCACCGAAACTCATGTGATGTTCCGATAGGCCGGTCCACAGCACCGGCAGCACCACCACGGCCTGGCCGCGCGCTGCGATCTTCGCGGCGGTCCGCGCGGCGACCGTCTCGCCAAGCATTGAGTCGACCTCGACCGGCAAGTGCGGGCCATGCTGTTCCAGTGACGCCACCGGGAAAATCACGATCGCGTCGCGCTTCGACAGCTCCCGCAACTGATCGGCACGCAATTTGCGCCATTCGGTTTGCACCATTGCATTTGCCTCCGACGCGATGCCGTGTCATTGCGTGCCCGTCATGGCAGAGCCCTCGCCTTCGCAGGGACAGGCGTTGACCCGGCCATCCATACCGGCACAGTGCCGCGAACGATGGCCGGGTCAAGCCGGCTACGACGTGAAAACGCCCGATGGATATGCCATGAACCTGTACAGCCTGTTGCAGAAGCGTCTCGCCGATGGCCGGCCGGTTCGCGTCGGCCTGATTGGCGCCGGCAAGTTCGGCTCCATGTTCCTGACCCAGGTGCCCACCACCCCGGGCCTTGAGGTCGCAGCGATCGCCGACCTTGCGCCCGACCGGGCTCGTGCCGCCTGCCGCACCGTGGGTTGGTCCGACGATCTGACCGCTGCCACGCGGTTCACCGACGATGCCATGGCGATGATCGCCAGCCCCGACGTGGAGGTCGTCATCGAGGCCACCGGCCACGCCCCCGCCGGTATCGCACACGCCCGCCGAGCCATCCGCGAGGGCAAGCATATCGTCATGGTCAACGTCGAAGCCGACGTGCTGGCGGGTCCATTGCTCGCACGCGAGGCGGCACAGGCGGGCGTCGTCTACTCCTTGGCTTATGGCGATCAGCCGGCGCTGATCTGCGAGCTGGTCGATTGGGCGCGGGCCTGCGGGTTCAGAGTGATCGCTGCCGGCAAGGGCACGAAATATTTGCCGGAATACCATGTCTCCACGCCCGACACGGTGTGGGGCTATTACGGCCTCACTCCGGAACAGGCCAGCATTGGCGGCATGAACCCGCAAATGTTCAACTCGTTCCTCGATGGCACGAAATCGGCCATCGAGATGGCCGCCGTCGCCAATGCGACCGGACTGACGCCGGCGCCCGATGGATTGGCGTTTCCGCCTTGCGGGACCCACGAACTCGCCGACGTGCTACGGCCGGGCAACGCCGGCGCATTGCATCACGCGGGTCAGGTCGAGGTGATCTCCAGCCTGCACCGCAATGGCGAAACGGTGCGCAACGACCTGCGTTGGGGCGTGTTTGTCGCGTTCGAGGCGCCGAACGATTATGCCGCCCGCTGCTTCCAGGAATATGGCGTGGTGACCGACCCATCTGGCCGCACGACCGCGCTATATCGTCCGTTTCATCTGATCGGTCTGGAACTGAACGTCTCCATCCTTTCCGCGGCCCTGCGCGGCGAGGCCACCGGTGCACCCACCGGCTTCCGCGGCGATGTCGTCTGCACGGCGAAACGAGACCTGCGAGCCGGCGAAATCCTCGATGGCGAAGGCGGGGCCTGCGTCTGGGGCAAACTCATGCCGGCAGCTGACAGTTTGCGTCTGGGCGGCCTGCCGATTGGCCTCGCCAACAAAGCCCCCCTTAACCGCGATATCCCCCGCGGCGCCCCCATCACCTGGGCCGACATTCGCGCCGACGAGAACGACGCGGCGACACGCTATCGCCGCGCCATGGAAGCAGCGTTCGCCTGATTACGCGCGCTGCACCGGGCCGACCCACTCTTTCAAATGCGGCCACAATTCATGGTCGGGCGTATTCACCAGGTCCTTCGCCAGGCTCCCGAGCAGCTTCGCCTTGGTGGTCGCATCGAGCCCATCCGTCAGTTCGCTCAACACATGCGCCGGCGCTACGACGACAAGTTCGTGAAACTCATCCGCGGCGGAATTTTCGTTGACCATTCTGGCGACCTCGTGGGTGAACTGGTCCTTTGCCAGCTCATGCGGGTCAGTGCGCGGCGTATAGGCATGCCGCGCTGAGGCACCGCTTTCGAAGGAGCGACCCGGCCGGTCGGAGACAAGATCGTGGTCGCGCTTGTGCAGAGTCACCGAATCAACCGCTTCGAACGTGTGCAAGGCATTGTCGGGCGCCGGCCGCACGAAGCGGGCGTGGCCGCCATCGGCGATGATAAAGCAAAGACTGTGATGCTGCGGCATGGAACCGTCTCCTCGTGATGTCAGTCGCACATTCGGCCCGGCGGCGAAACCCGGCGTTGATCTCGGTCAAATGGTGTCAGATTTCGAAACTGACGCTGCCAGCTTGTTGTCCGACGCGCAAATTCACCATTCGTGCGAGGGCACACCTCGCGTAGGGTTCATCTCGGTAGGCTGGATCCACGGCAACAAAGGCGGCCACAGTTCGAGGTCTGGCACGGTCATAAGATCCCGCGCCAAAGTTCCGAGCAGGCAGGCGGTCGTGGGCGCATCGATCAAACTTATCAGCTCCTGCAACACAGGTGACGGCGCCACCAGGACCAGGTGAGTGAACAAATCCACCGCAAGATCTTCAGCGATGCGCCTGGCCAACAGAAATGCAAAGGGCGTTTGTTCCAACCTGGGCGAACCATTTGGATCAGATGGATCGACACTGTTTTGCTGCAAGGTCGCAAGATCGACCAGGCCAACTGTGTGCAGGCCATTGTCGGGGTCGGGTCGCACGAAACGTGCCAGATCGCCACGGGCAATGACGAAATACAACCCAGGGATGCCTTCCATCAGTTGATCCCTTTATGTTCTCTTGGCGGGTGCTGCGCCCTCCGGACAGGACCCGCATTGATGCCGATCAAACGTTTCGTTTTTGACTTCCACCAACCGGCGCAGCGATGGACTTTGCCCCAGGAACCGGCGATCACTCGCTGACTTTGTCCACCGGAGGAGCGACCATGGACCGCCAGACCCTGCGCCAGAATGGCGCGGCTACGTTACGCACCCTGTTCGGCTCGAGCGGGCAAACTCCTGGCCTCGCCAATTTGCTGACCGAGCCGGTGTTCGGCGGGGTGTGGAACCGGCCTGGCCTCGCGCTGAACGATCGGTTGCTCTGCACGATCGCCGCTCTGGCCACCGGCCCCAGGATGCGTTCGTTGCGAGGTTATATCAACGCCGGGCTCGATCATGGCCTGGACGGCGCGGCGATCCGCGAAATCCTGGTGCAGGCGGCTTTGTACGCCGGTTTCTCCAGCGCCGAAGAAACCTTGCCGTTGCTGGCCGAAATTTTGGCCGACCGCGACATCCCATTCCCCGAAGACCCGCCGGAGGACGTTTCGCTCGGAGAACTGACCAGTCGCGGCACCGATCTGATGCACACGCTGCACGGTGATCGGGCCCGGCTGGGATACGCTGCGCCAGACAATTCGGTGACCGGGGCGCTCTACCCGACCGCGATCCAATACGGTTACGGCGAGATCTGGTTCCGGCCCGGCCTGGAACGCCGCCAACGCGCGCTCGTCGCCGTTGCCGGGTTCACTGCGCTACGGCTGCCGGAACAGGTCGGCAAATTTGGCCAGTCAGCTCTGAATGTTGGCCTGTCGAAGACCGAGGTCATCGAAGCCGTCATCCAAACTGCCCCGTACACCGGCTTCCCTGCGGCGCTCAACGCCCTGGGCGCGCTGAGCGCGGCATTCATCTGACCCACGCCCCCGATTGCCCAGGACAGGCCGGGACGGTAGCGTGGGCGTTGATTGAGATGGGGTGAGCCCATTGGGATGAGCCCATTGGGGGATGAGGAGGTCCGGTTATGCTGAAACTCGGCTACAAAGCGTCCGCGGAGCAGTTTGGTCCAAAGCCGCTGCTGGACTTCTCGGTCGAGGCCGAGCGCAATGGTTTTGATTCCGTATTCATCAGCGACCATTTCCAACCCTGGAAACATACCGACGGGCATGCGCCGTCCGTGTTGCCATGGCTCGGTGCGCTGGGTGCCGCCACGCAACGCATCGTCATGGGCACCAGTGTGCTGACGCCGACGTTTCGCTACCACCCCTCGGTCGTCGCCCAGGTTTTTGGCACATTGGGTGTGATGTTTCCCGGCCGGGTTATTTTGGGCGTGGGGACCGGGGAGGGGCTGAATGAGGTGCCCTCGACCGGCATGAAATGGCCGGAAACCAAAGAACGCTTTGCCCGACTGCGAGAAGCGCTGACCCTGATCCGCCGCCTGTGGACCGAGGACCGGCTGACGTTCGAGGGCGAATATTATCGCACCGAGAAAGCCACGAT
>Ga0187879_10001277_pt1 | contig 17211 bp, 24 predicted proteins | sample June2016WEW_19_1_FD_132423 | JGI IMG/M metagenome (GOLD analysis project Ga0187879, IMG submission 132423) | Peatland microbial communities from SPRUCE experiment site at the Marcell Experimental Forest, Minnesota, USA - June2016WEW_19_10 | ecosystem: Environmental > Terrestrial > Soil >... | reverse complement strand
GGGAGCGTTGGGTGACCGGCGTGTTACCTGTGTGTCCGTTGGTCGACATGCGGTGGCGGGGACGGCTCCGCCTTCTGGGGGTGCATCCGGGGGTTGGCAAAGTGCACGAAACGCGAGACCCGGCGCCGCATCCGCCGCTCCAGCCGTTCGACATGGGTGGAAGGTCTCCGCGGCGTTTGCGCGTGCGGGGTCCGGTAGCAGCGAGTCTTCGCCAGCTCGACGAGCAGCAGGTAGACCACGACCATTCCGAACAGCAACAGGAAGAACGTCGTCGGCAGCGGCGTGAATCCCAGCAGATGAGCGAGTCCGGTGTAGGGCAGCACGGCTCCGACCAGGGCCGCGCCGGTTGGCACGACCAGCATCGGCCAGCTGGGCCGGCTCTTGAAGAACGGGACCCTTCGAGTCCGGATCACATAGATGACCAAGGTCTGCGTTGCGATCGACTCCACGAACCAGCCCGTTCTGAACTCGACGTGGCTGGCATGGAGCACTGACAGCATCACCCAGAAGGTCAGGAAGTCGAAGATGGAGCTGACGGGACCGAAGACAGACATGAAGCGACGGATGAACTTCGTGTCCCACGCCGCTGGGCGGGCCAGCGCCTCGGGATCAACCCGGTCGGTCGGGATCACCAGCTGTCCTGTGTTGTAGAGCAGATTGTTCAAGAGGATCTGTGAGGGCAGCATGGGGAGAAACGTCAGAAAGACGGACGCGCCAGCCGCACTGAACATGTTTCCGAAGTTCGATGACGTGGCCATGAGGACGTACTTCATGGTGTTGTTGAAGATGCGGCGGCCCTCCATGACGCCCTCGGCCAGCACGCCGAGGTCCTTGTCGAGTAGCACGACGTCGGCAGCGTGGCCTGCTGCTGGCAGCACTCGGCGTCGCGCTCTTCACGAGGCTGACTCCCGATGCCTCCTATGTGACGCACGTGCTGCCGACCGAGCTTCTGTTGGGCCTCGGGTTGGGGATTGCGATCGTGCCCTGCATCAGCACCGGCGACCCAGAACGCCGATCCGAGCGACGTCGGAGTGACCTCGGCCATGACGAACACCTCGCAGCAGATCGGGGCCTCCATCGGGACGGCCCTGCTGAACACGATCGCCGCCACCGCGACGGCGTCCTACCTGGTGTCACACAGACGTATCGGAGACGAGATCGCCCGGGCCACCGTGCACGGGTACGCGACGGCCAGCGCCTGGGCGGCCGGGATCTTCGTGCTCGCTGCCCTTGTCGCCGGCCTCCTCATCAACGTTCATCCCGGCCGGCAGCGGGCGCCGGCACTGGACGCCGCGCCGTCACTCGATCTCGGTGCGGAGGGCGCCCTCCCCTGAGCCGGCCCGGTGACGTCGGGGCCGTGGAACGGTGGGCATCCGGGTCTCGATGGCGGCAACGGCGGTCCACACCCTCATGACGGCTGGACGGCCCGATGAGCGGCGCCTTGATCGGGCCCGCGACCCCGACGAACACGACCATCTGGAGTCCACCCGGGCTCCCCGAAGACCTCTCCCCGTGCATCGGTCGCGATGTCGAGACCGCCGGCGTAGCGGGTCACCCTGTTGTTGGCGCAGTTCGCGATCCAGATGTTCCCCGCGAGGTCGGACACGATGCCCTGGGGCCACGAGATGCCGCCCTCGCTGTACCCGCCCGCAGAGTCCGACGTCCGATCGGGCGAAAGCGCGGCCCCCGACGCCGAGAACTCGGAGACCGTGGTGTTACCCTCGTTTCTGGGACGCAATGGTGATCGGCGCTGTGTCATCCTGGGTTGGCTTGATCAACATCCAATGGCCCAAACGACCAGTGGGGTGCTTCGTGTTCCACGACATACCGGAGTCGATTCGACAGAAGATGGAGGAGCTGGAAAAGCGTGATGCCGTGGATCGTGCTGACGGTACGGAACGTCTCGATCGGCTTCGCCAGATCCCACCCGAGACCGGCCGGTTCATCGCACTGCTGGCAGCGTCAGCACCCGCGGAGAACTGGATCGAGATCGGTACCAGTGCGGGCTATTCAACGCTGTGGCTTGCGCTGGCTTGCCGCGAGCGCAGACGGACTTTGACGACATTTGAGATCCTGACCTCGAAGGCAGCCATGGCTGCAGAGACCTTCTCTGCCACGGGAGTCGGCGATGTCGTCACGCTCGTAGAAGGTGACTTCCTTTCCCACGTCAGTCGGCTCGGCCCCATTGGCTTCTGCTTCCTCGACGCAGAAAAAGAGATCTACGGCTCATGCTACGAGGCGATTGTCCCACGACTTGTACCAGGGGCGCTGCTTGTTGCCGACAACGCCATCAATCACCAAGCCACCCTCCAACCCATGCTTGACGTCGCGCTCTCTGACCCACGAGTGGATGCGCTGGTCGTTCCTATCGGCAAGGGCGAGCTCGTATGTCGGAAGCGATAGGGCAAAGGCTCGCCCTCGCCCATTGATAGGGAACATGCCAGTCGGCAGTGCCGGTCACTGAGATCACCTCGGGGACGATCGTTGACGACGCTCAGCCATTATATTTAATGCCAGAGTCTGATATCAAAGGGTATGATCCGCTTGCTCGGCGCGGGTGAGCGACGACACCGTCCTGTTGAAGGAGTTCGAGATACGTGCGCTTCGTATTGATTCACGGTGGATTTCACGGCGCCTAGTGTTGGAGCCGGACAATCCCAGAACTTGAGAAGCTCGGCCACGACACGCTCGCCATCGACATACCGGGCCACGGCGAGCGTGTCGATGAAGGGGCCACGATGGCCGGGCGACTCGACACGGTGCTCGAAGTGGTCCAGCCTGGCGACGTACTCGTCGGACACTCTGGCGGCGGTCTGGAAATCACCCGGACGGCTGACGCCCGCATCGGATCTCGTCGCACACGTGATCTACCTTGCGGCAGCGTTGGAGGGCCGCCTCATGCAAGACGCACTTGTCTACCGTGACGATGGCGGGATCGTGGCGGACCATGACGTAACGGGGATGTTGCAGCATTTGCATTTCAACGACGACGGCTCGATGGCGTTTGCAGACATAGAGGGCGCGAAGGAACTCTTCTACCATGACTGCGATGACGTGACTGCTCGCTGGGCGTTCGAGCGGCTGACGCCTGAGTGTGCGGGAGACACTGCGACCACGCCCATTTCCGTGAAGAGGTTCTGGGAAGCCGACCTTCCGCGCAGTTTCATCATCTGCCTGCAGGACCGCGCACAGCCACGGTGGCTCAGCCGCCCGGCAGAACTCGCGCAGCTTCTCATCGAGGCAACAACCACCGAGCCGGTCGGCCCTCTGAGGCCCGACGGCTGAACGTCTTTCCCTGTTGTGCCGAGTTGTCCCACCTATCGGATGGCGTTCGGGGACAGGAGCTCCGGAATTGGAAGCCGGTCCAGAAGTGTCCGAAGAGGATCCCCCGGGTACTGTCACGCTCGTTGGTCGCTGCCCGGCGGCCCGTGACGGTGCCAGGAGGCTGCCATGGCTCTTGATCCGCAGGTTCGCGACCTGCTCGACATGATCGCCGCGGCCGGAAACCCGCCGATGTCGGAGCAGACTCCGGAGGAGGCACGAGCGGGTTTCGCTGCGCTCGCCGCGCTCGCCGGCCCAGCAGAGGAGCTGGTTCCAGTTGAGGACCGGTCGGTTCCGGGGCCCGCCGGGGACATTCCCGTGCGGCTCTATCGACCAGGCAGTGATGGGCCGTTGCCTGTTGTCGTCTACTTCCACGGCGGTGGCTTCGTGATCGGCGACATCGCCACGCACGATGCGATCTGCCACCGGCTGGCCGCCGGGGTGCCGGCGCTCGTGGTGAGCGTCGACTACCGCCTTGCACCGGAGCACCCGTTCCCGGCTGCCGTGGAGGATTGCGATGCCGCCACAGGTTGGGTCTCTGCTCACGCAGTCGAGCTGGGAGCCGATCCGGCCCGACTGGCAGTGGCCGGCGACAGCGCCGGAGGAAACCTGGCAACAGTCGTGGCGCGTCATGCACGCGACAGGGGCGGGCCACCGGTCGCATTCCAACTCCTGATCTACCCCGGCATCGACATGACACGCTCCTTCCCTTCACACAGCGAGAACGGGGAGGGCTACCTGCTCGATACCGACACGATGACCTGGTTCCTCGGCAACTATCTCGCTGATGCCGACCCCCGCCACCCCGATGCCTCCCCGATCTTCGCGGAGGACCTGTCGAACTTGCCACCGGCTCTGGTGCTCACTGCGGAGTTCGACCCGCTGCGCGACGAAGGGGAGACCTACGCACAACGCTTGCGTGAGGCCGGTGTCGTGGCGACCACGTCGCGGTATGACGGAATGATCCATGCGTTCTATGGGTTAGACGGCATCCTCGACTCAGCCAAGAGTGCGACCGCAGGGACGACCGCGGCTCTGCGTGATGCCCTGCGTTGATCATGGGTTGATCGCCGACGGGTTCAACATCGCCAGCCTGTTCGAGCTCTTCACCTCAAGCCCGAAGGTGCCGAAGTGTCCCACCGTCCCGGCGACGTTCGGGGGCACCTGCCCCAACCAGGCTAAAACCGGCTGCGCCCTGACCGTAAATCTTGGGTGCCACCGTTCTGCGAGGTCGTCCTAGGACCAACGGATTTCCCATTGCTCGGTCGGATCAGTGTGCCGGAACTGAGTGCCACTTCGTCGTTATGGCCGTTCGTCGTTATGGCCGCTTGAACCGTTCACCCGGACGGTGGCGCTGGCGCGGCCAGGTCTCGTAAGCCTTGTTCATGTGTTTGAACCGGAACTGGTCCTTCTGGTTCTCGCTGGGAGTCTTTGGAAGAAGCCCCTCTTGGATAGCAAGGGCATAGAGGCCCCGCCCTGCATCAGTACTGTCCTTGTAGACGACGAGAGCGGAAATCGCACAGCCGTCACTCTCCAGTGTGACCCTTGAAATGTCTCCAAGTACGTAAGGAAGTGCATACTCACCGGGTATGACGCGAACATCAGAAAGCGCGTAGATCCGTTCGCACAAGTCCGTGTAGGAAATGAGGTTGTCGCGGATCCCCGCCACGTCCTTGAGTATGCGCACACCCGCGTCGACAGCCCGATCCCACTGCTCAGGGGTGTATCCGAATCGAGTCGGATCATGGGACTCGTTCGCCATGAGGCAATCCTGCCATGTGGACGGATTACCGACCCCGGAGATCGTGGGGTAAACGCGACTCGGGGGCGGTAGTCGGCGAGACCTCCGCTCCGATCCGGCGTCCTGGGGCAGGGCAGGGATAAGGCGGTAGCCTCGCGGGGTGCGGCTTACGGCTCCATTGACCGCGAGCGTTCTGGCTGCGTTGTCCGGTTTCCACTTGGCATGGGGACTCGGTTCGTCGTTTCCTTTTCGCAGCCGTGCCGAGCTCGCTGACGCCGTTGTGGGCACGTCCGCTGTCCCACCGCCCTCGGCTTGCTTTGCCGTTGCGGGGGCACTCGCCGCGGGAGCAGCGCTGGTGGCGAATGTGGTTCCGATAGCGCCGACACTTCGGCGATCTGCCCTCCGTGGTGTGGCGTCCGTACTGGGACTACGTGGGGCCCTCGGACTCATGGGTAAAACGGAAATGCTTGCGCCTGGTGGCAGCTCGGAGAGGTTCGTCCGCTTGGACCGCCGGATCTACGCTCCACTCTGCCTGGGTCTGTCGGTCGGCTGCCTCTCCTCTTAGGGCGAGGTCACACCTCAGAAGCAGTGTCCTTCAGCCGGCGGCAATGTACTGGGGCAATCTTCACCGCGGCATTCGAACAGCGCACGATGGGGCCGTGAGCCCCGCCATTTCCCGAGACTTCCCTGAGCATCGCGGACGGCTCGTCGTGGTATGCGGGCTGCCAGGGAGCGGCAAAACGACTCTTGCCAAACGGCTCAGCACGGATAGTGCCGCGGTCCGGATGTACCCCGATGAATGGATGGAAGCGCTCGGGATCAACCTCTGGGATCGAGAAGTCCGCGCGAAGGTCGAAACTTTGCATTGGCAGATCTCGCAGGACCTGCTCGCGCAAGGGGTGACCGTCGTAATTGAATGGGGAACGTGGGCGAGGGTCGAGAGAGACGTCCTGCGGACGAGAGCACGGGAGCTTGGGGCAACCGTCGAACTGTGGCACCTCAACCTGAGCATTGACGAACTCTGGGCTCGGGTGGCAGCGCGCCAGACGGAGGATCCACCCATCACGCGCAGCGATCTCGAGGAATGGTTCGGTCAGTTCGAGGATCCTGACGATGAGGAGCGAGCACTGTTCGACCCGCACTGAGGGCGCACACAGCCGATGCGTTATTGGGCACCCGGCAGGCTAAAGCTGGCCCGCGGATGCAGTTGGGCAGCCAATACCAACCGGACACTTGTCGTCATGGCCGAGGCCGCAACTTGAAAGACACCTTGACCTTGGCTCGGTAGGTCTTGACCAGGCCGTCCTCGATCTGGAGATCGAGTTCGACCACTTCGGCAATGCGAAGGTCACGAAGCGACCCAGACGCCTGTTCTACGGCTGCGCTTGCAGCCTTCTCCCAGGATTCCTCACTAGTGCCGACGAGTTCAATGACCTTGTAAACACTTTCAGCCATGCTTGGCTCCCCTCCCACGTAGGTTGCCACGAGATTAGGTCTCGCCGAGCATCTGCGCACCATTGCCTTGTGGCTGCGCGGATTGTGATTACTAGGTCCCTTGATCCTACGAACCTCAATCTGGGAGGGTGTCCCACCTACCCGCGTTATCGGGAACAGGCTGCAATGGCGGGAGCAGAGAGGCATTAAGGGGCAGTCCAGCGGTTGACCTCGGGATCAGCGGGGAGCCCGCCGGGGATCCGGGTGAGCTGAAGGAGGCGGCTTCCTACATGACGGTTGCGGCACGATCGGGATCGCTCTAGTGAGTCACTGCGCACATCAGCGTCGACGACGGAGTATCACTGGGCCCGGTTGTAAATCTCCGCTTCGGAGTTGGCAAGTTGCGGCAACCTTCTACCCTGTCCACGAGTCGGCGTAGCCGTTATCCTCTACTTCCTCGCAGAACGTCATCGATGAGCAAGAGATCGAATTGGCGTAGAGCGGTCCGGTGCCGACCGGGCCACCGGCATTGGCGAAGGTCTGGGGCTTCGACCATGAGGTGCCGTTGTAGGTGACCCAGCCGTCCAGACCCCCAGCCATGCAGAACGAGGGTGTGGAGCACGAGAGCGCATCGAACGATTGGGGACCTAGGCTTGTCGAGAGGGCCAGCCCCTCCGACCACGAGGTGCCATTGAACGTGTTCAGATAGGCCACGTTGGCTCCGGTGGTGCCTCCCACCGCACAGAACGTGGCAGCCGGGCAGGACACCACGGATACTTCGGGATTTGAACCGGATTTGCTACCGGGTGGCAGCGAAAGGGTTTGCGGAGGCGACCACGCGGTCCCGCTGTAGGTGACCGATTGGTCGTTGTAGACCGCCTCGCAGAAGGTTGGATTGGCGCACGACACCTCACCGATCGTCGTCGGGTTCAAGGTGGTCGAGTTGATCACCTGGGGTTGGGACCATGAGGTTCCGTTGTAGGTGTAGTAGTTGACGTTGCCGTCCACCGCCATGCAGAAAGAGGTGGTGGGGCACGAGACGGAGAAGGACACGGACGCTGACGAGTCCGACGGGTTCAACTGGTCGACCGTCGACCACGTTGAACCGTTGTAGGTGTAGACATCACTGAGATCGTCCCCGGCGATACAGAAGGACGACGAGGCGCATGAGACCGAAGCCAACTGGTCATTCATGTTGGATCCGGCAGTCGAGTCGATGTCCACGCCCGTGGACCACATCTTGCCATTCCAGGTGAATGCGTCACCCGTGTCGTCGACGGCGGCACAGAACCCCGCAGTTGGGCATGACACGCTTGAGAAGTCGGAAGTGTGAGTCGCGATACCCGGACCAGAGCCTTCCTTGTTGGATGCCACCAATGTTGCCAACTTCCATCCATGGCCTGACACTGCGGCCTGCGCGGCCGGAGCGCCGCAGTCCCACCGGGCCACGATCTTGAGTGTCTTGCCGCTTATCTGGCTCATGGAGGCGTCGATCGAACCAGCTTCGCCCTTTACTGTCACAGTGCCACCATGGGCGAAGAAGTTGTCCTGCTCACCCTTCTGGATGGAATCGGTGATGTTCTTGCCCTTCAGGTCCACGCTCAATATGGCGGTCGGGGTTCGTTCTGTGAGGGATTGGAATGAGTAGGTTCCATTCTTCTTCACGGTCACATCGAGACTCCAACTGGCCACATCCTTGATCCCGGAGACGGAGCCGACGAGATCGTGGAGTTCGACGAAGCCGTCGTTGTTGATCCCCCCGTAGGGACAGCCCGCATTAGGACCGTCGTGCAATGTGCCGGTGACCGCTCCCGAGAGCATGTACGTGTTGGCGACAACACTCTTGGCCGATACCACCAAGGCGCCTGCCGGCTGGGCTGCCATGGCGACGACCATTGTGCCGGCGCACAGGGCTGTGCCGGCCACTGAACTGACGACACGGTCCCGCCACTTCCCCCATGCTGTCATTTCGTCTCCGGTCGCTTCGGGCGAAGATCGACTCAGTCGAGCGACCGCGCCACCAATGGACAATGGCCCAACCGGCCTCAAGGTATCACCCTCCGGCAAAAGGGCACCGGGGCCTCGACACACGATTTGGGGCCCGGTCGGGAAGGCCCTCGCCTCGGTCACGGCCGAGGCCATCGCGCGACGACCAGGTATCCGCTTCGACGCCCAAGAATGCTTCGCCTATTCGCCTACCTCGCTGGCGCCAACGCTTGATCTCAAGAAATCCGCCAACGCTTGATCTCAAGAAATCACCGCCAACACCCAATCCGCTGTTGCATTTCCGACCTTCATATGGCTCAAGCTGGTCCCACCGGATGCAAACTAACAACACGCCACTCAACGATGGACCCGTATCTACACCGATGACCCCCACCGAACGCTTCGCACGCGACGCCGCCCAGAGCCTCCAGCTCCGCCGACCATGGAGACCGGAGCGACTGAACGTACGCCCCTACGGCTCGAGTATCGGCGGGCTCGGCGACAGAGTCGGCACCTGCCCCCAAACGCGTCCGCTTGTCGATGTGGGGCATTGCCCCCGATGCGCGATTACACGGAGTGCGGCAGCAGCTCACAAGCCGGTAACAAGCTGCGGTCCCATTAGGGCGGCCGGAGGCCGGCGCAGTAGACCCTTGAGGGCGCACCGTGCGCGGTAGAAGCAGGAGGGCAAGACCGCACGGGTCTGGCGCAACCCGGCGGACTTGGTCTTCACTTCCACCATCGGCACGCCGCTGGATCCTGAGGTCTTCGGCAAGTCCGTACCGAGGATATGCAAGGCGGCCGGACTCGGGCATTGGAGCATCCGTGAGCTTCGGCACTCGTGTGCGTCGCTGTTGCTCGCTATGGGCGTGCCCCTCGAAGTCGTCTCCGACACACTCGGGCATACGTCGATCCGAGTCACGATGGACGTCTACGGTCACCTGCTGGCGCCGGCGAAGATGGAGGCGGCCGATGCGATGCAGCGGGCGTTATGGCTCGAGGACCTGCAGGACTTCGACCCTTTGGCTGCAAGTTTGGCTGCAAACGCCCAAGCGGAAACGGGCGACGACGCTGTGACCTCGGACTTCGTGGGCCGCCCGGGTCTCGATCCCGGCACCTTGGGATTAAAAGTCGGGCCCCAAGTGTCCATCGAGTGTGACTACTTCCAAGTGGCCAACTCACGTCATATGAGCGTTCCAGCCGGTTCGATCTAGTTCGATGAGATCCACGCATTTGAGTAGCAAGTCAGTAGCAAACTCACCCCGGACAACGGTCTGGTAGTTGGTGATCCGCGTGCGCCATCTGGACAGGCGTCAGAAGACGTCTAGCTGAGCTGGCGTGAGGATCACGGCCACGGCGAGGAACTTCCATGGCGATAGCGGTTCGGGCTGTCATACCGTGCGCAATGCTTCGGTCGGCGAGATGCGGGCGGCCCGCATCGACGAGTACAGGCCGGCGACGGCGCCGAAGATGAGGGCGGCGCCCACCCCGCCGTAGAGGGCCAACAGGGGGATCGTCACCGACCAGTGCTGGCTCACCGCGTAGATGACGGTGGCAGCCGCGCTCCGATGAATGTGCCGCCACGCCGCCCAGCACCGACAGCAGTATCGCCTCGACCAGGAACGCTCGGCCACGTGGTGCCGGGTGGCGCCGAGCACCCGGCGGAGGCCGATCTCGGAGCGGCGTTCGAGGACCGAGATCACCATGACGTTGGCGATGCCGACGACGCCGACGGCTGTGGCTGGTGACGAGGTTCCAATCCGAAGCGGGGGATCATGTTGTCCCTGTTTGGACCCCCTGCCCCCTCGGTGAGGAACCGATGGTTCTCGAAGCTTTCTGAGGGTGCCCTTAGGGGGCCGCTCCGGGACGGGTGAACTCGAGTAAGCAGGTTGAGGATTCAGGGAATCTTCAAGCCGTCCGATTGGAGTCCCCGCGCGGCTCCTTTCGACGCACCCCGTAGGCATTCATGAACGCCCGTGCCGCAGATCGAGCGACAAGGGCGAGATCATGGGTGGCCGCGTATTCGTCGTCACCGGTGAACATGGCCTTGTTGACCGGGATCCAGAACAACATGCCGACGAAGTGCTCGGCTGCGATTGCTGGGTCGTCAACGGCGAGCAGCTGTCGGTCCGCGAGGGCCTGGAAGCTCGTCGCCAGTGCTCGGAGGGCCCGCTCGAAGCCCTTCTCGTACCATGCGGTGGCGATCTCGGGAAAGCGATCCGCAGACGAGATCACGAGACGACGGAGCCGCAGGACACGCGGTTCCATGAGTGCGTTCAGGAACATCTCGGCAAGGTGCTCCAGGTCCTTGGTGGGGTCAGAGGTGTTGCTCAACCTGTCGGCGATGAGACCGACGAGGGCGTCCATGTCGTCAGTGGTCGACAGCACGATGTCGGCAAAGAGGTTCTGCTTGTCGGTGAAGTGTTTGTAAACGGTCTGCTTGGAGACCCCGGCGCGCACGGCGATGTCCTCCATCGTGGCCCCGTCGTAGCCACTGGCCAGGAAGATCCCGATGGCTGCCTCACGGATCTCGCGGTGACGTCGATCCGAGCTTCGTTCCGGTGGTTCGGATGGGGTCAAGGCCGGCACTCTTGAAAGAGTACTAGACAGACTAGTTCTTAGTGAGTACTATACGGTCTAGTTCAATTCCACCGACGACCACCGGAGGTCAACATGAAGCTCGAGGCATACCTGTTCTTCCCGGGCACCACCGAGGAAGCAATGACCTTCTACCAGGGCGTTTTCGGCGGCGACCTCACGATCACCCGACGGGGCGACGTCGATCCGAGCGCGACCGAGAGCGAGAAGGGTCTCGTCGTCAACGCAGCACTCGACAATGCGGCGTTCACGCTGCGAGCGAGTGACCGTGCGGACGCGACCGTCGACGTCCAGACGAGGATCGAGTTGACCATTAACGGGAGCGAGGAGGACGATCTGCGAAAGACCTTCGACGCGCTGAGTGACGGAGGGACCATCAAGGCTCAACTGGAGAAGATGTTCTGGGGCGACATCTTCGGTGCCCTCATCGACCAGTTCGGCATCGGGTGGCAGGTCAACATCTCGGTGAGCTGAACTAAACGGGCTTCACCACACCATCGAACTGACAACCACGGCCAGACTCGAAAAGGACACATCGTGACTGATCAAGCTGCACCATGGCCCAAGCAAGGACCTGCTTCGTACTTCCCTTCAATTGAGAAGAAGTACGGCCGCTCGATTGGCGAGTGGCAGAAGATCATCGCCGGCTGTGGCCTCGACAAGCACATGGCCATCGTCGGCTACCTGAAATCGGAGCACAAGGTGGGACACGGTCACGCCAACGCCCTTGCCGGGTGGACGCTTGCGGGAAACACTGCCACGACTTGAATCCCATCGCCCGCCGGCAAACGGCCGGTTGGGTGCTTGCTGGGCATCACCACATGCATCCGCAATCGGGCCGCACCAAGGCAGGGTGAACTCGAGCAAGCCGGTCTGAGGATCAAGTGGTCGTTGGGCAAACCATCAGGGCAGTCCCTCTTCACCGCCAACCATCACGCCCTCTGCCGCTGAAGGTTGCCGAGGAGCGCTCGAGATGCATGCCGCCATCGCTCCATCGTGCGCGGCTCCGAGCGTCCGATTCTGCTCCGTCAGCCCATGGACTTCGCTCCGTCGATGGTCTCGCGGACAATGTCGGCGTGACCAGCGTGTTGGGCCGTCTCGGCCACGATGTGCAAGAGCACCCGGCGGGCGGACCAACATGCCCCGGGCTCGAACCACGGGGCCTCGGGGAGCGGGTGGGACGCGTCCAGGGAGGGCAGGGTGGCCACCAACTCGTTGGTGCGCCGAGCCACGGCCTCGTAGCGAGCAATCAGTGCCGGCAGGGACTCCGCGTCTGTCATGCGAAAGCCGGCTGCATGGGCCTCGTCGACGGCCTCGTCGGCAGGGCCTTTGGCGTCTGGACCCTCCTCGATGAAACGGACCCAGCCTTCTTCGACGAGGCTGACGTGCTTGATGATCCCTCCTAAGCAGAGCTGGCTGGCCGTAGGAGTCTGCCGGGCTTGGGCATCGCTCAAGTCAACGACGGTGCGGAGGAGGAGCTCCCGGTGATGGTCCAAGGCGTTCACGAGGTCGTTCCGCTCGAGGTTGGTCACGGTGGAGCAGTCGGTGATGGTCATGGGATGGCCTTTCCAATAGGGCGTCTGCTGTTTATGCTCACCGTACGTCCCTTAGCGGTCAGATTCTGTCCTAAATGGACCGATACTTGGGATCATGGGCATCCCAGGCACGCGCACCCTCCGACTGCTCTCCCTCCTGCAGTCCCGGCGCTACTGGGCGGGGGGCGAACTGGCCGATCGTCTCGAGATTTCGCCCCGCACGCTCCGTCGGGACATCGACCGACTCCGGGACCTGGGCTACCCGGTCGAGGCCAGGCGGGGCGTGGAGGGCGGCTATCAGTTGGCCGCCGGAGCTGTGCTACCCCCTCTCTTGCTCGACGACGATGAGGCGGTTGCCATCGGGGTGGGGCTGTACTCAGCCATCCAGGCCGGCACCGTCACCGGCATCGAAGAGTCATCGGTGCGGGCCCTGAGCAAGGTGATCCAGGTCATGCCGTCCCAACTTCGCCGACGCATCGACGCCCTGACTGCCATGACCATTCCCGCGTCCTGGCAGGAGTCAACCACCAGCGTCGCGGCCGACGTGTTGGTGACGGTGGCGCAGGCCTGCCGGGACGGCGAGCGCCTGGAGTTCGCGTATACCTCCCGCAGGAGCGAACCGAGCACCCGCGAGGTCGATCCGCACCGGCTGGTCCTGTTGGGGAGGCGCTGGTATCTCGTCGCATGGGATCTGACCCGCTTCGACTGGCGGACCTTCCGGCTGGACCGTCTGGCGAATCCAAGGGTCACTGGCGCCTACGCCATCCCCCGCCAACTGCCCACCGAGGACGCAGCGGAGTTTGTCCGCACAAGCATCGCGGGCGTTCCTTCGCGACACCAGGTCGAGGTGATCATCGATGCCCCCGCGACCGTCGTCCGAGAGCGAATCGGGCCGTGGGGCAGCCTCGAAGACGTAGGTCCCGGTAGGTGCCGATTCCGCATGACCTCGGACTCACTCGAGTGGCCAACGTTGGCCCTGGGCAACGCTGCCGCAGAGTTCGAGGTGCTGTCCCCGCCAGAGTTACTCGATCACCTCAGAGACTGCGCAAGTATCTTCGGGCGCGCCTCCGAGCGAGGCCATCGGCTTCTGAGCGGAAGTCCTGAGACGAGCTGAACGCAACCTCGCGTCCGTCGTGCGGAGAGACCTTTCGTTAAACCTCTGAACTGGGAGGTTCCGGTGGGCCGCCCGGGTTGTCAGCTTCGGCGTCGCAGCCGGTTGGCGTATTTATAGCAAATATGTACTATACTGGCTCATATGGTGACTGGAGACCTGATCCGAGAAGCCAGGCTCCGGACCGGCCTGACGCAAGCTGAGTTGGGCGAGAGGATCGGCCAGCCGCAATCGGTCGTCGCCCGGTGGGAGCGAGGTGCCGTTATTCCCAGCTTCGAGACTCTTCGGCAGGCCATTCGGGGCTGTGGCCTTGAGCTCTCATTCCATCTCTCCAGGCTGGACGAGTCGACCCCGATGATCATTGACGAGCACCTCAAGATGACGCCGGCGGAGCGATTTGCCGACCTGCTGGAGAGGGTTCGTTTCCACGATCAGTTGCAAGACCGCGAGTCGGTGTCTCACGGTGCCTGACGCTGTTCCCTATCGACCAGACGTCCTCCTCAAGGTCCTCGAGCGGCACGGCGTCCGCTACGTCGTCATTGGAGGACTGGCAGCGGAGCTGCGCGGTTCGCCGTACATCACCCGAGATGTCGATGTCACACCGTCACGAGACCGAGCGAATCTGCGGCGGCTCGCGGCCGCACTGCGAGAACTCAATGCGACGCTGCGCATTCCTGGGGTCGATGGCCCAGTCGAGTTTCCCCTCGACGAGCACTCCTTTGCCTGGGGAACTACGTGGACCTTTGTGACGGACCATGGCTATTTGGATATCGCGTTACTCCCGGATGGGACTCGGGGATACGACGATCTTCGCCGCAGCGCGACGAGGGAGCAGCTGACAGACGACCTTCAGGTCGATGTGGCAAGCCTCGCCGACGTCATCCGATCAAAAGAGGCGGCTGGTCGCGAGAAGGACCGCGCCGTACTGCCCATTCTTCGCCAGGTGCTGGAACGTTCTCGATCCATCGAACGCCCTGGACCGGAAATCGGATTCTGAAGCACGCCGTGCCGGATTTCGTGGGCCTGTGGATTTCGTGGGCCGCCCGGGTCTCGATCCCGGCACCTTGGGATTAAAAGCAGCCCCAACAGTTTTCCGGCTCGACGCACCGTGTCGCAGAATGTCCCGTTCCTGCAGGTCGAAGGGTGTGGCATGAGGGTGGCGCCAGTCAGACTGCTCCGCAATGAAGCGAGCTGCGACGAAATTGTTGGGATGCGAGTTGGGATTTTCCGAAGGATTGAAGTCTCCGTACGGGGTGGTTCGCTTGGCGCGCCCGCGCCCTTATCCCTGGAACACCGTATATGCCAGGATCTGTGTACCCACGGTTGCTGTCGGTGTTCCATTCTCGGGAGTCGGAAGGGTTGTCGGCCACGCGGGGCCTACGACGTTTCGCTCTTCGAGTACCGACGAAGTCGCAGGATCAAAGATCAACTCTTGGCGAACGTCGCTTCCGTCGATCGATACTCCCATCCCTTGTTGGTGAGTGACGTCAGTGACAGTCGGTCCATCAAGAGTCACGCCAGGTAGGGTCGCAATCACCTTGTACAAAGCCGACCGCTGCGCGGACCCGGCACCCTCCTCCAAGAGATTCGCGACTAGGTCGAAGGTCTGCCCGACGTCGAGATGACCATTCTCATACCGATCCACTAACGTTTGCAGAAGAGTCGCTGAATCGGTCGGGAGCGCCGCAACTTCGCTATATGGAATGATCGTCGGCGTTTGGGGTGGCGCGCCGAGACCATTTTGGCCTGCCAGAGATTGTGAGTCGGCTGGTGTGAGAGGTAACTCCTCATTGATCTGATGAACCGGTACTAGTGCAACCGAGCCAAGTGAAATCCATACTGACTGATCAGTTGGTGTCGGGAACGAGGGGTCCCCCAAGACGATCTGTTCCGTCCCACTTCCGTTGGGATTCAACTCCCAAGTGCCCGATCCCGGAACGTCATAGGAGAAGCTTTGTCCACTTGATCCTCGGACAAATCCATGAACGAGGAAGCTCTCCGTGAGGTGCAACTGCTGACCCGACCCCAAGACATCAGAGTTAAACGTCCTTGCATTGCTCGCCGCTTCATCAAGTACGGCAATTGCGGCTGCATTTGAACGAGGTAGTACTGCCGGGCGATCGCCGGGGCCCTGTGGAGCGTCATTCGCCGAGATAACTAACCCCGAGACCACGACAGCGGCGATGAGTAATGCCGCAGCAAGTCCCGCCACGAGCGAGCGACGCCCAATCCCCTTGCTGGGGCGCATCTCAAGTGCAGTTCTCGGGATCTCCTCAAATCCCAGAGGTCGAATCCCATTATCAACCAGCCTTTGTACCCTCTCGCTTAGATCAGACACAGTCGGTAACCTCCAGTTCCCTGCGAAGCCGATCGAGACCTCTTGCGAGATGACTTTGAACCGTTGTAGGTCTGATGCCCAAAAGGTCACCGACCTCTCGTGTCGTCCAGCCGTAACCGTGGATCAGGATGACTGCAATACGTTGACGCTGTGGAAGTCGACCTAGTAGAGCTGCGAGCTGTGGCTCATACCAATGATCGGACGAGACAGGCCGGGCGAAGACCACCGGATTCTTTCGAGTTCGCGACCGACTCTGTCCGACGCGGAAGAGATAACCGACGGGATTCTCCAATTGGCGAATTCTGTCCCAGTGCTCCCATGCATACCCAAAGGCCTCTGACGTCGCTTCTCTTCCCTTGTCCCAACCCAATTTCGCGACCAACGCTCGGTGAAGTCGCGGCTCGACCGTCTCGAAGAACGTTCGAAACTCGGCATCACGGTCGTCGCTAGATCTCACAGCGGGCTTCCCGCTTTTCCACCTGTATACAGATAGAAACCCGCGAGCCCGACGGTCGCGCCACATGGTTTCTTCAAATACTTCGGGGGCGCAGTAGTGCCAATCGGTTCAGCGTGACCCACTACGGGGCCGGACGTGCCAATAAAGGACAGTCCATCTCTGACTATCAAATTGCGCCATGGCCAAGACGCGAACGCCGCTGATCTGACTCCGAAAAATAATCGAAAGGTCAGAGTTGACCGAACACGCTCCTGAGAGTCATTCAAAGGCAACGGCGCTACTACACATCGTTGCAGTACAAGAAGCTCGGACCTTGTGTATAGCCGTAATAGACGCTATTCACTTCGTAAAGCACACGGGTATACCACGCGTAGAAGTACGAGCCGCTCGCGTAACAGGGCCAATACGCGGTTGTTCCATAGCCGCCGTTGGCTGGGTTTCCTGATGCGCCGTTGACATCGTTGAGCTGTGTTGTCCCAAAGTTCAAGCCGGCCAACACAGCGGTGCTGGCATTGCAGCTTTGATTTACGAATCCGGCAATGCCGTAGACGAGCTCACCATATATTGTCCCTTCTTGCCCTGGAGTATCGAGATACTCCTCACAGCCGCCTGCGTATACGAAGGTGTCTAGGCGGGCGGAATGGGGTCGGCCAGTTTCGAACGCTTCAGAGGCGCTCTGTCTCGTCAGCAGCG
>Ga0187879_10001265_pt1 | contig 17293 bp, 15 predicted proteins | sample June2016WEW_19_1_FD_132423 | JGI IMG/M metagenome (GOLD analysis project Ga0187879, IMG submission 132423) | Peatland microbial communities from SPRUCE experiment site at the Marcell Experimental Forest, Minnesota, USA - June2016WEW_19_10 | ecosystem: Environmental > Terrestrial > Soil >... | reverse complement strand
CTTCTTCACCGAATACCGCATTCCAATTTCCGGACTTTCCGCCATCATCGCCATCGTTGTCTCGTCGCTGGTCGGAATCCTGTTCGGGACCGTTCCTGCCATCCGCGCCGCCCAACTCGATCCGGTTGAAAGCTTGCGCTACGAATAGGTAGATCATATTCACGACGGGTGCGGCTGGGGATTCCGCTGACGGCCATTTACTAGTTGGTGCTGGGGGGTACCCCCCCAGGCTTTGCCTAACAAGTAGCCTTCTGACGCGACTTCTTGGGCAGGGCAGCGACTTCTTGGGCAGGAATAATCTCCCGCACGCTCTGTCCCTTGCTTAGTCGGATTGTTGCTAGGAGTTCGGCGAAGTCATCTTTACCAAACCAGTCTCCGCCTCTAAAGATTCGGACGTAGGACGATTCCGAACGCATAAAATCGCCTTCGTAGGTTTCAATCGGCTCCGTGCTTCCGCATTCAAACCGTCCCCACTTCGCCATGCTTCCCTCCCTTGCTCCATTCTACCGCCTCGACACAAGGGCCATGATCTTCGCTACTTGAGCAGGTTGCGTAATCTGGCGAGTCACAGTGTTCGCTTTCAGTCTTAGGCCGTACTCGGAACAACTCCGCTTGAATTTCACCCACGGCGTGCGCTTGGGGCGTTTCGGGGCTTCCAAGTACAGGTACGTAACCTCGACTCCACGCCGTGATTTCGTTTTACGCATTCCGATGAGCCGGGCTAGTTCTTCTGCGTAATGGGAGCGCGAATCAGTGGCTTGCATAATCTGAACAACTCTGTCGCCCCTTTTGATTTGATTGAGAAACGAATATCTTCCTGTCCACCGGATCGGTTGAACAGTAAAGCGCGATGGGTCGGACAATTGTTGTTTCGCTTGTGCGGCTCCCTGCCGCTCGACTGCAATTTCATCTTCTGGATAGGGTTCTGAAAAATTCAGCCCGATGAGCCATAGCGTGCTGCCAGCGGGACGCGGAGTCCCGCGTAGGCCAAACCCGCCTCTGGGCGGATGCCATTCCTTCGCACAAGCAGCAAGCCACTTAGGGCTGACTTCTTCCAGCATTCTCTGTTGGAACCACGCACGACTGTGTTTAACAACTGTCGGATTGGTCGTGATGATCGCCGCTTCGTCAAGAACGCGGAACGACGTTTGCGATAGATTAGCCGAGCCAACTACCACCTTCCTACCGCACAGCAGAACCTTCGCATGGAGAACTGGCGACAGGCAGACCTTTACGCCCTTCGCCTGTAAGCGTGCAATTTCCTTTGGACACACAGAGCCGTTGCGGGAATTGGCGATGGTCAACGCGACCACTAGAACGTCGCCACGTTTGAGATGTAGCAACTTGCCTGCACCGTCTCCAAGAAACGGTGTGGCAACGTACAACGGGCAATTACGATGCCGTGAGATGGAGCGGAGCGTTTTCCAGGTATCGTCACTGCCGAGAAAGCGAAGCATAGGCCGCAGGATTATTCCTTTACTTCTATGAGCTTTACAGCATCTTTGCGACTTGAATTAATCTCGCGGATGGAAGCCCACACACGACTTCCATGATACTGGCGCGGCAAGCCTTCAAACCAAGCAATAGGGTCTTTCCCGCGATAGACTTTCTTGTCCACTACAAACACAGGCTCCTCCAGAATGCTCCGCATCAGAACGTCATAGCCCTTTGCGGCTTTCGCGGTGATGGTTCCACCATCTAGCAGAATCAGCCCAACCAGATCGCCTTCTTTCGTGATTTCGCATTCTCGACTCATACGCAAGTCCGAACCCACCGAATGATTCTATAGTCGACTTCTACGCAACGCTAGGATTCCAAAACACGGGATCAATCCCTAGCTCGTACATTTCGTGAATCAGCACAACGAGATTATGGCAGAGCACTTTACACAGTGTCTCGTTGACCATCGCAACGTCTGTCTTGCTGCGAAGGCCGTCTCCAAATTTCCGCTTCATCATACTGAACGTGGACTCCACATTGCTGCGCTTGTGATAGTGCTGCAAGAACTCCGTGCGCCGGAAAGAAAAGTAGTGATACATCTTCTCCCACGTTCCACCGCCGTTCCCTCTGTGATGCGAGGCGAAGGCGATAAACGGCGTGGCTCCCGCCTTGGTGACAGCATCGGCATTCGCTTTGCTGGCGTAACCTTTGTCCGCCGAAACTTCTGACATCTGGAAATTCTGCGCCGTCGTTTCTACCAGAGCGGGAAGCTGTAGAGAATCACTTGCATGGCGGTCGTGAATCTCAACAGCCGTCACGACGTGTGTTTTCGTTCCGCACATCAAATGGCACTTTACCCAATCATGCTGTTCTCTCACTTGTCCGTACTTGTGGTCAAACCAGCGGACGAAACGCGAAGTCGTAAAACCGGAAGAATCCACGGCGAAGTTCGTCTCTACAGAACTAAGTGGCAAACTGCTTTGCGTGATGAGTTCCCTCAGGATGGGAGTCAGTTCGGGATTCTCAAGGTAGTTGAAAATCGAATTGTAGTGGGGAGCCTTGGAGATGAATCCACTCATCTCCGCTTCCCGTAGATCGCTCATAAAGCGCCGTCCCGAAACTGTGCTGTATGTCTTGAACGTCGCACTGAAAATCACGTCGGACAATGGCAAGCTGGGGCGTCCCATTTTCCGCTCTTGAGGCTGGGGAATACCCCGGCAGAGATCGGAAAGCAACATCTGGAATTTGTCTTTCTCGTTGGTTTGTGCTGCATTGTATGCGGGCCAATTCTGCGGATAGGTCGTGCGCTCCGTCCTTGCTGTTACCGTCACACTCTTGGTGACCGTCGTACTGCCGTCCGCATTTTCTTCGCGCTTCATAACGTAGGTCACGGCAAAGATGTGTTTACAGGTGACGCCCCGCGTCTCAAAGTCCGGGCAAGTGCAACTGGCAATTTTCGGCATCATGTGAACGCTATAGGTTCCCGCGCCAGTCTGTGACGGCACAATCCAAAGGCCGCCCTTTTGCCTAATCGTCCGCGTGGCTGCGAGTTCAAGGCCGCGTTGCTGTCTGGTGCTCGTTCCATTCATCGTCGGTTCCATATCGTCTCCGTATCATTGAGAATTGGTACAGCTATCGCGATTCGGAGCGGGGCGCAAGCCCCTTGCAACGCGGCGGTGGTCTGGCGTATAAACAGAAATGAAGATGGCTTCCTCGCAAGGGTTGCTACTCTTTCCGGGCTTATCGCTGCTAGTAACAGCGGTAGGCCCAAACTGCTTTATGCCGTTTGCTTCTTGAGCGAAATGTATTTCTCTCGTCCTCGTTTCACTACGCGAAACTTGTTAGCATGGCTCCGCAATGCAGATTCGATTGCTTGTCTAGTGACCTCGTAATTCATTCCGGAAAAGAATCCCTGCACATCGCCAACCTTGGTTTCCCCGGCGATGATGAGATATTCCTCGATTGCCCGCCAGAGAGAAAGTTCTTCGCGTAAACCTTCAGGCTCACCCTGAAGGTTCATTTCCTCTTGAACGTCATCGGTTCCCAATCCATCGAGTGAATCCGATCCCAAAATAGCCATAAGCCGCTTAATACGTTTACCCCTAGAATCAACCTCAGTCTTCAGGTCTACGTATCGGTTATATGCAGAGGCCAACTCTGAAATCTCTTTGCGAATGGACTGCATCGAAGCACACTCGTGCTGCAATCTTTGGTGCATCATTCTCTCGACATCGGCTGCGCTTGGCACATCTTTATAATGCACCTTATAGGCAACATTGTCAAGAACTATTGTTGCCTCTGTGTTTATTTTTGTGCTTTCGGGCGTTTGCATAGGAATTCCCTCTCTCTTAGTTTTGGCTATTCAGTTTTGTTGGTTTTGGTAGACTTTTTGGGCAGGACGGGGAGTTTTTGGGCAGTGGCGCTTTGTTGGGCAAAGCCAGCGCAGATTGCCTCTTCCAAGCCCCCGCCATCTACAATGAACCGATGCAAGCACCCGGGACGCCCGGCCTCGGCCGTATTATGGCCCTCGATGTCGGCTCGAAAAGAATCGGAGTGGCCGTCACCGATCCGCTTGGCATTACCGCCCAGGGGTTGGATACAATCCAGCGCCAGAACAAGCGTCGCGATCTGGAGGCACTGGGGCAAGTGTTCGCGAAATACGGCGTCAGAGAGATCGTGGTTGGCCTGCCGCTGCGCTTAAGCGGAGCCGAAGGAACTCAGTCGGAAAAGATGCGCCGTTTTGCCGACGATCTGCACGCTCACTTCGGGGTGACCGTTCACCTGTGGGACGAGCGTTGGACCTCCACCGAAGCCAACCGCCTGCTGCGCGAAACCGATCTTTCGATTAAGAAGCGGGGGCAGGCGGTCGACCGGATGGCCGCCGTTTTGATTCTTCAATCCTGGATGGAAGCCCATCGCGCCCGCTAACGACCCTTACCGTAGAGGCGGGGCTTGCCCCGTCTCTTTTGACGCCGAGACGCTGCAAGCGGGAGGCGTAAGCCGCGTCTCTACGGGAGATCAGGGGTGCGATCAGGAGGCTAGTTCGGAAATTTCCGGGAAGCGCAGGTTACACTTCGTCAGCGCCTTGGTGAGCGCCTGTTCAATCAGGCTCTCCTCGCAGTTGCGCGAGATGGCGATTTCGCTGACCAGCAAATACCGGGCGCGCTCCAGCATCTTTTTTTCGCGGAAGGACAGAGACTTGGCCTGGGCGAGAATCAGCAAGCTCTTCAACACTGCGGCCACGTCCGAAAGCGACCCAGTCCGCATGCGGTCTGAATTTTCCTTAAACCGGTCTTTCCAATCGGCCGCGTTAATGCACTCGCCGGACGAGAGGTAATCCACGATCTTCTCGACCTCGCCGTTACGCACCACCGAACGCATCCCGACGCTGTTGACATTGGCGAAAGGCACCATCACCTTCAAACTGCTGGCCGCGATTTTCAGCAAGTAGAATTTCTCGACGGTAGTTCCTATGCTCCGGCTGCTGATTTGTTCGATAATTCCGACGCCGTGGTTGGGGTAAACGACCTTATCGCCGATGTGGAAAACACCGTTACTGCTCATGGAGGGGCCCTCGCCCGAGGGAAGAAGAACTTCTGCTAGTCTAGCCGACCGCCGCTCCGAAGGCAATCGAGAAGCAATGGCGGCGGCCCACACCGCCATGGTCAACCCTAAGTCGTTTCAGTTAAGTGAGTTGGACCTGACGAGTTTGGACCGGAACCTGGGCTCCAAATGCGAACCGCGTCGCCCCTTCCCCAATGCCGGAGGGTTATAATGCCCAAAGCAATGACGGAAGAAATCAAAAAGAGGCTTCGGGACGAACTGAACACGCTCGAGCATGAACTCGCCTACGACATCCCCCGGGAACTCAAGAAGGCCGTCGCCATGGGCGACCTCAGCGAGAACGCCGAGTATCACATGGCGAAGCAGCGGCAGGAATACCTGAAGGCGCGCGTTCGTCAACTGGGCAAGCGCCTCGCCGACCTGTCGCTGATCAACATGAACAATATCCCCAAGGATAAAGTCGGCCTCGGCTCGACCGTGACCATCTATGACGGCACTAAGAATGAAGAAATGGAATACCAGTTGGTTACCAGTGAAGAGTCCGACGTGTCAGCCGGCAAAATTTCCACCACCTCGCCCATCGGGCGCGCCCTGCTGAACAAAAAAGTTGGCGACACTGCCACCGTGGTCACGCCCGGCGGGAGCCGTGAAATGGAAATCCTGAAGCTCTCCACCATGCACGACCTCGCCGAAGCTAAGCTGGAAGCGGAACTGGCGGCGCTACCGGAACCGGAACGCGAAACGGAATGAGCCGTGAAGTTATGAGCCGTGAAGTTATGAGCGGTAAGTTTATGAGAGGCATCGTATGAGTTGGACCAGCGGGGTCGGACGAGCCTGCGGGGTCCTGCTGGATGCCATCGTGCGCCTGCTCGCTCTCTCCCGCATCAGCCCGAATGTGCTGACTTTGATGGGTCTGGTGGTTAACACCTACGCTGCGTTTTTGTTTGGATATGCCAATGCCGACAATCAGCGCCGCATGTTTTTCTATGCCGGCCTCGTTATCATCGGATCGGGATTCTTCGACCTGGTGGATGGCCGCGTCGCCCGACTCTCGAACCAGGTTACGCGCTTTGGGGGATTCTTCGATTCCATCGTCGACCGTTACAGCGATGCCTCGCTCTTCTTCGGCCTACTGGTGTTCTACGCGCGCGGCAACCGGTTCTTCTACGTAGTGCTGACCGCGCTGGCCATGATCAGCGCCATCATGGTCAGCTATGCCCGCGCTCGCGCCGAGTCGCTTATCGGCGCCTGCCGCGTCGGTTTCATGGAACGTCCCGAGCGTCTGGTGCTGCTGATCATCGGCGCCCTGTTCAACGTCATGGCGCCGGTGCTGTGGGTGATCGCAGTGCTTTCGACCATCACCGTAATCCACCGCATCATCTACACCTGGCAGCGAACCACGGAAATGGATGCTCCCGTCGCCGGCCGTGCCGCCTGATACGAACCCCACCTACACCGCAGCCTGCTAAACTATCCCCCGCAACTACCCTGCAAGGACTATTCGTGCCAATAAATCCTGTTCTAGTCGTCCACGGCGGAGCCTGGGCCATTCCCGACGACATGGTCGAAGCGCACCTCAACGGTGTTCGCGATGCCGTTGCCGCGGGATGGCACACCCTCGAACGCGGCGGCTCGGCTCTGGACGCGGTCGAAGAGGCCGTCGTCATTCTCGAGGACGACGAAACCTTCGACGCCGGCCGCGGCAGTTTCTTGAACCGCGATGGCAAAGTGCAACTCGACGCTTTCATCATGGACGGTGCGACCTTGCGCGGCGGCGGCGTCGGTTGCGTCGAGCGCCTGCGCAACCCGGTTCGCGCCGCCCGCAAAATTCTTAGCGACAGTCCGCATGTCTATTTTGTGGCGGAAGGCGCCGAGCGCTTTGCCGCCGAGCATGGCATCGCTCTTTGTCGCAACGAAGATCTCGTCATCCCCAGGGAGGTCGAGCGCTTGCGCGAATATCAGGCGCAGGCCTCAACCCACGGCAACGACCTGTTCGCGCCCGAAATTTCGGATCCAATATCGCAAGACCTGCTTTCTCACGACACGGTCGGGGCCGTAGCGCTCGACCGCGCTGGCAACATTGCCGCTGCGACTTCAACCGGCGGCACGCTCAATAAAGCTCCCGGCCGCCTTGGCGATTCTTCGCTCATCGGCTGCGGCTGTTATGCCGATAATCTCAGCGCGGCCGCTTCCACCACCGGATGGGGCGAACCCATCATGAAACTGGTGCTCGCGAAGTGGGCCGCCGATCGAGTCGAATCCGGCAGTTTGCCCGAGTGGGTCGCGCAGGAGGCGATGAATTTTCTCAAGCAGCGCCTCAACGGCCACGGTGGAATCATCCTGCTCGACGCTCAGGGCCGCTTCGGAATTGCCCACAACACGCCGCGCATGGCTTGGGCGCTCCGTACCGTTCAAAAACAAGACGCCGGAATTACGCGAAACGGCTGACCGCGTAACACAACCTCCCTGCGCACAGACCCCGAGATATTCCTTGCCTTGCCATTCGGGGCGCGCAGAGCGCATTGTGCTTAAATTTTCACAATTCCATAATCCAGCCTTAACATTCCTCGTTTATTCATTCGGTGTTCCCACCTCTTACTCGCGCTCGTAGTTTGACCGACTTGGTCTTGGAGCTTTCAACCGAACGATCTACTTTTGGAGGATCACCGTATGAAGATAAACACTTTCCTTCGCGGCGTAGGTTTTGCGGCCATTTTGGCGCTGACCAGCTTCGCGTTTGCTCAACAACTTCCCACCGGTGCAACCATTACACCGACCGCAGCTCCGGGCTCGGTGTTTTCACCTTTGACAACTTCTTTGCAGGATGTCCCGGTTTTCACGCCGGATGGCGCCGAGACCACGGCCATTAGCCCGGACGGCAATACTTTGCTGATCCTGACCAGCGGCTACAACCTGAACGAAAACTCAAGCGGCGACTTTCCAGGCGCGGATTCCGGTGAGTTTGTTTTCGTTTATGACATCTCCACGCCCAGTACGCCGGTGGAAACGCAAGTAGTACAGCTGTTGAATTTTGACGAAACCTTCGACGGGATCGTGTGGGCACCGAGTGGTTCCGCATTCTATGTCGGCGGCGGAGGCAACGACAATGTCCACACTTTCACCCTGCAAAGCGGTCTGTGGGCGGAATTCGGCACGCCGATCAACCTCGGGCATTATTGCGATTTGATGTGCGAGGAGACCGAAGTCGGTCCGACCGCTGCGATCCTCGGCATTACCCCCGATGGCAATACGCTGTTTGTGGCGAACCACGAAACTGACTCCATCACCTCGGTCGACCTCGTGGCCGGCGCTGTCCTCCAGGAGTACGATCTGCGCCCAGGCATCATCAATCCGCAGCAGACCGGCGTCCCGGGTGGAGAGTTCCCGTACGGAATTGCGGTCGCGACCAACCAGAACGGCAGCACGGTTTACGTCTCCAGCGTTCGTGACCGCGAGATCGATGTGCTGAGTTTTGTTAATGGCGTTCTCACTCTAACGGACCGCATACCGGTCGCCGGCAACCCGGAGAAGATGATTCTCAACGGCGCCCAAACCGAGCTGTTCGTCGTGGCGGCCAACTCTGACGAGTTGATCATTATTAACACCGCGACCAACGCAGTGCAGAGCGAGGTCAACGCCAGCGCGCCGCCGGGCGTTCTTGGCAATGGCAAGATTGTCCCCAAGGGTAGCAACCCCAACAGCGTTACGCTTTCGCCCGACGAGACAACAGCATACGTGACCGACGGCGGCACCAACGCGGTGGCGGTGATCAGCCTCACGGGAAAGAAACCCGCGGTTCTCGGGCTCATCCCCACTGGCTGGTACCCCAATTCTGTCAGCGTCAGCCCGGATGGCTCCACTCTCTACGTGGTGAACAGCAAGAGCGTAGAAACTCCGAATCCGGTGAACTGCCGCTACATCAATAACAATCCCGGCGGCGGCTACGGCTCGGCCTGTCAGAGCCTTTATGCGCAGGATGGCGCCGGCAACCAGTATGCGTGGCAGAACGAGTACTCAGGTTTCCTGACACTGCCCGTGCCAAATGCGGTTCAGCTCTCACAGCTGACCGGACAGGTGGCACAGAACAATGGCTTCAACTTCCAGTTAAGCCAGCAGGACATTGCGACCATGACGTTCCTCCACCAGCACATCCAACACATCATCTACATCGTGAAAGAGAATCGCACCTTCGACCAGATCCTCGGCGACCTGACCAACGGAGCCAACGCGGATCCGGCCTATACCCAATTCCCCCTCGTCGATACCCCGAACTTCCACGCTTTTGCCAACAACTTTGTGACCTTCGACAACTTCGACGACACCTCGATGGTCAGCATGGACGGCTGGCAATGGTCGACCGCGGCGCGGGCTCACGATATCAACGAGAAGTGCGTCACCGTCAACTACGGCAAAGGCGGCTGCAATTACGACAGCGAAGGCACGGCCCGCAACGTCAACGTTGCGATCACGGGTGTTGCCGCTCGCCAGATCGAACAACCAATCTATCCGCCCGATCCGAACCTGCTGCCCGGAAACGCCAACGAAGTCGAAGCTGACGGTCCCACTGGCGAAGAAGGCGCGGGCTATATCTGGGATGCCGCGCTCAAGAATCACCTCACGGTTCGCAACTACGGCTTTTACACCGATCTGGGCGCTTTGGATGTACGCGAAGACCTTGGCTTAATTAGTCCCACTCTCGCCTATCCTGGCTTAACGAAGCCTCCGACCCAGGTGGAGTGGCCGGCGAAGAAGGAACTGCTCAAACTCAGCGATCTCTCCTTCTGGCCCTTCGATCAGAGCTACCCCGATTTCTTCCGCTTCATGGAGTGGCAGCGGGAATTCAACAAGCAGGTCAAGAGCAACAAATTCCCCAATCTGACTTTGCTGCGCTACGATCACGATCACTTCGGCGACTTCGGCACCGCCAGTTTTGGCGTGAACACGCCGGAAATTCAGATTGCCGACGACGACTATGCAGTAGGACTGACGGCGGATGTCATCGCCCACAGCCCCTACGCCAACAACACGCTCATCTTCGTGATCGAAGACGATCCCCAGGATGGCGCCGACCACGTTAGTGGCGACCGCAGTCTGGCCTTCATCGTTGGCCCCTATGTGGCACAGGGCGCGGTTGTCTCCAACCCCTACTCGACGGTCAGCATGCTCCGGACGATCGAAGAAATCCTGGGCGTGGGGCAACTGAGCGTGCATGATGCCGGTGTGCCGCCCATGACCGCCGCCTTCAACACCAGCCAAGCGTCCTGGACCTATGAAGCGGTTCCGGCGCAGATCCTCTACACCACGCAACTCCCGATTCTGAACAAGTACGTGCAGAACCGTGACGCACTCCCGCAGCCGACGCACGACGCCGCCTGGTGGGAAGCGCAAACCAAAGGAATGGACTTCAGCCACGAAGACCGCATCCCGACGGAGAAATTCAACCGGATCCTGTGGAAGGGCATGATGGGCAGCAAACCCTATCCCGAGTTGAAGCCTGGCAAGACGCGTGCCGAGGCGAAGGAATCCAGTAAAGCCGGTTCTGAATAGATCCAGAGCCGCGGTCCACAATCATCCCCGGCTGTCTCTCGATAAGAGCGGACAGCCGGGATTTTTCATTCCGGGTGTTCTCAGCATTTCTCCGTATTACTGTGAGCAGGGGATTAGTTTCACTTGTAAACCCTGCGGGGGCAGTCGCCGCGCGCGTTGTATACTCCCTGGAAACAGGAGCGGCATCGGAAATGAAACGAATCCTAATTCTATTGAGTGCTCTTTTGTTAAGCGGCTTGATGCTGGCCGTCGCCCAGGTGAAAAAGGAAGACCTGGCCACTAAGAACACCAAGAGTCCGGGCGCCGAAACCAGCGTCACCATTAACGGCAAGAACATTTGGATCTACTACCATGCCCCCTCCGTCAGGGGTCGCCAAATTTTCGGCGGCGACGGCGCGCTCCAGCCGTATGGCAAGGTATGGCGTCTGGGCGCCGATTACGCCACCGTTCTGCACACCGACGCCGACCTCGACCTGAATGGCCTCGCCATTCCCAACGGCGACTACACCCTTTACGCCGATCTCGACAACGGCCAGTGGAAGCTGATCGTCAATAAAACCCTGATGGCCGGTGCCCGCCACATCTGGGGCGTCGGGGTCTCACCGGACGGCATTCAAGAGGGCGCCACCACCAATGATCCGGCCACCGAACTGGGCCGCACTTCGCTCACCATGGGCAAGCCGTCATCTCCGGTCGAAACCCTCAAGATCACGCTGTCGGGCGCCGGCGGCGCCAAGGGAAAACTGCTCGTCGAATGGGAGAATGTGACGGCGTCGGCGCCGTTCACTGTGAAGTAGCGGTTTCCCGCGCGGTAGAGCCGTGGAACGGAGAACGGAGTTTTTCCGCAACCTGCCAGGCATCCTCGAGCTGATTAGGGCACAAGGATTTCAGTCAAACGATGCGTCAGCGTGAGGGTTGCGCCGTAGTTGCTCGCAATACCGACAATTATTGCAAACAGAAGAAGAGTCCAAGGCCAGGTGCGTCGAAGGCGCCGCCCAGCCATGCGCCACTCAAGCAGACGCTGGACGCGCAGGCCAATCGAAGATGAGCCACTGACCAGCCCACTTGCCAGCGCAGGCTCGGACCACTGCTTCGAGGATCTCGAAAGTTTGATCAACGCCGCCGCCAGATCCAGTGCATCCTGACGATTCGCCACGGCGGCATCATCGGCCGCCAATTCGGCCGCCTCCTGCCACGCACTTTCAATGCCGCTTATCCCGGGAAACGGAGTCGCACTGATCAGCACCTTTTTGAAGTTATCCCATGACCGCTTGTGCCCCAGTTCGTGCCGGACCGCTACACGCATTTCGGGGTCGCTGAGCACAATTGCTGCCATGTCGGAAACCATCACTCTGGGTCTCCGAATGCCGACCAGAATCAGCGCGGGCGCGCCGTTCGAAGCGAGCATCGGCGCGTTAAGTGCCGGCGTGGCCGCCTCGTTGCCGATGCTCCTCGCTCTCGACAACCACTGCGTCACTGCGCGCTTGGTTCGCGCCTGAGCCCTAAGCACACGGAACAAACCAGCGCTCAGGATGAGGAGCGAACACGCGGCTAGAATGAAGGTTCCGGCGTCCTCGTCGAGCGACGCTCTCTCCATCAACCAGAATGATGGGAAGGCAAAAAAAACGGCGACCACAGTGGAAACCGCAAAAGAAAAGATCCGCAGCCCGAACAGGAAATTGGCAGAGTTCGCGGTGGACTTTCGGCCGCTACGATTCACGCTCCGCCACGCCAACACAACCAGCGAGGACAGCGGACAGTACACGGTTGCGAAAAACGCAAGAGAAACCAGGAGTCCCCGCGCCGCAAATATCATCTCTGCCCTCCCTTCTTGAGTTGCAGTTCTGCGCGCTGACGTTCCACCAGGGTCTGCAATTCCTCGAGCAGTTTCTCGTCCTGCGCGCTGACCGCCTCCACGAAATACGAAAGGTGAAGCGAAGCATACTCGGAACTCAGAAGCCTCCGGATACCCTTCATGGCAGCCCCGCGCTCGATTTCTTCCGGGCTATACCGCGCCGAGTAGCGAAACGCCTTTCCTTCGAGAACGCGGCCGAGGAGTCCCTTTCGAAATAGACGGTCCATCGTCGTCATGATCGTGGAATAAGTTTGCCAGATGGTGCCATCCTCCAGCACTTCACGAACAGTGGCAGTTCCTCGCGCCCAGACGGCGTGGTGGACTTGTCGCTCCAGCGGCCCAAGCCGGGCCGCGGGGGTATTTTCGAAAGTAGGATGAATCGGGTCCATTACGATCGGTGCAACGGGTCGGGCTGATCCCGATAAAGAGAACTTTAAAGTCGGAGGGTTCGATGAGTCAATGAGCCGGTGACAAAATTCATCGCGCCTCAACAATTACCGCAAGTAGGTAGTAGGTCCTGGAATGTATTACCGCCGATAGGAGGCTTTTCTTAAAGCGTTAACGTTTGTGTGACGTACTATTAACAACGCGCGATTATTGTCCTCTATTTCGATTCGTGACGCACATTGATACGTGTGCTTAGGATGATAAGTTTATGAAGCTAGATGAATGCCCTCCCACTGTGCTTTTCACACCCATCATTCGATCGCGATCGAGCGTAACAGCGCTCTGCGTGGTCCGGCGCATTCTAATTGTTCTCGTCGTCGTGGCGAGTTGCGTGTTGCTGCCCGCCCAGAACGCAGTATTGACGGGTTCGCTCGGCGGCCGGGTCACCGACCAGAGCGGAGCGGTAGTGCCGGGAGCATCGGTGGTGTTGCGGAACCTCGCGACCGGCGTGCAACAATCGGCCGAGACCAACCATGCGGGACTTTACCGCTTTCCGGTGGTCATGCCGGGCACCTATTCCATCACAGCAAGTCTCAAGGGGTTTCGCGATGTCCAGGCTTTGGTGCGGGTGCTGGTAGGAAACACAACTTCGCAGGACATTCGGCTACAGGTTGGAGCAGGCGCAGACGCGGTCAAAGTAATCGGGACAACGCCGCTGCTGCGGCCGGAAGAATCCTCCGCCAGCACCGTCATCGACCGTTCTCTTATCGAAGACTTGCCGCTCAACGGACGAAAATACACCAACTTCATGGTACTCACACCGAATACCAGCTACGACGGCGATACCGGACTGGTGAGCGTTGCCGGACAACAAGGCGGCGAGGATTCGGGATACGCCAACGGAAACGGTTCCACTTACTTCAGCGTCGATGGCTCCAACGCCACCAACAACTACTTCTCCGATATTGTCGGCCGTAATCGCATCCCTTACCTGTTTGGCGAAGATTCGATCCAGGAGTTTCAAGTTGCGGTCAGCCCCTACACCGCAATTTACGGCGGCGGAGCAGGTTTCGTGAACGCGATCACCCGATCGGGTGGCAACGCTTTGCACGGCAGTGCGTTCTATTACAACCGCAACTCCGCGTTTGAGGCCAACGACGCGCTCGACAAAGCCGCTGGCAATCCGAAACCGGAGGATGATTTGCAGCAGTTCGGCGCCGCGGTGGGCGGCCCTGTCCTCGGAAATCGTTTATGGTTCTTCGCGGATTATGAGCAACAGCTGCGCAACAATCCGATTCCCGTGATCAACTCGGCTTTGGCAACGAACCCTTCGAACCTGGGGGCTTTTGTGCTCGCTAATTTTTTCCCCTCCTCGGTAACGACGGCCCCAGCGCTGCCTCCACCGAACGGACCTTTGCCGGTCCCAAATCTCGATACCCAGGCCCAGGTCCCTGGCGATCCGTATTACCAGATATACCTCCAGCAAATTTCGAATACCGTTAACGCGCTGAACTCCAATCTGGGCCTCAAAGCAAGAAAGGGCAACGATTGGGTGCTCACCCCCCGGTTGGACTATCAGGCCACGAACCGAGATGGCCTGTTTCTCACCCTCAATTTCAACCGGTTCAATTCGCCTGGAGGCGTCATCCTTGACCCGACGGTCGGTAACTATGGCACGCAAACGCTAGCCAACGCCGATGTTCATACCTTCCAGGCCACTCTGGGATGGACGCACACCTTCTCCCCCCACCTGCTGAACGAATTCCACGCCGGCACTTCGCAAGACAACGAAACCGCGACCCCAACCGGTTTGGCTGGGAACACGCCGACGGTGGTTCTCGATAGTCCCAGCGCCTTCATCCTAGGCAACGCTCCTTTCTCGATCGGAGGAGTTTTTGAAAGACAATACTCTCTGTCCGACCGCGTCGATTACGTGATCGGCAAGCACACTTTGCAATTCGGTTTCGATTTCAACCGCACTCGGGATGCGGACACCAATGATGGCGGCGCTGATCCGAACGAGGCTATCGACTTCGGATCGCCGCTCGGCCTCTACGAATTTCCGAATCTGCAAGCCTTTGCGCTCGGAGAGTACATCAATTTCAATCAGGCTGCGGGAAACCCGACTTTTTCATTTGCCGTGCCGTACTACGGATTCTATGTGCAGGATACTTTCCGCGCGTTGCCGAAGTTGACGCTCGAAATGGGCTTGCGCGAGGACTTCCAAGTCTACCCCCAGCCCGCCGAGAATCCCGCCTTCACCCCAACCGGCCAGTATCCCAACCAGTTTCGCCGCCTCGCCCCGCGCTTCGGATTCGCCTGGCAACCCGAGTCCAAGACCGTAATCCGCGGCGGCTTCGGCATGTTCTACACCAACATGAACGGCCTGAACTACCGCAACGCCGTGATCTCGAACGGGCTGCCTTCACAGCAGGAGGAGGTAAATTCGAGTTACAGTACAGGTCCCCCGAACGACCAGGTGCCCACGTTTCCCAATATTCTTGCTGCGAATAACCCACTGTTCTCCGCTTCCTCGGACATTTCCCTGGTTTCTCCACAGTTCCGCGCGCCATATATTGAGCAGGCGAGTTTACAGATCGAACGGGAGATTTTCGAGAACACCACCTTGACCCTCGGCACCATGTGGAATCACGGTGTGCACATAATTTCCGGCAGCGCGTATGACGCGAACCTGGAGCCGTTGGTAGGCACGACGACTTACACCGTTTGTCCTCCCGGCACAACTGCGGCGCCCTGCACGGGGCCGACTTACACCCTGCCCACCATGGACAACGGTCTGCTTAAGGACGGCCTCATCCGTTCGCAACTCGGCCAGATCCAGGAACTCATCAGCCCCGCGCAGAATTACTACAACTCTTTATTCGTGCAGGTGCAGCACCGCCTGTCGCAAGGCTTTTCGCTGCAATTTGGCTACACCTATGCCAAGAGCATCATGCTCGATGGGATGGATTTCAACAATCAGTTCGACTTCAGCAATACCCATGCTCCTTCGCTCCTCGACGAACGGCACCGCCTTACTTTTGCCGCAGTCTACCGACCGGGACTCGAAAGACTGACCAGTTCGGACACCGGGCGCAAGGCGCTCTCAGGCTGGATTCTGAGCAGCGTGATGGAGTTCTCTTCCGGCCGTCCGTACGCGGGTCTGTTGAGTCCCGCGTGCACCAGTCCTGCTCCGCTCTCGTTCAGCACTTGCAATGGCGTCGTGGTCAATAACGTACTTTATGGCAATGACAACCTGAACGACACCGCTTTCAACCAGGACACCGCTGCTACCGCGGGCGGCATCAACGGCGCCGGCCCCACGCCCGGCATCGGCGTGAATTCTTTTTACGGCCCGTGGCTGGAGAGAATCGACATGGGCTTGGCCCGCAGCTTCGAAATCCGAGAAGGCAAGGAACTGCAATTCCAGGTGCAGGCTTTCAATCTCTTCAACCACGCCAATTACTACGTGCAAAATGGAGACGGCATCAACCAGTTGCAATACAACCCCATCGGGACTAACTGCGGTGATGGCATCCACACAAATCAGCAATGCTATCTAGTGCCCAACGCCGGCCCAGGCAATTTCGGAGCCTTCCAGGAAGTCAGCCCCGACGGCCTTCCCCGAGCATTGCAGTTTTCAGCCCGATTCACGTTCTAAGTTTCAATGAAGCCCTGATTAAAGTTGTCATCCTGAGCGGAGCGAAGGACCTGCTTTTTGCCGATTGAGAACCTGATCTTTCCGAAGCGGGCCGAAAGATAGTCCCCCAAAAATAAAAAGGACAGCCCGGAGCCCCCCAAGGCCGTCCTGATAAACCCTCCCGGTTAGAAGGGCAACTGGCATCAAGATAGCCTCGCGAGATTGCGGGATTATTGCAATTTCGTGAAACTCCGATGAATTCGATATGGCTGCGGAGGCCCTCCTCCCAAATCCGTAGCAAGCTCCGGTTTCTGTGCCCGCGATCACCAGTTGACGTGATCAACTGCTGCCTCCCCTGCCGCCGCTGTTATATTGATCAAATATGTTGATCGAAGCATCCGAGGCTCCAGGATTTAGCTAACGCCCGCCGTGGAGGAACGATGACCCGCAACACAGAACAGTCCCGCAAGCTGCAGAAACGCGCAGAGCAGTTCATTCCCGGAGGCGTGAACTCGCCGGTGCGCGCATTCCGCAGCGTGGGCTGCGACCCCGTATACATTGTGCGTGGCCAGGGTTCGCACACTTGGGACGCCGACGGCAACGAATATGTGGACTACATTGGCTCCTGGGGCCCGCTGATTCTCGGGCATGCGGCGCCTACAGTCATTGAGGCCGTGATCGCGGCTGCGCGCAGTGGCACCAGCTTCGGAGCATCCACTCCCGCCGAGGCGGATCTCGCCGAGCTGGTGATTTCCGCGTTCCCGCACATGCAAAAAGTTCGCTTCGTCAGTTCGGGCACCGAAGCGACCATGTCGGCCATCCGCCTGGCGCGCGCCTATACCAAGCGCAAATACATTGTG
>Ga0187879_10001264_pt1 | contig 17300 bp, 18 predicted proteins | sample June2016WEW_19_1_FD_132423 | JGI IMG/M metagenome (GOLD analysis project Ga0187879, IMG submission 132423) | Peatland microbial communities from SPRUCE experiment site at the Marcell Experimental Forest, Minnesota, USA - June2016WEW_19_10 | ecosystem: Environmental > Terrestrial > Soil >... | reverse complement strand
TCTTTTATATGTTAATACTTTTGATTTTGAGTCCTCTGCGTCTGCCATTCCGCCACCTCGGCACTCGAAGAAACCGCAGACCCAAGCCGGGTCATCTTAAGCAATGGCGGCGCCGCCGGCAATGGCGACAGGAGAGCGAGCTAAACTCGTCCGTAGAAGAACTCGAAACGCCGGAACTTCACGACGAGGAACCGCAATTGAAGGCCGAAGAAGAAATCCAAGAGAAACCAGAAACCCCGATAAGCCAAGCAAAAACGCTCAAATCCAAGGTTTTCAACGTGGCGTTAGACCCAATCACGAGCGACGCACCGCAATTTGCTCAGGTCTTGATCCCCGTACCGATGAACGACGATCAAAAGAAACGGCTAATATCGTTCCTGCAAACTCTTTGAAGCCACGCCACGCTGCCGCGCTCGCGCTTGTTGCATTAAGGGAGCGCCGAGCTAAAATCAGGCCCAAAGTGGAGGATAGAAGGGTATGAAGCTTAGCATTTCCACATTGACCGCACTGGCTGCGGCCCTGTTTGCCGGTGTACTAGCTGCGTCGGCATTTGCGGAGAGCGCGGCTCAACCATCAGCGGCGGCCTCGATCGCCGCTCCCGCTGTTCCGGCAGCTCCCGCTGCTCCGTCTGACGCTGGGGCGTTAAATAAGTCGTCTCCGAAGCTGTTCGGCCTTGCGGTCTCTGACCCAGGGGTGCCGAATAAGCCGAAAAAAAAGACAAAGTAATAAGCCCCTCGTTGCTCGCTTCGCTCTAGTCCTGCTTCGTCCCGGCTGGTCCGGCGAATTAAGACACTCCAACTTTGAAATTCAGACACTTGGCCTCAAATTGAGACAGCACCGGAGAGCGCCTGACCCACGCATCGATCGCGACCCGCGGGATTCGATCATGCATCCAGTCCCGACGGACTGCGCGACGCGGTGACCGGAATAGCCAATCGACGGCGACTGCCGCAGCACAATGACGGTCATAAGTTAGTATTGCCATGAATACTAAGTACGATTCTCAATTATATTTCGCGATTGTTTGCTTGGTACAGTATCACGTGCGCACTATATATTCATGGAAGCAGTTGCCGCTCGCATTTCCGCGCCGGTCGCCGATCTGCAACCGCATGTCACAACCGCAGGCCTAAGGCACGCTCTCGGCAACTGTCTGCTGGCGGTGTCGTTCTTACTCGCGACGATCCCGGCCGCGCGCGAACTCAGCTTTAGCCTGGCGGGAGCCGCGAACCTGGTATGGCTGACGGGCGCCGCGATCATGGCCGTCATGTCGTTCGCGCGATTTGTGCCGCGCACCTCGACCGTAAATCTGCGCACGCTCGCCGCATCGGGCGGCATGCTAATCCTCCCGTGTCTCATGCGTCCGACAAGCCCATCTGCCGGCGCGCTCGCGACGACCGGACTTATTTTCGAGTTGTTCGGCATCGGGCTGAGCCAAGTCGCGCGCGTCTATATGGGCCGCAGCTTCGGTGTGTTGCCGGCGAACCGTGGAATCGTGTCGAAGGGGCCGTTTCGATGGGTTCGTCATCCCATATATTTCGGATGGCTGATACTTTCGATTGGCTATGCGATGTCCTATCCGAGCGACCGCAACATTATGCTGATCGCGACGACGCTCCCCTTGATGGTCTGGCGAATCGGTCAGGAAGAAGGACATTTGAGCGCGGATCCCGAGTACCGTCGTTACATGGATCGGGTCCGATACCGTTTGTGGCCCGGGGTGGTTTGAGCGAGGTTTGTGCCGGGCCGCCAGCGAGGCCGGTGTGCGCCGCTCATAGCGCTCGCCGCAGCGGCGATTATCTGAGCGGCGCGGTCGCCCGATTCGGATCGTCGCGGTAAAGCGCCAGCGTCACGACGAATGCGCAGCCGCCGCTGGGAAGATTCGCGGCTGCGATCTCGCCGCCATGCGCGCGGGCAATTTCCCGGCACAGGCTCAAGCCCAGGCCGCTGCCTTCGCCGGGCGACCCTGCGCCGCGAAAAAATCGATCGAAAATATGCGGCAGCTCCGCCGGATGGATTCCCTCCCCGGTGTCGGCGACGCGGATAATCGCACGATTCGAATCGCTCCTCAGCCCGACTTCGATCGATCCATCCGCCGGGGTGAACTTCAAGGCGTTGTCGAGCAGATTGACGACCAGGCGGCGCAGATGCGCCGCGTTGCCATTGACGAAAACGTCCTCGGGCGCGTTGACCGAAAGCTTGATGTCGCGCGCCTGCGCCAGCGGTCCGACCGTCGCCGCTATCTCGCTCAGCAGCGCGCGAAGATTCAGCCGCTGCCGATCGACCATTACTTCGCCGTTGAGCCGCGACAGCATCAGCAGTTCGTCGGCAATCTTGCACAGCGACAGCGCCTCGCGATGCGCCGCCCCAAGTGCGGCGCGATTCTCCTCGGCCGAGCGATCGCGCGCGAGCGCTACTTCCAGCCCGGTGCGCAGCACCGCCAGCGGCGTCCGCATTTCGTGCGCGGCGTCGGATGCGAACCTGCGCTCCGTAGCCGACGCGCGCTCCAGGCGCTCCAGCAGCGCGTTGACGACGGCAGTGAGCCGTGCGACTTCATCGGCCACCGGCGGGGCGGTCAGCCGCGAGCCCAGATTCGCCGGCCCAATTGCGTCGAGCTCCGCCGTCACCGATTCAATCGGCCGCAGCGCGCGGCCCGCCAGCAAGTATCCTCCACCGACGCAAAGCAGCAGCACGATCGGCAGCATCAGCAGCAGGAGGTTGCGGAGGCTGTCAACCGATTCCTGAACCAGGCGCACCTGCACCCCGCTTTGCAGGTACGCGAGCTCGCCGTCGTACAGCATCGGAACGACCGCGAACCTGAAGGCGCGGTTGCCGACAATCGCCGCGTGGGTGGGGAGCCTGGGGTCGAACGGCGGCGGGACGGTGTGGATGTCGCCGTAGTTTCCAACCTCGCCGTAGGCGGTGACGATTCGTACGCGCCGGCCAGGCCCGATATCCGTCTCAAGGCTGAGGCGCTGTAGGATTGCCAGGGCGCCCGGCGCGCCGCTGCGCTCGATTTGATCAGCGGTGTTCTCGGCCTCTTTCAGCAGCGCCGCATCGAGACCGCTCCATTGCTGGCGTTCGAAGAGTTGTACCACCGCGATCGCCGCGGCCAGCAGGATCGCCGCCAGCACCGCGGCCCAGTAAATGGTTAGCCTGAGTCTGATCGTCATTGGCGGCCGCCGCACGGCAACGGCAGCGCGCGGCGTCATTCCGCGCGCATCGTGTATCCGACTCCGCGCACAGTGACTATCAGCGAGCGATCGGCGCGCAGATCGATCTTCTGGCGCAGCCGATTGACGAATACTTCGATCAGGTTGGTCAGCGAGTTGTAATTCGAATCCCAAACCGTCTCCGCGATCATGTCGCGGGTGACCACCTGCCCGGCGTTTCGCATCAGCAATTCGAGCAGCATCTTTTCCTTCGGCGACAGGTTCAGATTTTGCTCGCCGATTTTCGCGCGCCGCTTGACGGTGTCGAATTCCAGCTCGCCGACTTTGAGAATCGGCGATGCTGGCGCACGCGGACGCCGCGCCAGCGCCTTGATTCTCGCCACCAGCTCGGCGAACGCGAACGGCTTGGTCAGGTAGTCGTCGCCGCCGCTGTCGAGTCCGGCCACGCGTTCTTCGAGCGATCCGCGCGCGGTCAGGATCAACACCGGCGTCTGATTGCCCGCCGCGCGCATCTCGCGCAGCAACTCCAGTCCGCTTTTTCCCGGCAACCCAAGGTCCAGGACGATCAGATCGGGCGCGCCGCGCGCGATTGTCGCTCCCGCCTCCTCCGCACTGCCGGCTATTTCGACCGTAAAGTCTTCCTCGACCAGTCCCTGCTTGACCGCATTGGCCAACCGGGCCTCGTCCTCGATCAGCAGGATGCGCAGCGCGTTCATACCCTCCGATGCTGGCACGGCGGCGCATCCAAAAAAAGCGATGCGCGCACCGCGTCAGATCGCAATCGTTGCCCCATTCGCCGCCGCTTGATGTAACATCGCTGTGGCGCCGGCGCGGCGACTATCGAATCGGGACGGGATGCCCATGGAAGACAAAACAGTTCTCTACGAGAAGCACGACCGCATTGCCAGGGTCACCCTCAACCGCCCACGCTATAAAAACGCGCAGTCGCGGCGATTGCTCGAGGAATTGGACGACGCGTTCGCCACCGCCAGCGCCGACGACGACGTCCGCGTCATCATTCTCTCCGGCGCCGGCGATAATTTCTCCGCCGGCCACGACCTCGGCACGCCCGAAGAAAAAGAGGACCAGGAGCGCCGCCCGTTTCCCAAGAGTGCGCGCGGCGAGTACGCCCGCTCGCGCCAGTTGTTCCTCGACAACACGCTGCGATGGCGCGATCTCGACAAGCCCACCATCGCGCAGGTGCAGGGCCTGTGCATCTTCGGCGGATGGATGTTCGCGGCCGCGATGGACCTCATCGTTGCTTCTGACGACGCCAAGTTCCTGCCCGCGCTCTTGCAGTACTTTTCGATTCCGTGGGACATGCCCCCGCGCAAGGCCAAGGAAATCCTCTTCCAGAGCCGCTTCGTGGACGCCGACGAGGCCTGCCGCCTCGGCTTCGTCAATATGGTCGTGCCGCGCGCCGAGCTCGAGGCCGAAACGACGGCGCTTGCGAATCGAATCGCCGAGAGCGACCGCTTCACGCTCCGCATGGTCAAGTGGGCAGTCAATTCCGCGCAGGACGCGATGGGCTTCAGCACCGCGATTCGCAACGCTCATTCGCATCACATGGTGCTCGGCACCGACGCTTTGATCGCCAAGCTGGAAGGCAAGGAGCTTCCCAAGCGGATGCCCGGGGTCGATCAGGCGCTCAAGAAAGTGAAAAAATAGACCGCGCAGATCGCTGCTCGCGCTCAATTGACGTCGAATTGCGTTCGATTTGCGACTTTAGAGTCCCCATAAGACCCCTTCCGCACGAACTGCTTTCGCCTTGGCTTCCCAAAGTCGTCACCATTGAAGTGTGACGACTTCTATTCGAACACTGAGCTACGCAATCGTCGCGGCATTCCTTTTTGTCGCGCTCACAGCGACCGGCTCCAGCGCATCGTTTTTGCCCGACGCGAGTCCAACTGCCGCGCCTGCTCCTTCATCGGACCCAAGGCCGTCCTCTGCCGCGGCGAACGCCGCCGAGCCCAGCGCGACGCTCGCGCCGATTGCGCATCAGATGGTAGGGGGAGAGTTCGACTTCACTGTCGCCGATGGCAACTCCTTTACGAGTATCGGTTCGCGATTCGGTGAGAGCCCCAGGATATTGGCGCGCGACAACGGCAAGCAGGTTACAGACCGGCTGCAGGCCGGCGACACTATCCATATCGACAATCGTCATATCGTCCCCGTCGAAGGATCCGATTTGATCGAGATCAACCTGCCGCAGCGGATGCTCTTTCATTTCGAGAGTGGCCGGTTGAGCGGGGCGTATCCGGTCGCGATCGGGCAACCGGGGGTGCAGTGGCGGACCCCGATCGGCGCGTTCAAGGTGATCCAGATGCGCGAAGATCCGACCTGGCGCGTGCCGGCGTCGATTCAGCGGGAAGAGGAAGAACAGGGCAGGGAGGTCGTGGACGAGGTCGAACCCGGACCCGACAATCCGCTCGGCAAATACTGGATCGGGCTGAGTTTCCCGGTGATCGGGATTCATGGCACCAATCATCCCATCAGCGTTTACAGCTACCGAACCCATGGATGCGTCCGGTTGCATCCTGACGATATCGAAGCGCTGTTCAACGCCGTCGATCTGAATGATCGCGGCGAAATCTTCTACTTGCCTGTGATGCTGGCGCGGCTGGACGACGGGCGGATTTTCCTCGAGAGCGAAAGGGACATTTACCGCAAAGGCACCGGCGGAATCGACGCGGTGCGGGCTCTTGCGCAGGCCGGCAGGATTGATACGCTAATCGACTGGTTCCGTGCCGGGGAAGTAGTAAACGACCAGGAAGGAATCGCGCGCGACGTGACGCTCAGGTCCGAACGCGCAGGGGGAACGCCAGCAGATCCGATCGCGGCGACGACAAGTGAGCGAGCACGCACAGTCGCAACCCGGGCATCGCGCGGACTTATCGCGGCGGCACTTCCTCCGCATTAGCGCCCTGGCCGCTGCACAACTGGTTGTGCCTGCGATCGCGATAGCGCGCACCACCGTCCAGCTTCGGCGCCGCTCGCTCAAGTTTTACAATCTGCACACCGGCGAAAGTCTGAGCACCACTTACTGGCAGGACGGCCGCTACGTTCCCGGCGAGCTCGATCGCGTCAACTTCATCCTGCGCGATTTCCGCGCCAATGAAGTAAAGCCGATCGATCCCGCGCTCCTCGATCTGCTGGTGCAAATCCAGCATCGACTGAGCAGCGCCGAGCCGTTCCAGGTGATTTCCGGATACCGTTCGCCCGTGACCAATGCGATGCTCCATGCGAACAGCGAGGGCGTCGCCGTCCACAGCCTCCATCTCGAAGGCAAGGCGATCGATATCACTGTGCCGGGACGGAGCCTCGCGCAGCTTCGCGGCGCCGCGTTGGCGCAGCAGGCCGGCGGCGTCGGCTATTACCCGCGCACCGGTTTTGTTCACGTCGATACCGGCCGCGTCCGCTTCTGGTAGCCTCGCGCGCCGACCGGCCGCGTTCAATATGCGGCGTCGAGAATCGCGATCAACTGCTCGAGCGTCACCTCGGCGCCCACCGTGTTCGCCCGCTTCACCTCTTCGAGGACCGTTCCCGCGATTCGCGAAATTTCCTCGCGCGGCACACCCACGTCCCGAAGCCGCGTCGGCACCTCGAACTTGCCGATGAACTTGGCCGCACGATCGGCGCATTCCATCGCCGCCGAGCGTGGACTGCGCGCGTCGAAGCGCACGCCGAATCCTTCCGCGATCGGCCCAAAGCGATCTGCGGCGACCTCGGCCATAAAGCGCATCACGTGCGGTAGCGTGATGCATGAAGTGACGCCGTGCGGGACATTCCACATTGGCCCGATCTGATGCCCCAGCGCGTGCGAGATTCCGCTGCGAGTGTTCGACATGCCGAAAATCGAGAGCCACGCGGCAAGCTGGCATTGCATGCGATGCTCGAGTTCGTTTTCGTTGTCGCCATCCGTTTGCAGTGACGGCAACAGATGTTCCGTCAGGATCGCGATCGCGCGCGCCGCGAGCGTGTCGGTGACAAGCTGATGGCGTGTCGAGTACGAACCCTCGACCGCGTGATCGAGCGCGCGCATCCCGGTCGAGGCCCACAGCCATGCGGGCGTTTCGACCGTCAGCGCCGGATCGAGGATGACCACCTTGGCCTGCAGGCGCGGGTCGGCAACCCCGCCTTTGACCTTGGTCGATTCGTCGGTGACGCCGCCCCCCGGCGTGAACTCGCCGGCCGACAACGTGGTCGGCATCGCGATATGCAGAATCCCGCGTCCGCCCGCCGTCTCTGTTGCCGCCGCGCTGAAATCTACGATGCGCGAGCCGGCGCGACCGCCCATCAACTGCCACGCCGCGTTTTTCACCGTGTCGATCGGGCTGCCGCCGCCGAAACTCACCATCGCGTCGGCGCCGACGCGGCGCGCCTCTGCCACCAGTTCCGTGACCGTATGCGACGGTACATGCTGAGCGGCGCCGGTGAACACCCCCGCAATTGCGGGACCGGCCGCATTCTTGACCTTGTCGAGCAGTTTCGAGTGGCCGAGCGTCTTGCCCGTCACGATGAGCGCTCGTTTCGCTTCGCGGCGCGCGAGTTCGCGTCCAAGTGATTCGGCCTTGCCGACGCCGAAGACAACTGTCTCGAGTCGCGTGAAATGGTATTCGCCAGTGGTCTTGTTCAATTTGTTTCTCCTGATTCGCTTACTCCCGACCATCATATTCCGGTGCTTATCGCTACCGAAAACAAGCCAGAATCACATTTTGGTGCTTGTGACTACCGAAAACACGGGCCCCGCTACTTGCGGTGCTGATCGAACAGGGCGAGACTGATGCGGCTACCTCCGATTGGTCACTCCCGCGTTCGATCGCTTTTGCAAGGACAGGTGAAACGTTGAATCTACGACACACTGCCGTCGCTCTCGCGCTTGTGGGCTGGTATTTGATGGCGCCGCCGCAAACCAGGACCTGGTGGGTCGGCCCGCAACGCTCCGATGGTGCCGCCCCGCTTAGCAGGTGGACGAATGAGCAGTCATTCGACAAGGCCGACGTATGTGAGGCGGCTCGGCTGGCTGCTCAGCAGAATGGTGGCGATGCCGCGATCGGCTCGGGTTACGCACTTTGCGTTGCCACCGACGACCCGCGCCTCAAGAGCTTTTAGGCGCCGGTAACCGTCATCGAATAGAACATGCGCTGCGCGGCTCAGCGCGCGAACTCGGGCATCACCTGCTTCGCAAACATCTCGATAGTGTCGGGCATCATGAAGTTCAGGAAGAAATACGTCATGCCGAACTTATCGATTCGAGCGGCGAGTTCACGCTTGACATCGTCGGGGGTGCCGATCAGGACCTGAAGCGACGTACGCACGCTCTCGTTATTCTCGATTCCTAGAGTCTGCGCAGTCGCGGCCGCCATCGCATCGGCAGTGGCGCGATCCTTGGCCATCAGTACAAATCCTCCACCCGAGAGCTCGAGCGCGTCCGGAGCGCGGCCCGCCGCTTTCAGGAAGCCGCGAATCATTTCGATGCGCTTCTGAACCTTGGTCCGATCGAACTTGAGCGCTTCAACGATATCGACGTAGCCCTTGGTTATCGGCGGGTTCAGATTCAGGATGTCGGCCTCGTCCGCCGCGATTTCGAGTATGCGCTTGCCGCCACCGCCAATCAGGATCGGCGGATGCGGCCGCTGCACGGGTTTGGGATCGCAATAAGCCTTGTCGATCTTGAAGTACGGCCCATGATAGGTCGGCTCGTCCTCCGTCCACATCGCCTTGAGGACCTTGATGCCGTCGCGCATCTGCTCGATTCGTTCGGCGTTCGACGGATACGGAAAGTTGTAGGCGTCGTATTCTTCCCTGAACCAGCCGGCGCCGAGCCCCGCGATAAAGCGGCCGCCGCTCAAGTTGTCGATCGACGCCATCGTCTTCGCCAGCAGCGCGGGATTGCGATAGGACATCGAGGTGACCAGCGGCAGCATCTTGATGCGCTTGGTGACCGCCGCGACCGCGCTGAGCATCGTGAAGCATTCATAATGCGGCGCGCGCGGATCAGCCATCAGCCCGCGCATGAAGAAGTGATCGTCGATCGAAACCGAATAGTATCCCAGCTCCTCGGCCCGCCGCGCGGTAGCCAAAGTATCAACCGGATCCCCATTAGGAAGCCCAACATTAAATTTGATTGGCCGCATAGCTGATGCTCCTTGAATTCAGACATTCATGCCCGCCACTTTAGACGCTCAGGTGCATTTCGGGCAACGCCCGCGTCCCGGGTCAGGCTGATACGATCGCCGGCGCGATGTCAGAGGGGTGATTATCACTACCGTGCCGGACAGGATCGGGGATGGAAATCGTGAGGCGAAATTGAACTGCCGGAACGATTAATTCGCCCCGGCGGCTTCGTCATCGAAATCGGTATAACACTCCTACGTGCCCATGCCCGTGAGGCCCGCGTTGTGCGGACTGGCCGGATCTTGCGAAATGCCGACGGCCAGCGCCGCGCTGCTCGCACCAATCGCGTAACCTTCTTTTGAGCTGGTACTTTTCCTTGAGGCGACGCTCTTGCTCGTCGAAGTGGATGCCCACGGCCGCGCATCCGATCACCAATCCGACCATCATCATCACAGTCGCGACTAAGGTAATCGCGATCATGGCCTACGCCCCTGATCGCGTCGCGCCCGGGGCGCCGACGACGCCAAAGATCGCGATCGTGCCGATCCGTGCTTTTCCTGCGTACTTGTCCATTTGCGTCTCCTCCATGTTTGAAGAGGAAATCATCCAGTACGACTTACAGTATGCTAATACCTCCAGTATCCACGATTAAGCGTAGCTTATATCAAGTTAACCGCTTGCGCAAGCTCTTCTGCATCTCCTACAGAGATCGCCTGTGTCGATTCCCGCGACGAAGGGCAGTGAAGGTTTAGTTGGGGTCGGAGTGGCCGGATTTGAACCGGCGATCACGCGGGGCGCAGCGGGGGCGCGTCAGGGCTTGATTATCACTACCGTGCCGTCGGGCAACAGCCGCTTCAGCTCTTCGACATCTTCGTCGTCCACCGAGATGCATCCCGTGGTCCAGTTGATATTGCCCCTGTTCAGCAGCGGTTCGTCGCTGCCATGGATTCCGATTCTGCCGCCCACGCCGACCGGATGGCCGTCTTCGCTCGGCACCGCGCCGCCGTCGCGCAGTTCCTCGTAGCGGCGGCGGTCAAGCAGGTTTGGATAGTTCAGCGTGAGGAACCAATCCCAGCGGCGGCTCGGATGCTTCCCGACGATTGTGTAAACGCCCTCGGGCGTGCGGCGGTCGCCCTCCCACAGTTTCGTGCCGGGCTCGAAGCTGCGCCCGAACACGGCGTGGTAGGTCTTAAACATCCGGCCTTTGTAATAGACGATGAGCTGGTGGCGCCTCTTGAAGACATTCACCGACCAACTGAGCGGATCCATGAAAGTTATGTCGCCGGTCGCCTTGAAGAGAAGTTGACCCGGGGTCGGCACGCGATCGGTCCGCACCCCGTCGATTTTCACCTGCGCGGGAGGAGTTGGCGTCGCGGTCGGCGTCGGGGTGGGAGTGGCCCGCGGATCGGGCGTCGGCATCCCCGGATCGACGTATTTCACCACGGTCGGATCGTAGGGCGGAGGCGGCGGCATTGTGCCTGCTTTCTCCGCGTCGCCGGCGGTGATCGGCACGTCTTGCGACATGATCGCCGCCGAGGATTCGGCGCGTCCGGGCTCGGCGGCACACATCGTGACTGCGGCCGCGACGACCAATCCGGCGGCAATCGATCCGACAATCCGGCCCATCAGCTCAAGCCAAGCTCCAACATCGCGGTTACATTCTCTATTTTGGGAACGCTTGGTGTCCAGGTCAATTGTAAAGTAGCTTCAATCTGCGATTTGTCGGCGGGTAATCACGGGAGCATTCATCGATGGACAACAACCTGGCGCGCGCGATGGCCGGCCTTACCACCGGAATATACGTTTTGACCACGCAGGAGAATGGGCGATGCCACGGGATGTCGTCGTCGTGGGTCGCGCAGGTCTCGGGCGAGCCGGCGATGTTCACGGCGGCGGTCGATAACGCGCACTTCAGCAACGGCGTAATCGCGAGAACCGGTGCGTTCGGACTGAACGTGGTGGGACGCCGCGGCCGGGAACTCGAAGATTACTTCTACTCGTCACGCGCGCGGCGCGGCAACAATCTCGACGCGATCGAGTTCGAACTGTCCCCGACCCTCGCGGTGCCGTGGCTGAAACTCGCCATGGTCGCTCTGGAAGCCCGCGTAGTGGACAGCCGCGTCGCGGGCGACCATACGATTTTCGTGGCATTGCCGGTCGGTGTGCGTTCGAATGCGAATGACCGGCCTTTGACGTCGCTCGATCTCGACTACGTTTACCTCGGCGGGACGCAAGTGGTCGCGCGCGATCGGTCGGGATGGGACTGATGCGCGCGCGCTTTGCGCTTTGACGGTCGGCAAAATCGTCTGATAGCATCCGCGCGCGGAGAGATTTGGATGGCAATCGAAAAGAACGAGCTGCGGCGCGTGATGGGTCATTTCGCGACCGGGGTTACCGTGGTCACGTCGCGTCGCAGCTCGGGTGAGCTGCATGGCCTGACTGCCAACGCGTTTACGTCGGTCTCGTTGGTTCCTCCGCTGGCGCTGGTTTGCGTGGACAAGAAGGCCGAGAGCTATCCCTGCTTCGAGGAGAGCAAAATCTTCACCGTCAATGTACTGGCCTGCGACCAGGAAGCGTTGTCGCGCAAGTTCGCGGTCAGCGGCGGCAACAAATTCGAGGGCGTCAGTCACAAAATTGGCGCGAACGGCGCCCCGATCCTCGACGGTGCGCTCGCTTATCTCGAGTGCAAGGTGACCAGCGCGATCGACGGCGGCGACCATACGATTTACATCGGCGAGATCGAGCAGGCCGAAACGCCCCACGAGGGCAAGCCGCTGCTGTTTTTCCGCGGCGGATACCGTGAACTCGGCGACTAGATCGCCCATGCCAACGTGAGCTTCCCGGTCCGAATCCCCGGAATCAGCGTTTTCCTGCCGTCGCATAACGAGGAAGGCAACGTCGAGCGCGTCGTGCGCTCGTACCTGGCCGAATTGCCGCGGGTCGCCGACAACTTCGAGGTAATCGTGGTTGACGACGGCAGCCGCGATCGCACCGGCGAAATCGCCGAGCGCCTCGCCGCGGAGGATTCGCACGTCAAGGTCGTACGTCATCATGTCAACAAAGGCTACGGCGGTGCGGTGATCTCCGGAATTCGGGCTGCGACCAAGCCGTATGTGCTGCTATGCGATGGCGACGGGCAATTCGATCCTTCAGATCTGGAGCGTATGACGCCGTTTGTTCCCGAATACGACGTAGTTGCCGGGCACCGAGTGCTTCGTGCCGACCATCTGATTCGCAGAATCAACGGCAAGGCGTGGACGGTTCTGGTTCGTGTTCTACTCGGCATCACCATCAGCGATATCGATTGCGGCTTCAAATTGTTCAAGCGCGAGAAGCTCGAGGGGATGGATTTGCGGGCGCATGGCGCGATGATCTCGACCGAGCTGATGGCGCGGCTGGCGGGCCGTAATGCAAAGGTAAAAGAGGTGGACGTCAAGCATCTGCCGCGGCTGACGGGCGAGCAGTCGGGCGCCAATCTCAAAGTGGTCGCGCGGGCGTTTAAGGAGCTGATAGCGCTATATCGAGAGCTCAGGGCTGAGCGCCAGGGGCGAGGATATGGGGGTTCAGGGCACCCGTGAAGAGGGACAAACGCAGACGCAAAGCGGATAGACGATAGACCGATTGCGTCATCGGGGACCGTGCGCCCGGCGAAATTACCTTGTCGTTCCGCAGGGATCTTGCCGTCAGCCGATGGCACGGGTATAGCAATAGCCTCAATAGTCACATTGCGGCCCATTAAGGGCCGCCCAGATCAAGGAGATCCAAGAGTATGAAGCGCACCCTTTCAGTTCTTTCCGCAGCTTTCTTTGCCGCCGCGTTGGCGATGCCGGCTTTCGCCCAGGATGCCGCCCCTGCAGCTCCGGGCGCAACGGGCGCGACGGGGGCGACTGGCGCAACGGGAGCCACCGGGGAGACCGGCGCGACCGGAGCCACTGGAGCACCTGGCGCGGAAGCATCGCCGGCAGCGATGAAGCATAAACGTCACCATCACAAAAAGGCAGCGGCTGGAGCCACCGGGGAGACCGGCGCGACCGGTGCCACTGGAGCCACTGGGGCGACCGGCGCGACCGGCGCAACTGGAGCACCGGGAGCTCCTGCGAACCCGTAATAGCTTGACGGATATTTCGATGGGGCGGCCGCGCGAAGCGGCCGCCCTGGTTCGAATCGCTTAGGGTACATCGATCCATTCAGGATCGGGGGGCGGAGACGGCTTTGCCTCCGGCGTCCGGCCGGCCGCGCGAACGCGGATTTATGCGGTCCGCGGCCGGCACGACGCCTTTTTTTTCGGCTCGCGGCGTCGAAAACACGCGGCGCGTTTTTTTTAGTCGAAAATTCCTGCTAGCATCAGATTTCTTCCTGCGGGGACGCGGGAGATAATAAGTTGCTGAGCTGTCGCCCTTCGAGCATTGGTCTTTTGGTCCTGATCGCGCTGGTACTCCAGTCGCCGATCAGCGCGCGGGCCAGCGCCAAAAGCAGTTCTTACGACGAGCAAGTTTGCGATCCGCTGGCGGATTACTTCCTGGGGATGGAAGATTACCCTGAGGCAATCCGCCGTCATCGCATCGTCATCAACCGTAATCCCACCAACGCGCTCGCCCATTACCATCTGGGTTTCGCGTACGGCGTCGTCGGACAGCATCGCCAGGAACTCGCCGAGTATCAGAAGGCGATCGGTCTTGGCCTCGATGACTGGCAGTTGTTCCTGAACCTCGGCCTGCTCTACCTCGACAGCGGGCAGACGCGTGACGCGACTGAAGTGCTGCGGCTGGCGGCGCTGCTCGGACCGGAACGGCCCGAGACGCATTTCAACCTCGCACTTGCATATGAGCGGCGCGGAGCGCTCGCACAAGCCGAGCAGGAAGCGCTACTGTCGCTGCAAATAGATCCGAGTCAACCGGACGCGCGCAACACGCTCGGCGCAATCTACGCCGAGGAAGGCAACTACGTCAGAGCGAGCCAGGAATGGAACGAACTGGTTGGTGAGATTCCCGATTACGCGCCGGCGCGGACCAACCTCGCGATTCTGCAACACGTCGAAAGCAACGGCTCTAAGGGTGCGCCCGACTCAAGCGGTTTCATACGCATTCCTTGAGCGGGGCGAATCGGATTACGGCAGAGGACAAACCGGTGGCGGAATTGGGCAGGCGGAGGTGGGCAATCGTTAATCTAAAATCTGCAGTCTTGTTTGGCTCGGCGGTGATGCTGAGCGCGGCGGTCGTGTTCGCGGCGTCTGTGGCGGGCGCGACCGCGCAATCGCGCCGGCATAAGGCGATCCGCTCGAAGCGGACCGCCAGCGCGACGGGAGCCCCACTCTACAAGGGTGCGTTGCTCGAGGATGCCGACAGCGGCCGCGTGCTGATGGCGTACAACGCCGACATGGAGTGGCCGCCGGCCTCGATGGCCAAGATGATGCTCCTGCTGGTCGCGCAGGAGCAGATCAACGCGGGTCGTTTCAAGTCCGATGAATTGGTCAGAATTTCCGAACGCTCCGCGCATACCGGCGGCTCGCGCGTCGGGCTCAAGGAGGGCGACGTTTATCCGCTGCGCGAGTTGATGAAAGCGGCGCTGGTCAAATCGGCCAACGACGCCGCGGTCGCAGTCGCCGAAAAGATCGGCGGATCGGTCGAGGCGATGGTGCGCATGATGAACGAGCGGGCGCAGGAACTCGGGATGACGCATACGGAATATCAGACCGTCGATGGGCTGCCGCCGCGTCCGACCCATGACGCCGATCGCACCGACGCCTACGACCTTGCGATGGTGGGTCGCGCGATCATCCGCGAGACCAACCTGCTGATGTGGTCGAGCCAGGAGAAGATGGATTTCGACAACGGCGTCTGCGTGCTGAACAATACCAATCATCTGATCGGGCATTTCGAAGGTTGCGACGGGCTCAAGACCGGATTCACGTTTCAGGCAGGGTTCAACGTCACCGCCACGGCCAGGCGCGGCGACATGCGGCTGATCGCGGTGATTCTTGGCGCTCCGTCGAATGCGCAGCGCTTTGCGCAGGCGGCGAAAGTGCTGGGTTGGGGCTTCGACCAATTCACCGCGGTGTCGCTGCTCAGGTCGAACCAGCCGCTTCCGGTGCAGGTGCAGGTCAGTTCGGGTCCGCTGATTCAACCGGTCGCGGCGAGCGATCTCAAAGTCGTGGTGCCGAGGGCCGATGCCTCGGCGGTCAAGCTGGTGTACGATGTGCCGCCGGTAATCGACGGACCGGTCGCGACCGGAGAACCGCTCGGACGAGTGATCGTGGAGAACCAGGGGCAGGTGATGACGGAAGTGATGGCGATAAGTCCGATCACGTTTGCCGCGCCACAGACAGGACCGGGCGAGGCGTACAACGCATCTGCGCCGCCGCCGTATAATCCGAACCAGGAGAACCAATGAAGGTAGCCTCGAAGCAGCGAAACCGGCGCAATCGCAAACTTGCGCGAAAGAAGAAGAGCGATCCGCATCAGGCCAAGTCACGGTTGCGCAAGATGCGGCGGACGCGTATTCGCGGCAAGTAGTTCGCGCGCGAGTCGCGATGTCTTTTCGATGGGCGGTCCCAATCCGGGGCCGCCCGTTCATTTGCAGCAAAGCATGCTCACCACTGAACAGCGCGAGGAATTCGATCCTGGTGATGGTACGGTGAGGAATCAGTCCGAGCAGCCTACGGTAGAGCGTCGGCCGGCCACTTTGACGGTGGTGAGATAACTCCGGTTTGCAGGTTCACGGTGACTATTACGGAGTGGTCTATGTCGAAGCTTCTTCCGGCCGAATATTCGTCAGGCGAGCTCACAATTGCAACCGAATGTGGCGCCACGATCTTGAACGGGGGCGGCTCATTCGAGAGCACCGCGCGATTGGTCAGTTCCTCAATGTTACGAATGCGATTGTTCTGTCTGCTGTAAAAGAACGTCGGGGCGCGATAGGGCTGATGGCCGCCTGACGACGCAGTATCATACACAAAGAATTGCGAGTCCGAGGTCCATTGACCCTCCTGAACTCTGTAGCCCTGCTCGCCGTCGCGCGATGAGTAGTCTTCTTTGATGAGTAGTTTGCCGTCGCGGTCTCGGATTTCGACACGGCTTTCATTGGCCGCAAATCCTTTTTCGCGATCAACCGGGATGATGACGGCACGCAACACTCCATCCGGAGAAACGATCACTCCTGTGGTCGAATCAGCCAGCGCATCTTGTTGCGCAGCCGGTGCAAACATCTGAAGAACGAGTAACGCAGTTAGCAGTTTATACATCTGCGTGAACCGATGTATTCGACCATAAACATCAGATTTTTTCGAGTCTGTGGCGCAACCGGTTCTTGCTCCGTATTGTTTAAAAAAAAGCCCGTTTGTTTGTGGGGGTGAAAGTTACCGGCCGCAGGCTGCACCCTCACCTGCCGGCCGCAAGGCGGCCGGCCTCCTCTCCCGTGAAAATAACGGGCGAGGCAAGAAGCCGAAATGTGGGCAATCGGCGCGCGCGAAATTGACAAAGGCCGCGGCGGTCAGTTACCAATGTACGTGCCCCTCGGATCGACAACCTCAGACAGCGGAGAAAGTTTCTGGCCGACGTCTCAGTGATCGCCGTCGTACCGGCGCGGTACGCGTCTTCCCGCCTGCCCGCAAAGGCGCTGGCGGAGATCGCGGGAGTGCCGATGGTGATCCGGGTGTGGCGGCAGGCGTCGAAGGCAAAGTCGGTCGCGCGTGCGATCGTTGCGACCGACGACGAACGAATCGCGGCGCCCGTGCGCGCGGCGGGCGGCGAAGCAATCATGACCTCGCCAGCGCATCAGAGCGGCACCGATCGAATCGCCGAGGTCGCCTCGAAGCTCATCGCCGATATCTATCTCAGCGTGCAGGGCGATCAACCGTTCATCGCCCCGGCCGATCTCGACGCGCTGGCGGCGGCGATGCGCTCCGACGCGTCGATTCAAATGGCGACGCTGGCGACGCCGATCGAAGACCCGGCCGAATGGACGAATCCGAACAAGGTGAAGGTCGTGTGCGGCGCGGACGGGAACGCGCTA
>Ga0187879_10001262_pt1 | contig 17319 bp, 16 predicted proteins | sample June2016WEW_19_1_FD_132423 | JGI IMG/M metagenome (GOLD analysis project Ga0187879, IMG submission 132423) | Peatland microbial communities from SPRUCE experiment site at the Marcell Experimental Forest, Minnesota, USA - June2016WEW_19_10 | ecosystem: Environmental > Terrestrial > Soil >... | reverse complement strand
GCGGCCGGACAGCCCCCTGGCGCGGCCGGACAGCCCCCTGGCGCGGCCGGCCATCCCGCGGCCGGCCATCCCGAGCTTGCGGAGATCCGGGCCAGCATCGAGCGGGGCGGCGCCGCCAGGTATCACGAGGCCGCGGCCGCCACGGGCAAGCTGTTTGCCAGGGACCGGATAGCGCTGCTGGCAGATGAGGGCAGCTTCACCGAAGACGGCGCTTTCGCCAACGTGCTGGCCGGCGGCCTGCCCGCGGACGGGGTGATCACCGGAACAGCCACGGTCAGCGGGCGGCCGGTCGCCCTGATGGCGAACGATTCGACGGTCAAGGCCGGCTCCTGGGGCGCGCGCACCGTTGAGAAGATCATCCGGATCATCGAGCGTGCCTACGGCGCTGGCATCCCGATGATCTACCTGGTCGACTCGGCCGGCGCGCGGATCACCGATCAGGTCGATATGTTTCCCGGCCGCCGGGGGGCCGGGAAGATCTTCCACACCCAGGTGCGCGCCTCGGGCTCCATCCCTCAGGCTTGCGCCTTGTTCGGCCCGTCAGCGGCGGGCGGCGCCTACATACCCGCCTTCTGCGATTTCGTGTCGATGGTGGACCAGAACGCCTCGATGTACCTGGCCAGCCCGCGGATGGTCGAGATGGTGGTCATGGAGCAGACCACCCTGGAGGAGATGGGCGGCGCCCGGATGCACTGCACCGTCTCGGGCTGCGGTCACCACCTCGCCGGGTCGGAAGGCGAGGCGATCGAGGCGGTCCGTTCCTACCTGTCCTACCTGCCGGGCAACTGGCAGCTGCAGCCGCCCGCCTGGCCTGCCCGCGACCCGAAGCCGGCCGACCTGCGCGCGCTCGTGCCCGCCAGCGAGCGGCAGGCCTACGACATGCGCCGCTACGTGCGCGGGCTGGTTGACGCCGACTCGCTTTTCGAGATCCATGCCCTCTGGGCACGGGAGCTCGTCACGGGCTTTGCCCGGCTTGATGGCCAGGTCATCGGCGTGGTGGCGAACAACCCGATGTTCAAGGGCGGGGTGCTGTTCGTCGATTCCGCGGACAAGGGCGCCAGGTTCATCCAGTTGTGCGACGCCTTCAACGTGCCGCTGCTCTTCCTGGCTGACGTGCCCGGTTTCATGGTGGGCACCGCCGTGGAGCGGCAGGGCATCATCAGGCACGGCGCCAAGATGATCAGCGCGGTAGCGGAGGCCACCGTGCCGAAGATCTGCGTCGTGGTCCGTAAGGCATACGGGGCGGGGCTGTACGCGATGTCAGGCCCGGGGTTCGAGCCGGACGCCACGCTCGCGCTGCCGACCGCGAAGATCGCGGTCATGGGCGCGGAGGCGGCCGTGAACGCGGTGTATTACAACAAGCTGGCGCAGATCACCGATGCGGCCGAGAAGGACGCCGAAACGCAGCGGCTCAGGACTGCCTATGACGACGACATCGACGTGCTGCGGCTGGCCGGGGAACTTGTCGTTGACAATGTGGTCGAGCCAGAGGATCTGCGGGCTGAACTCATCCGCAGGTTTGCCGTGGCGCGCGGCAAGGACCGGTCGTTCTCGCGGCGCCGGCATGGCGTGACGCCGGTCTGAAATGGGCGGCGGCGGGACAGAATGCGCTGATCAGCTGGACGGGGCGGCACGCTTGCTGGGCAGTTCCTGCGCGTAGCTCGCCGGAAAACCCGGCCGGTCCCCTTACGATCAGTTCATGACCAGCGTTTTGCTTGCCGAGGATGACCCCGCGATCTCGGAGCCCCTGGCCCGGGCACTGCGCCGGGAAGGCTATGAGGTCGGCGTCGCCGCGGACGGGCCAGCCACGCTCGACGCCGCCCGTGGCGGCGGGATTGACCTGATCGTGCTCGACATCGGCCTGCCCAGGCTCGACGGCCTCGAGGTGTGCCGCCGGATCCGTTCCAACGGCCAGGCGATCCCGGTACTGATACTTACCGCCCGGGTCGACGAGGTCGACACGGTGATCGGCCTTGATGCCGGTGCCGATGACTACGTCACAAAGCCGTTCCGGCTGGCCGAGCTGCTGGCCAGGGTCCGGGCCCTGCTGCGGCGCGGTGCCTCGGAGACACATGTCGTGCAGGGAGTGCGCATCGACGCTGATGCCCGGCGCGCCTGGCTGGGCGATACCGAGATGGATCTCACCTCGAAGGAGTTCGACCTGCTGTCCCTGCTGGTGATCGAGGCAGGGAAGGTGGTCACCCGCGAGCAGATCATGCGGCAGGTCTGGGACAGCAAGTGGTGGGGCTCGACGAAGACTCTGGACATGCACGTCTCCTGGCTGCGCCGCAAGCTTGGTGACGACGCGCACAGCCCGCGCTTCATCACCACCGTCCGTGGGGTCGGGTTCAGGTTCGAGCGCGGGGACTGACGCCGGTGCCGTGCTGGGTGGTGTGCCCGTGATCACAGGCGCGGCGGCTGATGGCGGGTCCGGGGGCTGAGCCGTGCAGCGTCGCCTGCTCGTTTCCACGCTCGCGGTCGCGGTGGTCGCCGTCCTGCTGCTCGGCGTGCCGCTGGCTTTCGTGCTGAGCCGCCTGCAGGCCAGCGAGGCATCCCAGGAACTGCGGCGCGATGCCACCACTCTCGCGACCGGCCTGCAAGAGCGGGTGAATTCCGGGCTGCCTGCCGACGCCGCCCAGGTCGCGAGATCGCTGCCGGATCGCTACGTGGCCATCCGTCAGCGCGGTGCCGCTTCGATCGAGGTCGGCACCAGGCCGCCGCCCGGTGGCACGATCCTCGGGCGGGCCTCCTCCAGGGATTTCTCGGTCACGGTCTCAGCCAATGACTCGTTCGTGACCGGCCGGATCGCGGGCGGTCTCGTGCTGATCGGCTCGCTGTCGCTGCTCGCGGTGGCGGTGGCGGTCGTGCTGGCGGTGCTTCAGGCCCGGCGGCTCACCCGGCCGATGCTTGACCTTGCCAGAGCCGCTGACCTGCTCGGTTCTGGCGCCGCGCGGCCGCTGGGCCGCAGGTACGGCCTGCCGGAACTCGACCGGGTGGCGGAGGGGCTTGATGGCTCGGCGCAGCGCATCGCGGAACTGCTGTCCGCTGAGCGTGCCTTCGCCGTGGACGCGTCCCATCAGCTGCGGACACCGCTGACCGCGTTGTCGATGCGGCTTGAGGAAATGATCGCGGCGGCCAACTACCCGGACGTGGTGCGGGAGGAGGGTGCGGCGGCCCTGGCCCAGACCGAACGGCTCGCCGAGGTCGTCGGCCAGCTGCTGGGCCGGGCGCGCCGGTCGGTATCCGGCGCGCCGGCCCTCGCCAGCGTGGATGACATCGTTGCCCAGCAGGTGGTCGAGTGGGATCCGGCGTTCCGGCGGGTGGGCAGGAAGCTCGAGGTGACCGGGGAGAAGGGGCTGCATGCGTATGTGACGCCGGGCAGCGCGGCCCAGGTGATAGCGACCCTGCTGGACAATGCCCTGGTGCATGGTGAGGGGACCGTCACCATCAGGACGTCGCAGACCCCAAGGTCGGTGGTGGTGGAAGTCAGGGATGAGGGCAAGGGGGTGCCGCCGGAGCTGGCGCCCCGGATATTCGAGCGCAGCGTCAGCGGTGCTCCGGGGGGCACCGGGCTCGGGCTGGCCCTCGCCCGGACAATGGCCGCTGCCGACGGCGGCCAGGTCGTCCTGGTGCGGCCGCGGCCGGCGGTTTTCGCGGTGTTCTTCCCGCACGGTGCGCCGGGAACGCAGGACGCGCCGGTAGTCAGCGGCCCGGCGTGACAGCTCGTAAGCTACCCGGGTGAGCGGCGCTGATCCGGTAGTCGGGATGATAGGAGCCGGGCAGCTGGCCCGGATGACCTGCCAGGCCGCGCCCAGCCTCGGGATCGGCTTCCGGGTGCTCGCAGGCGCTGCCGACGAAAGCGCTGCGCAGGTCTGCGCGCAGACCCGCCTTGGCGACTACAGATCGCTCGATGACCTGCGTGAATTCGCCATCGGCTGCGATGTGGTGACCTTCGATCACGAGCATGTCCCCGGTGCTCACCTGCTGGCCCTTCAGCAGGCCGGTGTCCGGGTGCGTCCCGGACCCGCGGCGCTCCGCCATGCCCAGGACAAGCAGGAGCTGCGTGACCAGCTGGCCAAGCTCGGCATGGCGTGCCCGCGGTTCGCCCCGGTGGCCGGCCCCGGCGAGGTGTCCGGTTTCGCGGAAGTGGCCGGCTGGCCGGTGGTCCTCAAGGCAGTCACCGGCGGGTACGACGGGCGTGGCGTCTGGGTATGCGAGTCGCCGGACCAGGCCGACGCGGTGCTCGAGACCGGGGTCAAGCTGATCGCCGAGGAATATGTGGCCTTCGATCGCGAGCTCGCCGTGCTCGTGGCCCGCTCGCCGAGCGGGCAGGCCGCCGTGTACCCGGTTGTGCAGACGGTCCAGGTGGATGGCATCTGCCGCGAGGTGCTCGCGCCAGCGCCCGGGCTGGCGGAGGCCAGCGCCATCGAGGCCCAGCGTCTTGGCGTCGCCATCGCGGCCGGGCTGGGGGTGACCGGCCTGCTCGCGGTGGAGCTCTTCGAGACAGCGGACGGCCTGCTGGTCAACGAGCTGGCCATGCGGCCGCACAACAGCGGGCACTGGACCATCGAAGGGGCCAGGACCTCACAGTTCGAGCAGCATCTGCGGGCCGTACTCGACCTGCCGCTCGGCGCGCCCACCATGGCCGCAGGCGGAGCGGTTATGGTCAACGTGCTCGGCGGCGCCGATCCTGACCTGCGCTCCAGGCTGACTCACGTGATGGCGGCAGACCCGGCCGTGAAGGTTCATCTGTACGGCAAGACGGTGCGGCCCGGCCGGAAGGTCGGCCATGTTACCGCGCTCGGCGACGACATGGCGGCGGCGGCCGGCCGGGCCAGGCGCGCGGCCAGTTACCTGAGTACCGGCGCCGAGCAGTAGCGGCGCGGGAGAGCGGAAGGGGCGGGGGATGAGCGGACAGCCGCTGGTCGGCGTTGTCATGGGCAGCGATTCCGACTGGCCCGTGATGGAAGCGGCGGTGACCGCGCTGGCCGAGTTCGGCGTTGGCTGCGAGGCCGACGTCGTGTCAGCGCACCGGATGCCGCGGGAGATGATCGCCTATGGCAGCGATGCCGCAGGCCGCGGCCTCCGGGTCCTCATCGCGGGTGCCGGGGGCGCGGCTCACCTGCCCGGCATGCTGGCTGCCGTCACCCCGCTTCCGGTGATCGGGGTCCCGGTGCCGTTGGCGCACCTGGGCGGGCTTGACTCGCTGCTGTCGGTGGTGCAGATGCCGGCCGGGGTCCCGGTAGCGACAGTGGCGGTCGGCGGCGCGCGCAACGCCGGCTTGCTCGCGGTCCGGATCCTCGCCGCATCGGACGGGGGCCTGCGCGCCAGGATGGTCTCGTTCCAGGACGAGCTGCGGGCGGCGGCCCTGCGCAAGGGCGCGGCATTGCGCGAGCGCCTCGGCGGCCCGGGGAGCTGATCGTCGGCTAGCCGAACTACCATCGAGGCATGAGCCTGGAATTTCCCGCGTTTGCCCTGACTCCCGAACACGAGGCCCTCCGCGAGTCGGTGCGAGCCCTCGCCGACGCCAAGATCGCCCCGAATGCCGCCAAGGCCGATGAGGCCGCCGAGTTCCCGCAGGACTCGTATGACGCCCTTGTCAAGGCGGACCTGAACGCCGTGCACATCCCGGAGGCCTACGGCGGCGAAGGTGCTGACGCCATTGCCACGGCGGTCGTCATCGAGGAGGTCGCGCGGGCCTGCGCTTCGACCGCGCTGATCCTCGGCGTCAACAAGCTCGGCACCGTGCCCCTGATGCTGGCGGGATCGGAGGAACTCAAGCACCGCTATCTCGAACCGACCGCCAGAGGCGAGATGTTCTCCTACGCGCTGTCGGAGTCCGAGGCCGGATCCGACGCCGCGGCGATGAAGGCGCGCGCCGTCAGGGACGGCGACAATTACGTTCTTAACGGGACCAAAAAATGGATCTCGTTCGCGGGCGTCTCCAGGTTCTACACAGTGATGGCAGTGACCGACCCGACGGCCGGCCCAGGCGGCATCTCGGCGTTCGTGCTCGAGAAGGACGATCCAGGGTTCTCGTTCGGGCCGCCCGAGCACAAGCTGGGCATCAGGGGCTCGCCGACCAGGGAGCTCATTTTCGACAACTGCGTGATCCCGGCGGACCGGAGGATCGGCCCCGAGGGCAGCGGCTTCCGCACCGCGCTGGCAACGCTGGACCACACCAGGATCACGATCGCCGCCCAGGCGCTGGGCATCGCCCAGGGCGCGCTCGATTATGCCACCGGGTACGTCAGGGAGCGGCGGCAGTTCGGCCACGCGGTGGCTGAGTTCCAGGGAATTCAGTTCATGCTGGCCGACATGGCGATGAAGATCGCGGCGGCCAGGCAGCTGACCTATGCGGCCGCCGCCAATTCGGAACGCGCCATGTCCGGCGAGAAAGTTCCTGACCTCACCTTCACGTCGGCAGCCGCTAAGTGCTTCGCATCCGACACGGCGATGGCCGTGACCACGGATGCGGTCCAGCTGCTCGGCGGCTACGGGTACGTCAGCGACTACCCGGTAGAGCGGATGATGCGGGACGCCAAGATTACCCAGATCTACGAGGGCACCAACCAGATCCTGCGTGTCGTGATGGCCCGCCATCAGCTGAAGTAGCAGGGTGAAGGGCCCTCAGCCCGGGCGCCCGGCGCCGCGCAAGCTCCAGGCCAGGCGCAGCGAGCCTGCCACCTGCCCAGGGAACTGCGCAGGTGGCAGCAGTCGGTCGGCGTCGGGGGCTACAGCTGGCTTGCGAGCTGAGTCTCTAGCTCCCCGAGCACCCGGTAGCAGCGGAGGACGTCGCCAACGCTGGAATTCGGTTCGCGCATTTCGCGGATCGCCGCGATGAACTCGCGGTCCTGCAGCTCGATGCCGTTGGTGGAAACGTCGACCGCCGACACGTCGACAGGTTCCTCGTGCCCGGTGACCAGGTCGTCGTACCGGGCGAGGTACGTGCCGTTGTCGCAGATGTAGCGGAAGAAGGTCCCGATCGGCCCGTCGTTGTTGAAGCTCAATGACAGCGTGCAAATCCGGCCGCTGGGCGTCCGCAGCTGAATAGACATGTCCATCGCGATGCCCAGATCGGGATGCAGCGGCCCCTGCACGGCATGGGCGATCTCGACGTCCTCGCCGGTCTGGTATTGGAACAGGTCGACGGTATGCGCGGCGTGGTGCCAGAGCAAGTGATCCGTCCAGCTGCGGGGGTGGCCGGCGGCGTTGATGTTCGTGCGACGGAAGAAGTACGTCTGCACGTCCATCTGCTGGATCGACAGCTCACCCGCGGTGATCCGGCGGTGGATCCACTGGTGCGACGGGTTGAACCGGCGGGTGTGCCCGACCATACATATCAGGCCAGTGTCCCGCTGCACGCGATCGACTTCCAGCGCGTCCGCCCAGCTGTCGGCGAGCGGAATCTCGACCTGGACGTGCTTTCCCGCGCGCATCGCGGCGATGGCCTGCTGCGGATGGAGCTGGGTCGGGGTGCACAGGATGACGGCGTCGACATCGTCGCGGGCGAGGGCGTCGGCAAGGTCGACCGAAGCGTGGCCGGCGCCGTACTTCCGCGCAACCTGCTCGGCCTGCTCCAGCCTGCGGCTGACCACGGAGGTGACGGTTACGCCGTCGATGGCGGCGAGCCCATCGAGGTGCTTGATGCCGAAGGCGCCGGCCCCGGCGAGTGCGATCCGCATGTGTCTAGTTCTCTTCCTGGCGGGACCCCGCCGCCCCGGCCCGCAGGTCGGCGGGCCGCAGCACGAGGTGCCCGACCGCGGTGTTGGATCCGGGGACGTGGTAGAAGCGGTGCAGCTCGTCGACCTTGTCGCCCATGGCGCCGCGCATGATCAGCTGCATGACCAGCTCGATTCCCTCGGAGCCCGCTTCGCGCACGTACTCGATGTGCGGCACGAGCGCCAGGTTTTCCGGGTCGTCGATCAGCCGGTCGAAGAACGCGTTGTCGAACTTGGAGTTGATGAACCCCGCGCGCGGCCCCTGTAGCTGGTGGCTCATCCCGCCGGTGCCCCAGACGTGGACCGTGAGGTCGCCGCCGTAGCTCTGCACGGCACGGCGGATCGCCTGGCCCAGGCGGTAGCAGCGGTGACCGGTCGGCGGCGGGTACTGCACCACGTTCACGGCCAGCGGGATGACCTGCACCGGCCACTCGTCGGGCTGGCCGTAGACCAGGGACAGCGGGACGGTGAGGCCGTGGTCGACGTCGAGCTTGTACATCAGGGTGAGGTCGAACTCGTCGAGGATGAGGGACTCCGCCAGGTGCGCCGCCAGATCGGGACGGCCGTGGACGACCGGGACCGGGCGCGGGCCGTACCCTTCGTCGGCCGGCTTGAACTCGTCGCCGCAGCCGAGCGCGAACGTGGGGACCAGCTCCGGCGTGAAGGCGGACGCATGGTCGTTGTAGACCAGGATCACCACATCGGGGACGTTCTCGGCAGCCCAGGCCTTCGTCCAGTCGTAGCCGGCGAACAGGGGCTTCCAGTAGGGCTCCTCGGTCTTGCCGAGATCGATCGCGGCGCCGATGGCCGGGACGTGGCTGGTGGTCAAGCCGGCGGTGATGCGGGCCATGTCAGGTACCTTCCCTCACGGAGCGCCAGCCTTCCGGCGAGCGCCCGCCGTTCATCATCATCTGCTGGTACTCCGGCACCGACATGCCGGTCATCGTGCTGACCGCCTGGACAAAGCTGAGCCCGTCGGTGGCGAAGATCTTCGCCAGGAAGTAGATGTTCCCGCCCTCGTCGAGCAGCGCGTTGTAGTCACGGTCGAGCACTGCCTGCTTCTGGGCCTCCGTCATCGGCCACTCGTCGAGATAGGCCCGCTCTCCGGCCTTGAACCGCTCCCGGTTCTCCGGCTTCATCAGGCTCATGCAGAACTGGTTCAGCTGGTAGCCCTGCTTCGCGCGCGCCGCGGTGAACACCCGGGTGCCCGGGATGTCATCGAACTCTGAGGTGTACGTCATCATCAGGCCTCCCAATACAGGCGCAGAGGGTTGTCGACCAGCAACTGACGCTGCAGGTCATCGGTTCGGGCGATCCGCGGGATGATGTCGACGAGGGCGCCGTCGTCGGGCATGTGGCTCTTCATGTTCGGGTGCGGCCAGTCGGTTCCCCACAGCACGCGGCCGGGGAACGTCTCGACGATGCGGCGTGCGAAGGGGGCGACGTCGGCGTACTCCGGCGGGCCGGAGACCGACAGCCGTTCCGGGCAGCTCACCTTGCACCAGACGTTCTCGTGCTCGGTCATGAAGCGCGTGAAAAGCGCGAAGCCGGAGCCGTCGACCGGCTGCGACACATCGGGCCGGCCCATGTGGTCGACGACGACGGCCGTCGGGAAGCTGGTGAACAGCTGCCAGCGCTCGGCCAGGTCGGCGGCTTCGAAGTACACGACGACGTGCCAGCCGAGTTCGGCCACGAGGTCAGCCAGGCCCAGGTAGTAGTCATCCGGCTTGGGGTCGACGAGGCGCTTCACAAAGTTGAAGCGGATGCCGCGGACGCCGGCCGCATGCAGGTCGGTGAGCTCGGCCCGGGACACGCCGGGCCGGACGGTCGCCACTCCGCGTGCCCGGCCGTCGGCGGCGAGCAGCGCGTCCGCGAGAGCGCTGTTGTCGGCACCGTGGCAGGTCGCCTGGACGATGACGGTGCGCTCGAAGCCGAGGAAGTCGCGCAGCGCGAACAGCTGCTCCTTGCCTGCGTCGGCCGGCGTGTACTTCCGCTCCGGTGCGTAGGGGAAGACGTCGCCGGGACCGAACACGTGGCAGTGGGCGTCGACCGCGCCCGGGGGCGGGAGGTAGCCCGGCTTGCTGGGGTCCGGGTGGAACGGGAGCCAGTCGGCATCGGGCTGGAACGTGGCAGTCATCTACAGTCCTCGCTCGCGCAGGGCCTTGTCGAGACGCGGGTATACCCGCCGGGCGTTGCCCGAGTACACCTTCGCGCGGTCGGCGTCGGTCAGGCTGAGCGCGTCGACGTACCGCTTCGTGTCATCGAAGTAGTAGCCGGTCTCGGGGTCGATGCCCCGGACGGCGCCCACCATCTCGGACCCGAACAGGATGTTGTCGACGTCGATGACCTCGAAAAGCAGGTCGATGCCTGGCTGGTGGTAGACGCACGTGTCGAAGAACACGTTCTTCATGACGTGCTCACTCAGCGGTGGCTTCTTCAGCATGTCGGCGAGCCCGCGGTAACGGCCCCAGTGATACGGGACGGCGCCGCCGCCGTGCGGGATCACCAGGCGCAGGTCAGGGAAGTCGGCGAACAGGTCGCCCTGGATCAGTTGCATGAACGCCGTAGTGTCGGCGTTGATGTAGTGCGCGCCCGTCGCGTGGAAGGCGGGGTTGCAGCTGCTCGAGACGTGCACCATGGCGGGCACGTCGAACTCGGCCATCTTCTCGTAGATGGGGTACCAGTACCGGTCGGTGAGCGGCGGCGCCGTCCACCTCCCGCCGCTCGGGTCCGGGTTCAGGTTGCAGCCGACGAACCCGAGCTCGGTGACACAGCGTTCGAGCTCGGCGACGGAGGAGTCAGGCGCGGCACCGGGTGACTGCGGCAGCTGGCAGACGCCGGTGAACGTCTCCGGGTACAGCTCGACGACGCGCGCGATGAGGTCGTTGCACGCTCGTGCCCACTCGCCGCTGACCCGCTCGTCGCCCTCGTGGTGGGCCATGGCGGACGCCCGCGGGGAGAAGATCGTCATGTCGGCGCCGCGCTCGCGGAGCAGCCGGAGCTGGTTCTGCTCGATCGACTCGCGGATCTCGTCGTCGGAGATGGCTGGGTATGCCGGTGTGCTGCGGCCCTCCGAGAACGCCGTGAGCTGGCTTTGGCGCCAGTCGTTGTGCGGCGAGGGAGCAGTCGTGTAATGCCCGTGGCAGTCGATGATCACAGTGGAGCTCCCTGGTTCCACACCGATGATGGCACGAATACCTGGCCGCGCATAAGCAGGCGGGCCGTGCGCAACAGCGCCGACCTGGTCACGGTGACCGCGCCGTCGGGCACTCTCACCTCGATGGTGACGGTGAAGAAACCGGTGGGATGCTCGACCTCGATCTCGGTTGAGCCCTCGGTCTTGGCCGGGACGACCGCGACCGCGTGCGCCACAGATCCGGGCAGCACGCACGCCGTGGCGACCGACACCGCGCCCAGGACCCCGATCGCCTCGTGCACGCGGTGCGGGATGAATGTCCGGGTCGAGACGGCGCCGCCGTGCGCCGGGGGCGACAGCAGGCTCATCTTGGGCACCGTCGCGTCCGTGACGTCTCCAAGATTCATCAAGGGCCCGGCAGCGCGCCGGATCGCCTCGACCCGCCGGGTCAGATCGGCGTTGCCCTCGAGTTCCGCCGGTGACTCGTGCCCGGACAGCCCGAGGTCGGACGCCGCGATGCAGACGACCGGCATGCCGTTGTCAATGCACGTCACCCGCGTTCCTTCGACAACGTCTGTCACATTCCCGGTGGGGAGCAGCGCGCCACACGAGGATCCGGCGACGTCGGCGAACTCGATCGGGATGGGCGCGTGGGTGCCGGGCACGCCGTCGATGCGCGCGGGTCCGTCGTAGCTGACGCACCCACCCGGCGTCTGGACCAGCGCCGTGGCGAGGGTCTGGGTGTTGCGCATCCAGATGCGGACGCGCGTCACCGGGTCACCCGCGGCCACGAGTCCCTGCTCGATCGCGAACGGGCCGACCGCGGCAAGCATGTTGCCACAGTTCTGGCTGTCGGAAACCTCCGCCCGATCGGGCCAGACCTGGAGGAACAAGTACTCGACGTCCGCGTTGTCGCGGGGCGACGGACTCACGACGGCCACCTTCGACGTCAGGGGGTGGCTGCCTCCCATGCCGTCGATCTGCCGCTGGTCCGGAGATCCCATGGCGGCGAGCAGCACGGCGTCGCGCGTCGCGCGGTCGCCCGGCAGGTCATTGGCGAGGAACAGGAGGCCCTTGGACGTCCCACCGCGCATGGCGCTGCAGGAGATGGCGGTCTGGGTCACGGCGAGTCCGCGTCGTCGACGTAGCGCAGTCCCTTATCGGCGAGCCGATCGCGCATGTCGTAGATGTCGAGGCCGAGTTCGCCGCGGTTCAGCCGGGTCCGTTTGGACGCCTCGTTGGCCTCTCGGTCCTGGGCGGCCTTGAGCACCGTCGCCGCCTCCTCGCGCCGCACGACCACGACTCCATCGTCGTCGGCGACGATCACATCACCTGGCCGGACATACCCGCCGCCGCAGACGATTGGAGTCTGGACGTTCCCTGGCGTCTCCTTGACCGTGCCCTTGGCGGAGATCGTCTTCGACCAGACCGGGAAGCCCATCTCCGTCATCGTCGCGACGTCCCGCACACCGGCGTCAATGACCAGCCCCCTGACGCCGTGCGCCAGCAGGCTCCCGGCGAGCAGGTCGCCGACGTATCCGTCATCGCACGGGCTCGTGGGGGTGACCACGAGGAGGTCGCCGGGCTGCGCCTGTTCGACGGCCACGTGGATCGACCAGTTGTCGCCCGGAGCGACCTCGCAGGTCAGCGCGTTGCCGGCGACGCGGGCAGGCCGGAAGATCGGGCGGATGTCGCAGCGCAGCAGCCCTGTTCGGCCCTGGGCCTCGTGCACCGTCGCCACCCCCGCGTGCGCCAGGCCGTCGACGACCGCAAGATCTGTTCGAGGGGTGTTCCGCACAACTAGCGGCACGTGACTGCTCCTCTCCGGCGAGTGGTCTGGACGTGGAGCGTCACCTGGCCAAGGAGAAGACACCGAGATGCGCCATCGTCGACATCGCTTGTGCGCCTCCATGGAACGCGTCAGGTTAGTTCCTGCGAAGCAAGTGGCCGCGAGGACGGCCCTTTCGACCAACGTATCCCAGTCGCCCGCGATACCAGCATCTACCCTGATCTCGATCGTCCGTGCGCCAGCAGAGCGGGAGGTGACGCCGTGCTGGCGGCTGCGTGGGCGCCGTCCTGCCTAGTGCTTCATAACGGTGTTACACAAGGCAAGCGGCACTGCTGCCGTCCGCCGATGGGGCCAGCGGCGCTGCGGTGGCTGCCGCACTGCCGGCACGGGTGCAGACTGAGAGGAAGCGGCGCCATGCACTCGGTGACACCGTGGTCCCACCGACCGCGTGCGGCCGGATCCGGCGCGGACCGTCAGGTTTGCCCGAGCTGCCCGGAGCGTGACGATGTTCGAGAGGTTCACCGACCGGGCGCGCCGGGTCGTGGTGCTGGCTCAAGAGGAAGCCAGGATCCTCGATCACAACTACATCGGCACCGAGCACATCCTGCTCGGGTTGCTGCATGAGGGCGAGGGCGTCGCCGCCGAGGCGCTCGAATCGCTCGGGGTCAGCCTGGAGGCGGTGCGCCAGCAGGTCGAGGAGATCATCGGGCACGGCAAGCAGGCTCCGTCCGGGCACATTCCGTTCACTCCGCGGGCCAAGAAGGTCCTCGAATTGTCGCTGCGGGAGGCCCTGCAGCTAGGGCACAACTACATCGGCACCGAGCACATCCTGCTCGGCCTGATCCGTGAGGGCGAGGGCGTCGCCGCCCAGGTCCTGGTCCGGCTCGGCGCCGACCTGAACCGGGTCCGGCAGAAGGTTATCCAGCTAGTGCACACGGAGGAGAGCGAGGCCGGAACCAGGCGCCCGTCCAGGGGTCTCCAGCGCTCCTGGGAGCGCGGCGAGGTCGTGCGGGCGCTGATGACGATAAATGACCGCCTGGCCGCTATCGAGCGGCATCTCGGCGTGCCGAACAGGTCGGCCGGCGATGCTGCCGCTGCGGGCGGGGCTGCCGCTGCGGGCGGGGCTGCCGCTGCCGGGGAGGCCCCGGCCGGGGGCGAAGCCGCTGGGATGCCGCCGGCCGTCCCTGACGACCCGTCCTAGCGAGCCGTCACCGGTCAGGCGCGGTGCCCAGGTCACCGTTATAAGACCGGGTCACAGGCCCATGTCGTCGAGTTGCTTGTACAGTTCGGCCCGCGAGCCCGCGGTGGGGAGCACGGCTGTGCCCTTGGTCGGCGGCGCTTGGCCCTTAGGCGGCTTCGCTTTAGGCGGCCCGCCTGGGCCAGCGGGCCGCCGGTCCCTGAATATCCAGCCGGCCAGGATCCCGCCGACGAGGCCGCCCACGTGTGCCTGCCAGCCGATCCCGGCATGCGGCAGCAACACGGAGAACTGATAGGCGAAGCAGAGCGCCATGACCGCGCCGATCAGCATGTCGATCGGGTGCCGGTCAAAAAACCCGCGAACCATGATGTAACCGAAGTAACCGAAGACCACGCCGCTGGCGCCGGCCCCTACTGAGTTCGGGGCCTCGGTAAACCAGGCGGCCAGGCCGCTGGTCAGGATGACAAGGACAGTCACGGCGGCGAACTTGGCCACGCCGCGGTAGGCGGCCAGGAAGCCGAAGATGAACAGCGGCCCGGAGTTGCCTTCGATGTGAGCCCAGCTGAAGTGCAGGAACGGGGCGCTCAGGATGTCCGGCAGGCGAGCCACATCGCGCGGGCGGATGCCGTACTCAATCGTGAGGTGCTGGTGATCAGCCCAGTTCACTATCTGCAGGATCCAGATGACGGCCAGGAAGCCCACCATGACGAACAGCGCCTTGCGCGCCTCGGCGAGGACCGTCTCCGCGTCGCCGGTGCCGATGTCCCACCTGCCGCGCCTGGCTACCTGACCGGTACCGCCAGCGCCGGGTCCTGGCCCCGGGCTACTCATCGTGCCCCCCCGCTTGCCCCGTCCACTCCATGCTTGAAAGCTAGCCGGATCCGGTGCGTCGCGGTAGGGGCGGCCGGTCCGCGCGGCCCGGCCGGCGTGTCTCTCGAGGTGCTTGCGCCCAGGTGGTGATCACAGGATCGATCGCCTACGGCCAGTAATTGATAGGGTACGTATTGCCAAGCTGTGATCTGCGCGGACGCAATTCCCGGCTTTACGACACAGCTTTTTTCGCGGAAACGCTTGGGCGCCCCGTTCGCTTCTGGCAATGTGGTTCGCCGACGGTGCTGGACCCACATGTTGCGGGTTCTGCGTTCGATAGGTGTAAGTGGTTCCGCTGCATTGGCCTGAACCGTCATGCGACTCGCTGCCCTGTACCGCAGTGGTCCGTACGCCGAGCGCCGCGCTGGGCGTGCTTGGCCGACGGAAGGACCGCATTGTCACAGCACCGGAGGCGCGCTCCTGCCAAGCGTCGCACGCGTCGGCGCACTAGCGTTCTCCTGATTACGTCTGTCACGGCTGCCCTGGCGATTTCGGTCGGCGTCTACACGGCGGTGCTGCGGTCCGGCGGCGGGGCCGACCCGACGGCCGCCGTCGTGGCGGAGATCCCCGATAGCCATGCAGCGGTCGTGCTCGAGCAGGAGCGCCAGCAGATGATCCTGATGGACGCCGCGTCGCAGACGCTCAGCCTGGTCAGCACGCCTAAGGTAGCGACCAGGCCGTCGCCGGCCCCGTCACCTGACCCGTCAGCTTCGTCGGGTTCCGGCAGCCCAAGCCCGGTGACGGTCAGTATGGCTGCGCCCGATCCAGGGAGCGCGCAGTCCATCGCCTACAACATGCTGTCGTCGTTCGGCTGGTCGCCCAGCGCCCAGTTCGGCTGCCTGGACGAGATGTGGGACCGCGAGAGCGGCTGGCGGTACAACGCGGAGAACGCGAGCGGGGCCTACGGCATCCCGCAGGCGCTGCCGGGCTCCAAGATGGCCAGCGCCGGTGCGGACTGGGAGACTAACCCGGCGACGCAGATCAAGTGGGGCCTCGGCTACATTCAGGGCCGATATGGAAGCCCATGCGCCGCGTGGTCGTTCTGGCAGGCCAACGGCTGGTACTGACCGTCAGCAAGAATCGCTCCCGACAACAGTTACTGGCAACTAATTAGCTGTGCGTAGTCGCTTTACTACTCACTGATCGCAGGTAAATCGTTGCCGGTAAGGCCATCCGGGAGTTTACGACTCCCGCGCTATAACGGAGAGTAACGCACTGCGTCGCAGCCGTATTTTTTGACGCGGATCGCGCCGGGCGAAGCGGCAATGCCCGAATGCCGGGGCTGTCCACTGGGCGTCGAATCGTAAAGAGAGCTATAAAGGTCGCAACAAGGACATTAGAGGTGTGATTCATCTCATAGAGACTCTGGGCGATTCCTGGTCACAGCGCTCCAGTTCGTTGGCAGTCTGGACCGAAAGCACCCCGCGTGCCTGACGGTTGGCTTCGGCAACGCCGTCGCCCTGATCCGCGCCACGTCTGCACGCCGGTCGCAGCAAGCTTGACCATCGTCTGCAGGCACGGCGCTGGCCGGCCCGGCGGCCCCCAGCCAGGCTGGGGGCCGCCGACGGTTCTGGCTAGGTCAGCCGCGTGAAGGTGCGCAGGCTCTCCTCGAAGACCGCACGGGCGGCCGGGAAGCCAAGCGCCGGCGCCGACACGGTGAGGTCGTAGTCCTGCCGTCCGGCTGCCGTCGTCAGGCTGAACAGCAGTTCCAGCACGGCCACGTGGCCAAGGCTTTGCTGCCTCCAGTTGAACCGCCAGGTACTGGCGGGGACGCCCCGGTAGGTGGCCGGCGAGATGGCAACCCGCTGGTAGCCGGGATATTCGTGCTGGCTGATCGCCGTTGCCTGCAGGAATCGCGCCTGGTTGACCGGCCGCGCATAGCTGAACGAGGCGAGGTTGACCTCGATGTAGGCGCTGCCCGCGGGGGGATCCGCGTACCAGGCCAGCCCTTGCCTTGTCACCGGCCAGGATCCTGGAATAGCGATCTTGAATCCGGCAGCGGTCCCGGTGCTGGCCGCGGGCACGCTGAGCCAGCGATAGCCGAGCGGCGGGGGAGTGCTTCCGCTGCCGCCGGTCCCGCTGCTGCCGCCGGTCCCGCTGCTGCCGGTCTTGCCGCCGCTGCCCTTACCGCTGCTACCGTTCTGCCCGCTGCCGCCGGCGCCGTTCGTGCCGGTGCTGCCAGCCCCTGAATGCGAGCTGCTGGCGGCGGTGCCGCCCGCCGGGCTGCCGGGACTTCCTGTGCTGCTGCCGCCATTGCTGCCGCTGGCCGGGCTGCCCGGCTGCGTGCCCTGACTCGAACTGTGCCCGGCCGGTACCCGTCCGGCGCCCGGAGACTGGGCCAGCGGCGCAGCCGTCCCCGCGGCCGCGTTCATCGGATGCGGGAACGCCGTCCAGGCGATGACCCCGGCCACCGCAACGGCGGCCGCCCCGGCGGCCGCTACCAGCGCCCGCCGGTGCCAGGACGTCCGCCCGCCGTCACCCGGCCGGCCTGCGCCGCCTCCTGGCGGTGCTGGCGACGACGGCGGTGCTGGCGACGACGGCGGTGCTGGCGACGACGGCGGTGCTGGCGACGACGGCGGTGCTGGCGACGACGGCGGTGCTGGCG
>Ga0187879_10001261_pt1 | contig 17319 bp, 17 predicted proteins | sample June2016WEW_19_1_FD_132423 | JGI IMG/M metagenome (GOLD analysis project Ga0187879, IMG submission 132423) | Peatland microbial communities from SPRUCE experiment site at the Marcell Experimental Forest, Minnesota, USA - June2016WEW_19_10 | ecosystem: Environmental > Terrestrial > Soil >... | reverse complement strand
TTGGTCTTCATTATGGAGGCTGGACTTGCTGCGGCCGGGCCTGTCGCGGGCCACGTTTGGATGATCGACCTGCCGTCTCTCTCAAGAGTAACAACGAACGCTTCAGGAGTGTCCCGGCGTATGTGAACATAGATGTCCGGGGCACCTTGCTTGCGCAACACACCTTCGATGGGATCCATTTAGCCCTCCACGGATAATTTGAGTAGTATGGCTTGGGTGGGCCTCACTTGGCGACGCGACATCGACTTCCAATCGTCGGATTGTAGTGCCCGGCGCGGCGACAGAATCCGGCGAAGCACGCACTCATCATGGTTCCCGAGTGCGAAATCCAGGCCGAATCTGAGTGAACCAGGCCCGGCCACAGGCCAATTGTCGTGGATTTCAAGACAGGGCACTTGGCTTAGCGAGGTTGCCCCGAACGATTACCACGCCTATGCTGATCGGCAAACTGCCTCCAGTCGGTGGAGGAACCACCTTCAGAACTATATCGTTCGCAGGCGAGCCAGGAGCTTCGGTCTTGGGCGAACAATCCAATAGGGTCAGGAGGCCGAAACGCCGATCGCTACCTACAACATACTGGGCGGTCTGCGGGAGAAAACGCTCAGCGTCTTTGATTGTCACCAAATGACTGTCGTCCGCTTTGAGTTCAAGGCGGATACCCCGAAATGACAGATCTGTTATTCCACCCCCAGCATGGGGGTGCTCTTCTAACCCTGACCCGATCAGACGATTAGATCGTAGCAACATCTTCATGTTGTCTTGGAATTCGCACTCCGAGTAGGTCCTTGGAAACAGATTGTCCTGCAGCGACTGCCCGGCAATCCCACCCACTGCGGTCAGGAGCAGCAGGAAGTTATCGAGCTCACAGTCCGAGATGGCCGGAGCGCGACGGGCCTCATCCCGAATTTGAAGTATCCGTTGATCGACTACCGCATAGCCGCTCAGTGGATTTCGATTTGGGTCGAAGCCTTGCGCTCGGAGACCGCGCTGTCCCTGCACAAACACAGCTGACTCTCCCGGGTCTGGCAGAAACCGGGCACGACAGGTGAACTCCAGCGGCCGAGCGGAGAGAGCTTGTGGTAGCAGAAGAACCATGCGGCCCCGTTGACTCACGGAGTATGGTGGCGCACCGACAGGGCGGCTGATGGAAAACGTGGGCAACTCGTACGAGGCCGAAGGCTCAACTGATATAGGTTCGAGGACTAGCTCCTGAGCTTCCGCTGGCCACTGAGAAATCGACGCCTCCACTGTAAGGTCATGCACGACCCTGGGTTCAACCGTGTGTGGTTCCTTAAAACTCGAGCCATCCAAGAGGAACGAAGTGAATGCCACAATGACTCCTGAACTTTTTTTCTTAGGCAAAGGTGTTCCGCCCAAACCAACTGACCGTGCCATTTCCGTGAAGACCGGCAATGGAAGCGGAACGCTAAGCAGGAGCTTGGCTAGGTCCGGCACGTCGTCGACATCGGATAGCTCAGCAATTCTATGCGCGACAGTCAATAGCTTTTCCGAACCTGAAGTCTCTCCGACCTCCTTGGCAACATCCCTTGCGCGTATCCTCGCAGAGCGCAGGAAGCGATCTGCATCAACCTCCGCTGACCGGACAGCGTTCTGCCAATTCGCGAGGTGGGATACAGCCTCCAAAATCATTGCGAACTGACGGTATCGCGGCGCGATAGCACTTTCCGTTGAAGCGGATTGAAGCGCCGCGGCTGCACTTGAAAGCGCCTCCGGCGAGCCAGTGCCGCGACATAAGGCAGCCAGTGCCTCAATTGCTTGAATGCGGTATTCGAAGACCCAGTATAGGGCTTCTTTTCTCCCTGTTCTCCTCATTGTCTCTCTCGGCCTCTTGCTTCGATTCTCGCCATCGCGCGGCAAGCTCCGCAACTCGCGCAGTGTCGGACGAAGCCGCAGCGAGTTCAAGCTCGGCGGCCACTTGGCGGGCGGTGCTTCTCAGTTTTCGGGGCCGGTCCCAAGCATCATCGCTCAACCGCTCCGTCGCGTCGCGCGCAACATCCGCAGCTTCGGCCCAGGCTCCGACTGCAGTAAGGATTGCGATCATCTCGTCAGCAACTTCGATACCTCGCGACGTGCAGCTTCTCGCTGCAGCTTTGAATCGATCGGACACTCCTAGGATCTGCTTGGGTGAGACCTCTTCGAGTTCGCCCAGCAGGTCGTCAACGTAATATTCATTCGTCTCAGGATCGCTTATGAGTTTGATTAGAAGCTCTCCTAGTCGCGAGGCTCCACGCAATGCGAAACCAGATTGGAGGATCACATCAGTCGCGGCCGAGACGGCCATGCCATCCAGAATCGAAACGATCGCGTCGGGAGTCCTAGATGGTAGGTCTTTGCCTACCAGATCCAGGTATCGCTGGATGGATTTCGAGAGAATGTCGTCGTCGGAGCGGCTCCGACTGTACCTAGAGATGAGATAAAGGAGACAGGTCACCACGCGCGTGGTGAAAGGTTCGGGGAGATCAACTTCCCTGAGCGCATCTACCGGGGCGCTGTGAACGGCAACGTAGGGGTCCGTCAGCAGTATAAGGAAACTCTCGTGCACCAACGGGGGAAGATCTTCCGCGCAGTGTTTGGCTAGCTTGGCATAGGCTCGTGCTGCCGCCGCACGAACCAGCGTCGATCCGCTCATCATTGCTTGGTAGAAAGGCGGAACAATGATCGGCAGCGCCGACGCTTCACGAGCCATCCAACCGAGACACTCGACCAATGCTGCCTTGAGGTAATCGTGCCGCTCGCCCACGGTCTCAAACGTGCTGACCACCAATTTGCCGATGGATTTTGGCTTCCAAGCCGCCGCGACGCCCACAGCCTCGACAATCGCGCCGAGTGCACAGTACAGGTTCTGCCGACGAGCCTGTCTTTCAAAGGCTTTCCACGCATCTGGTGTGGGGTCCAGATCCAAAAAGGGGGCTATTTGGAGCGTCCAATTCGCTTGCAACCAGTGCGGCCGCACCAAGCAATGTTTCGGCGTGCTGCTCCAACAGATTTGGGAAGCGTTTCGCCTCATTCCTGAGAAACCAAATCACTTTTGTCGACAGCTCATCATCAGGGAATTTCAGGAGCAGCTCGATGAACCTCCGATACGCGAGTTCCTGTGCAGCCATTGTACCGCTGTGCCCTTCGGGTAGATGTCGGGAACGCAGGATCTGCTCATAAACCTGAAATAGCTGCGTGTGTAAGCGTTCTGACCCGATGCCGCATTTGCGCTGGATGAGGGCGTCTACCTCGTCAGGATGGTCGAGCATGATCTGTGCGAGAGCGCACGTCACTGAACGTTCTGCCGAGCCCTCCTCTCCGTAATGGTCGTCCGGCAACTCCAGCGACCCCACCAAGGCGTCGGCGACCGTCAGGCCGAAGGCCGGATCAATCTGCGCAATAACCGAGGTTGCTTCAGACGCCTTAATCCTCTGGTATTTGTACGGGGCTCCAAGCTGATAGCGCACCGCTGTCCCAACCAGATCTGGGAAGAGCCTGTACGCAGCGAGTAATGGCTCAGGCTTCCCAGGACGCCCAGGAAGCGGCAAGGATCCGGGGACTGGCGTAGCGACATTGATCAAGGCGGGTAGCGCCGGTTGTAGTAGCTCCTCCCCGTGGGCACTGTCCAAGTGCTTGGCAACGACTGTGGCAGCTGCGAATACACCGTCACCACGCGCCAAGGCTCGAAGCGCGCAGTCACAGAGGCGCCCACCATCCGCGGACACTGCTTCTAGGACCTCCAGAGCCACCTCGGTCCGGAAAAAGCCCCCGGCCTCCGCGACATCAAACAGCGCCTCTTGTACTCTAGAACCGAAGTGAGTGGGAGCTGCGCGAGCGGTTTCGAGAAGCAGTTTGCGGGTCTGTTCGGTAGGATCATGATCTAATTGGCCGATCGTAACAAAAATGCCAGCAGTTGCTGGATCGCACGCCGCGGAGAGCTCGGAGCGTCGGGCAACCCTCGCGTCAAGTGCCCGAGCCGCCCGGTCCGCCGCTTGACGTGCAGCGTCTTCCACTCGGGAGCGGGCCTCGTCCCGCGCGGTGACAAGCTCACTATATAGGTTTGGTAGCCTTACGGGCAGTCGCTTCTGGCATCCCACGCAATTCCGGTCATAAAAATCGAGCGCCACTACCGAGAGGTCCATCCCTGCGATACCTGCTGCTGAAGCATGCGCGCACTTAAAAAACCTGTGACCAATCGGCAGCCCTGTTTCGATTTCGACCAAGCCGGTTCCGCCCCACCTCTGAATCTCAATATGAGCGCACCAGTTGTGCGCTAAGTCGCTGACCCTCTTGTTAGCCTCACCCGTCCGTACCGCTTCTTGGATTTTTGCTTCTAGGTCCAAGCAGGCCCCCTTTCCCGCGCCCGGGGCTTGAACGCTACATGCGACTACACTACTCTTCATTCTGCGTCCGATCAAGCGAGCCGCTATTCGTACCGCGGCGGGTCCGGGTCGTGCGCCTTACAACTAGAGGTCCTTTCGTTACCTAAGACTATAGACGGTTAGTCATCGCTTCAATACACGCCAGACTATTGCTGGCTGAGTGGTCGCGCGCTTGGAAAATGCTCTGATGTCCTCGAAGAAGGGTGTATTCGCCCTTTTCACCGGAATCCACCGCCGCTAAGGAGGTGCAGTGGCTTCGAGAGATTCCGCCTAGGAAGTCGGCTTCACGTCAAATGAGTACTGCGGCTTGGCATGAACCGCTAACTACAATCCCTGGTCCTTACCTAAAGCCATATTTCGTCTATGTACTATGGAGCGAGGTGGATCCCGAACCCGTTGAACAGCCTGCCGCGACGACGGCGAAACGCGAAGAGCCGGCAGTCCTGGCGGAAGTGATCCAGCGCGCCTTGCCGCCAGGTCCGGTTTGTGGCTCGCTCACCGTCCCGCGCACATCCGTGTTCGGGGAAGGTTCGCGGACAAGAACTATGAAGGGTAAGAAGCCAAGCATCGCAAGCCCACGCTCTCCAAATGCCCGCAGTGTGGCGCCACTATCTGCCCGAGTTGCCGGCGACGCTCGAATTAAGACTGCCAGGAAAGCCCGCAACCAGCCAAGCCCATCCTGGCAGGACTTGCGACCGAACTCTTGTGATCCGGTTGCACCAAATTAGGCATGAAGAATCACGATCTTAGTTGACATCCAACTCCAACCCCCGCCGAAACACCTATCAGAGCCATCCTATGAAACCGTGAAAGAAACTTCCACAGTTTCAGCGAATCGGACAATTTGCCAGATTCATGTGGTAGCACCGCGGTAGCACGGACGGTTTCTAGAGAAGTCAGTTGTTCTATGTAAGTCTTTTAGAATGATGGTGAGCCGTGAGGGAATCGAACCCCCAACCTACTGATTAAGAGTTAAGCGTTCACATGGAATCAACAGCTTACACAAAGAGATACAAAAGGAGATAATAGGCCACAAAGCGAGTATTGATGCAGGTCTGGGCGTTGTCGCGTCTCTGTGCGTCTCTCACTTTCGCGTCAAGGGGTGGTCAGAGAAGTGGTCAGAGTGAATCTTCCCTTGCTCTGTCGGCTCGCCGTCCGGTTCCGTTCGCGCTCGAGATCACAATGCGTCCGGGGGGACAACTCACGGGCGATGGGTTGGCTTCCCTGCCAGACGTGCCCAACGCTCATTTGCTCGCCGAGGGTTTCGCGAGCTATGAACTTGCCGGCGTCGGCTGCGCATCGGTTCTGGCTTCCGACGCAACGCATGGACCCAACTGCGCGGCGCCGAACCCCGCCTGCAGGGAGTTACCCCGTACCTGCCCGATTTCACCCCCCTGAAGAGGACTCTGCGGTTTGCCGCCCAGTGACGCTCGGCGCGGCGAGGGTGGCGTCGGGCGAGCGGGGCTTTCTATGGGAGGGTCCGGCCTCCATGCCGTCGCGCGAAATCATTCACCGTTCCCTTTCTAGCTGTTTCTGGGTGTGGCCCAAGCCACGTTGACCAGGACTGCAAGTACGGTGACCCAGATCGGGATGAACAGGATGTACAGGAGAATTGGCCGATGCAGAGACCGCAGAATAGCGAGTCAGATTCCGACTACGACCAGTGCTAGACGGGTTGATTAGACTTAGTGAAGCGTGATAGGTTCCTTGAAGAGTGCCGCCGCTTCTAGGGGCCTTCAGATCCAACCGGGAAAGGAGCATGTATGTCGGACCTGCCGGAGGAAGGAACAAGGAACAGAAAATATTCCCTCATAACGGCAATCGAGGAGTTGTTGCCCGACTTCGCCAATTCGTGTCGCGAAACTCTAGAAGTGGTGATCCTTCATCAGGATGCGTTCGCAGCGGATTATCAGGATGACGAGTACAAGCTGCTCGGTATGGCAATAAAGTTTGCCGGGCTGTATGGAAAGGAGATTCGCATCGTCGGGAAAAACCGGGAAACGGTTACCCAGCCGCGAATCAATTAAAGTCCTCCATCCGAATGTGGTGTTCCCTTGTGTGATGCTGGACCGCAATGACCAAGTTCATGTATACCAATTCCCCTGATAGCAAATGAGGCGGGCCTCTCGGCTCGCCGATCGTAATGGACCAGAAGACCGGGATGCTATACCGGATCTGTGACGCTGAACGCTGGCAGAAGATCGCCGAGAATCTGGCCGCTGCTGCTCGACGGACACTTCGAAGTGTTGCGCGGCAAATTCCTGCGGTCCGCGATTCAAGACCAAGTTGATGCACTGAGCCGCCGCGGCCAGGGTCAGCCCCAAAACACAGAAATCGATGAAGTGATCTCGCTCATGGGAGGCACATTCAAGCTGGAAGACCAGGTGTTGAGCTTCAGCCCACTCTCCTTCAGCGTGCCGGGGGCGGCGTTCGACCTAGTGGGCAGCTATGACATGTATCTGGATGTACTCGACTTTCACGGCACGATGAAGCTGCAAGCGAAGGTTTCGCAGACGATGACCGGCTGGAAACGATGGGTGCTGAAGCCGGCCGACCCGTTCTTCGCAAAGGAAGGAGCAGGCACTTTCCTTCGGATCAAAGTGGAAGGTCCGGCCAACCAGCCGAAGTTCGGCTTAGACCGGGGGCATAAGGAGCCGGAACAACGGGCCAAAAGTTCGCAAAAATGACACACTGGAAAGCGAAGGAGTGAATCACGTTTAATATTCTCCCAACTTTGAATTATCCCTGCTTTTTCTTGGTTGCTGGTTCGCGCTTCTTCGTCGGCTGTGTCCGTTTCGGCAACTCAGCGGTCGACTTCAGCTGCCAGCAGCCCAGCCAAAGCGCCTTTCTCACGGAGCGGAATGCGGATTTTGTTTCCTGGTGGCGCAGCCGCCGACCGAGATATACTCTCATTCAGGCCGAAAGATTTACACATCAGAGTTGACATGGCTGGTTAGTCGAATCGTAGATGTGGTGCCCACGTTCGCCTTCTGGTTCCTCCTGGGTGACGTGCTCGAAAACTATGACGCGTGGGTACTTTCACGGATTTGGCCTGTGAAACGCCCTTCCCACCAGCAATGATACAAACTCCCCGGAATCGGGGCTCGGGGCCTCGAAGCGGACTTCGGGACAAGAATGGTTTCCGGGTGGGCGACCTTCAGGAAGAGCAATCTCTCAGCGATGGATTATAAGAGTGCACCGCGGGATAGATAGAACATATGCGCTTTCCATCGAGAACTCTGTGTTCCACGTTGCTGCCTGGTTCAACTCTTGGACTTATATGGGACCAAGACCTCCAAAACCAGAGGTCTGATGCCCAGCCCCCAAGAGCCCATCAAGGTCCGAACCCGCGGTTCATATCCCACAAAGGATAGTGCGGCAACGCGCCTGCGGGATCGCGCACGAACTCCGCGGTCTGCGCCACTAAATCGCGCATGCGTTGCCGCGCTGCCACGCCAACATCGCGGCGGCCGAGTGCTGGCGCCTGGTCGCCTGCCCTGGCGGTGCCTGGAGGAGGAACCAAACCCTCAGAGAGCAGCGTCCCGTCTCCGCCGCGCCGGTCGAACAAACTCTGCAACAACTCGCGGAGCAGGCCGATCCGCTCCTTGCCGAACCTCGCTTCCCACCGTTTCTCGATCTGCGCGATCAGCCGATGGTAAGTCTCCTGCGCCGTAAGTCCTCGAAGCGAGAGACAAACCACCTTTCCGCGGCTCGCCGCCGGATCCGGCGTAACCACCACGTAGGGCTTGATCTGCCATCCAATGTTGGTGGTTTCCGGAGATCCTCCCGTCAGGCGTGGAATCTCCGCCACGCGTATCGGCTTCTTGCCCAGCACCCGAAGCGTATTGGCGCACATTTCCAGCGGCACCGGCGATTCGCCGTCGAACTCAACGCGGAAAGTCAGTAACAACTGCGAGAGTAGCGCCGGCAAAGGAAGAGGGTCCCCGCCGCGGGTGACTCGCGGCGGAAACTCTTTAGCTCCATCCCAACCGGGCGGCAGGCCGAGTGGCAGTTCGAAGTCCAGTTGGTCTGCGACATCCTGCAAAGCATGACGCAGGCGGTGGATCTCCTCCTTGCCGAACCTCGTCTCCCAGCGCCGCTCGATAGCGGCAAGCAGGGGCGGCCAAATCTCTGCGGCGGTGAGTCCTTTGGAAGTGAGTCGTGCCAACCAGCCGGCTCGAATACCGCGGCCACTGCCCCACCCCTCGCGCAGTTCGCGGCCGGATAGCCGGTGCACGGCAGTTGGAATGGGCCCGCCGTCCGCCGGGTCTGGCTCAAGCGCGACGAAACGCCACCTCTCCAAACACCCCAGCTCAAACTTGATCTGCTTATCCGGCGCCAGGGCACGTGAGGCCAAGTTGCGTACGGCCATCGCGCCCTCGGCAACGAACCGCATCAAATTAGCCCACACCACCAACGATAATCGCGCGCCGGGGTAACCCGCCTCGCCCATCCGCCGCTCGAACTCGTTGTCCAACTCAACTGTGAACGCAACCAAGACCTGCGAAAGCAATTTCGAGAGAGAGCGCCCGGAAGTAATCCCACGGGTGGTCGATACCTGATTAAGGCCCTCATCGTTGCCCATATGGCATAAGTTTAACCCAGCCAACTCAGGGAACGGGCGGATTTGATTATTTTTGGGGCCCTTTGACTGAAACATTGTGCAGCGTTCAGTTCTTCATTGCAGGGTTGACTGTTTGCCAACAACCACGATTCCGTCGCGCAGAACCAACATCGGTTTGCGCAACGTCCTCAGATCGGCGAGAGGGCTCTGACCAACCACCAGCAGATTGGCGGTGCAACCAACGTCGATACATCCAAGCGTGTCGGGTCTGCCCAGATAAGCCGCGTTATTTCTCGTCGCAAAGGTCAGAATCTCCACAGTTGAAAATCCTGCGCGCACAAACTGATCCAGTTCATCCAGAAAGCCGCTCCCGTATGCAACCAACGGAGCATCCGTGCCAATTGTGATGGGGACGCCCGCCGCAGCGAGTTGGCGTACTGCGGTGTAGGAAGACTGCAGGCGTGTAACGCGCTGGTCTGCGGGAATGTTCTGCAGTAGCAGTGTGGCTTCATACTCACCAAACGTCGGATCCGCGAATGTATGCGCTTGGGCCATCTGGGCGATCAGCTGCGGTGGCAATGCGCCTGCTGTAGCTACATGTTCCACGCCGGTCGCACCATCGTTGACGGCGTCCTGTATCTCGCCGGTTGTTTCCGTGTGCACAACCGTGATGAAGTGGCGCTCGCGTGCCCACGCGATTCCGTCTGCCATCAGCTTGGGATCCAGAATCTCCGTAGCCCGACCGATGGTGCCGTCGATGAACTTGATGGCGTCCGACGAACCCTCCCGCTGGCTATTTTCGAGACCAGCCAGCATCTGGCGCTGGCTCCCAGCCAGAATGGCTCCCTCCCGCGCAAGATACGGAAAGGGCTTCCAGATCGTTGCTACCGGGTGGCCCTCGCGCGCAGTCACCAATCTGCCGACGGCAAACAGTTGCGGCCCCAGTAGGCGATGCTCAGCAATCGCTTGCCGCCAGTGAAAGAGCTGCGCCGCTGGTCCGCCGCAATCGCGGATCGCCGTCACCCCGCATTCGAGATAGGCGCGCCGGTGGTCGGCGTAATGAGAGAATTCTTCTTCGATCAGATAGCCGAAGTCGAAAGGCGCGAAGACAGAGCGGACCGGCGCGACCAGGTGAGTATGCACATCGATCAGACCCGGTAGCACATAGGCACCGTGCAAGTCCATTTGTGGCAGTGGACACTCGTCCTTTGCTGCGTCCACAACCGCCACAATGTGGCCGTGCTCAATGTGGACATTCCTGCCGGGCAGAATCTGTCCGGAGCGAAGCTCCACAAGCTTGCCTCCGGTTAGGTTCCAGGAATCCTTCCGCGCCTTAGGCCATGGGTACTGATCTGTTCCAAAGAATAGAGACAATGGCCACGCAATCCCTGCAACAAGGACCAGGGTCGTCAGCACGAGCACCAAGCGCCGGCTCCACAGACGAAAAGTTGTGAGCCATGCACAGCAAACCACGAGCAGGAAGAGCGGGATAGTTCCGGCCAAATAGATGATCCATGCCTTGATGCCGGACGGATGGAAATTGGCCCCGGCAAGCGGATAGACAATCCAGAGACAGAGAAAGTAGAGGGGAACAGAAACCAAGAAACCCTGCAGCCAGCGCTTGATCCCCGAACCCTGCCTGCCGAAAACCAGCCATCCAGTGGGAATCCAGTAAAAAATGGAGAAACTGGCCCAGCGCAAGGCTGTCAGCGCGGTCAGCCAGCCACCTTCCTCTGCCCCCAGAGCGAAGTAGAACGGGAGGAAGTAATTTGGTAGAAGCGATGCTAAAAGACACCAAAGCCGGAAGGAAAACTGTGGTGGAGAAACGGCGGACTTTGACTGCGCGTCTGGCATGTGACTCGCAATCTCCTTGAGCGCCAAGCCCATGACCTGCACGCCGGAGCTGGCTCTGGGTTGCCCGTGCGTCGCCGCTCACTATATCACGGATGAGCGTTGCACCCGCAAAGGTTCGTTTTCGCAAGTTCGATTCTCAAACATCGAAAACATCCTCCGAGGCCTTCCCGAGTCAGGCCCCGAGCGCGTCAATGTCATTCTAGACGTATGGCCGCCACTCGGAAAGTAAGCGTACAGTGGTTCGCCGGGCGGATCGTTGTGCCGAAACGGGGTTCGAGCCCTGAGGTATAGAGTCCCAAGACGGGAATCTTTCGTCAGCCACGTTCCTATGCATACTGAGCCGGCGGCGAAGGAGGCCGCCGGTATGCCAGGACGAAAAACAAAAAAGGGGAAGACCCGTTGCACGAGAACCGTTCTTCGGATTCCTGATCTAGAACAGTCGAAGACGGCTGTTCTCAACTCACTTCCGGCCAAGACTTCTCAAGAATCCTACGCTCACGCCATCGACGAGTTTATTGCATGGTGATGTGCGGAGGCGGCACCGGGTTCGCGGAAAAATGGGTGCCGCCCAACATAGACCCCGCGTAACGGCGCAGGGTTTACCGATTCCCCGCCACTTGGTCGTATATCGCTAACCGGAGATGTGGTGCCCACGTTCGCCTGAGATTCCATGATTTCAGTAAGGCATGAAAGAACTTACGCTCTCCGTCGCCAAAACCGTAATTCTGGGACGGCAAGGTGAGATTCACCGGGGAATCCGGAGCGCCGGTACAGCCACCGCCTGCATGGGCTGCCGCTCGTTGCCACCGGCATAAGCGCACTGCAAGTTGCCTGACTCCTGGGAGATACTCCGCCCACCGTCCAGCCTTGGATCCGGCGCTTCGGACAATAGGAGTTAGCGGGCTAATGGGAAGCGGAACGCCCCCGGCGTCCGTGCAAACAGGCTGTCAAAAGACCGTAACCCGGATTATGCTTAGGGCGGAGGAATATAGGTATGGAAACCATTCAGCGCGTTCTGATCGAGCATCTGTTTTTCGTGGACCTGCCAACACGTCACCGCGAACTTGTAGTTGGATGTGCCTCCAATGCCCGCTTTCAAGCGGGGGAGTTCATTTTCCGGGAGGGTGAAGAGGCAGAGAAATTCTATCTCATACGCGAGGGGAAAGTGGCGCTCTCAATAAACTCTGAACGCCGTGGCCCTCTCAATATCCTCACTCTAAGTGAAGGTGATATTCTTGGTTGGTCGTGGCTGTTCCCCCCTTATCGATGGAAGTTTTCTGCGAAAACCATGGAGGTAACACGGGCTTTTGCTATGGACGGTCACTGCCTTCGCGACAAAGCTGAACAGGACCACGATCTGGGTTACGAACTTCTGCGCCGGTTCGCGCGTATCGTCGAAACTCGCCTCGAGACGATGCGGTTACAGCTTGTGAATGTCTACACAGACAAATAAGGGGCGACACTGTCGGCCGACAAAACCTGATCTGACCTGACAATTGCCTCTGAACGAATTACTCATTTGGACGTAGTACCCACCGGCGGTTGGAACCGGCGATAGCTATGGCGACATGCCGCACTCGCCGTTGGCATACTGTAAGTGTGGCCGCCCCGCCACCTTAGAGTATAGTGTCATGGCGTACCCGGAAGAACCCGTCCGCTTCCTGACCTGAGATGCGCCACGGGAGGCAGATAACATCCCTTCTGGTTGAATTGTGGCCCCTGACTCCCCGGAAGTCCCGACTGAAGAAGTGTGCATGGTAGAGGCCTTGCCGGCGGTTAGATCCGCTGTAACGGCGTGTTGACCGAAACGCCGCCACTCGGGCGCTTAGTCGCTAGCCGAACATGTGCTCTTGATCATCAACACCCCAGATGGCGCATGGCTCCTGTGAAACGGGGTTCGCGTCCTCGATGCGGACTTTTCATTCCCAATCCATTTTGTATGTGCCAGCACCCATGATGCGCACAGGAGCCATTAGGGAAACCCTGGTCTGCTGCCGGGACCACTCCACGGCTGATCCAGCACGGTGGGGTGTCGCCACAGACTGCGCTCCTGGGAACTGTTCCGCCACTTGAACTGTCCCAGATAGCCCTGTTGTGTGTCCTATTGCGTTGACTTGGCTGCAAGCGCCGCCTAACATGGTACGCAAGGGCTGGTTCCTCGCATGATTGGCAAGACAGTTTCCCACTACCGCGTCGTGGAGAAGCTCGGTGGCGGCGGCATGGGTGTGGTCTATAAGGCCGAAGACACCAAGCTCGGCCGGTTCGTCGCCCTCAAGTTCCTGCCCGAAGGCCTTGCCCCGGACCACCAAACCCTCGAGCGCTTTCAGCGCGAGGCGCGCGCCGCCTCTGCCCTGGACCATCCGAACATCTGCACCATTTACGAAATCGACGAAGCGGATGGAAAGCCGTTCATCTCGATGCAGTTGCTCGAGGGCCAAACGCTGAAGTACCGGATCGCGGCGGGGCCGATGGGGATCGACGAGCTGCTCGAGCTGGCCATCCAAATTGCAGACGGCCTGGACGCTGCGCACGCCAAAGGCATCGTTCATCGCGATATCAAGCCGGCCAACATTTTCGTCACGCAGCGCGGGCAGGCCAAGATTCTGGACTTCGGCTTGGCGAAACTGACCGGAGGGGCCGGCGCGGTTTCCGGTGCGACAGCCACTGGCCCGGAAGACACGCCCACCGCCTCGTTTGACCGCGAACACCTCACCAGCCCTGGCTCGACGATGGGGACTGTAGCCTATATGAGCCCGGAACAAGCGCGCGGCGAGGGGCTCGATACGCGTACCGATGTGTTCAGTTTCGGGACGGTGCTCTACGAACTGGCCACGGGCCGGCAGGCGTTCCAGGGGACTACCGCGGCCGTCCTCTATGACGCAATTCTGAACCGAGAGCCCGCGCCCGTTTCGAGCGTGAATCCGCAACTGCCGCCCGAGCTGCAAGGAATCATCGCCAAGGCGCTGGAGAAGGATCGCAATTTGCGTTACCAGCGCGCCTCCGACCTGCGCGCCGACCTCGAGCGGCTGAAACGGGAATCCGGCAGCGGAAGAATTTTAGCAGCGAGGTCGGTGGCTGTGGAGAAACCCCTCGCGGCATGGAGCGGGAAGCTCTGGAAAACTGTCGCACCGGTTCTGCTTGCCGCGGTGCTCGCCGCCGGATGGCTCTACCATCGTTCGCATCAAATCAAGCCACTGACCGACAAAGACAGCCTTGTGATCGCGGATTTTGCCAACAGTACGGGCGACCCCGTCTTTGACGACACGCTGAAGCAGGGACTCTCGGTCCAACTGGAGCAGTCTCCCTTTCTCGACCTGGTTTCCGACCGCAAGGTGAATGAGACCCTGAAGTTGATGGGCCGTACCGCCGGTGAGCGGTTGACGCCGGAGGTTGCACGCGAGGTCTGCCTGCGGACGGGCAGCAAGGCCATGCTCGCGGGCTCGATCGTCGGGCTGGGCACCCAGTACGTGATTGGGCTGAAGGCGGTGAACTGTGACACCGGCGACGTACTAGCGGAAGAGCAGGAGCAGGCGGCCGGCAAGGAAGCGGTGTTGAAGGCTCTCGATGCCGCGGCGGGAAGTTTGCGCGGCAAGCTGGGCGAGTCGCTCAGCTCCGTCAAGAGATACGCCATGCCGCTGGAGGAAGCCACCACGCCGTCGCTCGAGGCGCTGAAAGCCTACAGCCTGGGGGCGAGGACAATGTCCACGCAGGGGGAAACGGCGGCTCTCCCCTTATTAAGAAGGGCGGTGGAACTCGACCCGAATTTCGCCGAGGCTTATGTTCAACTGTCGATCGCCTACAGCAACCTCGGTCAGACCGGTCGGGAAATCGATTATGCACGCAAGGCGTATGAGCTACGGGAAAAGGTGAGCGAGCGGGAGAGGTTCGGGATCGAGGCAGTCTACTATCTGGACGCGACGGGGGAGTTGGAAAAGGCAGCCCAAACTTATGAACTGAGGCAGGCGGCGTATCCACGGGGGACGTTGCCTTACATCAACATGGCCTTTATTTCAGCCACCCTGGGAAACTACGACAAAGCGCTGGAGTACTCCCGCGAGGAATTGCGCTTGCGGCCGAATAACGAGACCAGCCAAGCCAATCTCGCCTACGTGTACGCATGCCTCAATCAATTGGACGAAGCGGAGGCGGTGTACAAGCAGGCTGAGAAGCGCGGCCTGAACGGCGAACGGTTGCTGGGAAACCGCTACCTGTTGGCTTTCTTGAAGGGCGACAAAGCCCAAATGGCGCAGTTGGTCTCGGCCGGCATGGGAAAGCCGGGAGTGGAAGATGAGATACTCTATGAGCAAGCGAAGACGGAGGCTTGGTACGGCAAGTTGAAGAACGCGCGCGAACTGACCCGCCGGGCGATGGTCTCGGCGGAGCGCAACGACGCCAAAGAGACTGCCGAAGGGTATCTTGCAGTGCTGGCGATTCGCGAAGCGGAAATGGGTCAGGCGGCGCAGGCGCGCACCGACGCCGATAGCGCCCTGAAGCTGGCCCCGACCCAGGACGTGGAGGTGGACGCGGCTCTCACCCTGGCGCGCGCCGGGGACACAGCAGGGGCGGAGAAGCTTGCTGCGGACCTCGACAAGAAATTCCCGCTGGATACACTAATCCAAAGATATTGGCTGCCCAGCATTCGGGCCGCGGTCGCGCTTCAGCGCAAGGACCCGAAGAAGGCCATCGAATTACTCAATGCAGCGAGCGCGATAGAGCTGAGCTCAGTCAGTTGGATCTGCCCGGCTTATTTGCGTGGGGAGGCCTATCTTATGCTGCACGATGGCGCCGCGGCGGCCGCAGAATTTCAGAAGTTCATCGACCATCGCGGCCTAGTGGCGAGCTTTCTGTGGGGAGCACTGGCACGTCTCGAACTTGGTCGCGCTTACGCCATGCAGGGCGATACGGCGAAAGCCCGTGCCGCCTATCAGGGCTTCCTCACTATCTGGAAAGACGCCGACCCGGATGTTCCCATCCTGAAGGAAGCCAAGGCGGAGTACGCAAAGCTGAAATAATCCCAGTGCCCCGGCCATCGCTTCCAAGGTCTCCTACGCCGCATTGAGTTCCCGCCGCAAGGGCAGGATATAGGTCTCGGTTGCCGGGGATTCTGGGTTCGGAGTCAGGGGAACGGAAGAAGGCAGGCGGAGACAGCGAAAATGGATAACCCGGCGGCGGTCCCCGTTCCAAGGCCGTTCATGCCTCATCCCAGCTTCAGTGACGAGGTGAACCGGAACATCGCGCAGTCGGAGATCGAAGGTGGCGTGTACCTGGACGGGCTCTGCGAGGGCGCGATGCTGGAAGTTGAGACGCAGCATCATGCGTACACCATCGTCATTCGTGGGCGAGGTCGGGACTTGATTTCCGGCCATCCGAAATACTGTCCTAATCCCGTCCCGGTGAGGATCGAAGGATCAACGTGGGGCGGCTCGATGCTGAAGGTCCGGTTTATCGGGCGAGGCATGCAGCTGGAATTCCGGCATCCAGTATTTCGGACCATCATAACGTCGCGGATTGTGAACATCCGGGCCTCGGAGCAGCTCGTAAGCAACGCTTGAGCGGCCAGGAAACCGACGGTGCGCCACTTGCTTCCATGGCCTCCTGCGCGGCATAAACTTTCCGCCGCATGGTCGCCCGCGGCTTTTGGTTTTCCCTTTTCTTGGGTGCGCCGCAGATGCGATCCCGTTCCGCATATGCGCACTTGTGGGATCGACCGGCACGCAAGGCGATAAGTGAGAACAGCCCTTCCGACCACCTTTGCCGATTGTGCCCAATAAACGCCCTTCCACGCCTGAATCCCGCCGACCGCAATGCATTGTGCCAGTTGGCGGCTAGGCGTAAGCAGCGGCGTTAGGAGAGAAGGCGACAAAGTGAAATTAAACTGTGTTTATGGGCCTGTTGTGAAGGTTTCAGCTTTCCAGCGGGTGCGACGGTTTATTGCCGTTTTTGATTGAGGTGTGAGCCAAAATTGGTAACCAATCTTCTTACGTCCTTTTAGTATAGATTCGTCACGCCTTCATTCGGGCCACGACTCGCCCCATGGTGCGGACCGAGACGCCCAGTTCGGCAGCGCATTCTGCCTGAGTCTTGCCTGTCGCCAGAAACCGTTTGAGCATTGCGCGTCCCTTCCGGTCCAGTTTCACCGGGTGCCCGCCCGGCTTTCCCCAGGGCCCGAAGTTGGGCCCTGCTGTGGGTCTTGGCCCTTGCGAGTCCTCCCATACGGGCTATCTCGGTGACCGTTCTCCTCCGCGAGGTTCTCATGAAGTACCGCTCCCTCACGCGAATAGACCGCGCCTGCCCACCACGCACACGCCTTGGTGTGCTTGGCCACCTACCCACAACCCCTCCATCCTCAGCTCAACAGCGTACACCACACCCCACCCACGCCGGGTTCACCCTCCGCCCGTGCTTCCTGGCTCTCACAAACTCATTCCGCCGGCTCACCCGTCTAACCTACGACCCTAGCTTCGCCATTCAAAGCCCATAATTCCCGCGTCCGCCGCAAACACGGGCGGCTTCCTTCAAGTC
>Ga0187879_10001259_pt1 | contig 17352 bp, 16 predicted proteins | sample June2016WEW_19_1_FD_132423 | JGI IMG/M metagenome (GOLD analysis project Ga0187879, IMG submission 132423) | Peatland microbial communities from SPRUCE experiment site at the Marcell Experimental Forest, Minnesota, USA - June2016WEW_19_10 | ecosystem: Environmental > Terrestrial > Soil >... | reverse complement strand
GGGGTTCAGCGTGCCGACCGGCTCGAACGTCAACGGCAACGGGCACGCGCTCTTCACGCCGACCCTGGCGGCCGGCAAAGGCTTCGGCGACTTCTCAGTCCAATCGACGGTCGGTGTCACGTTCCCCAACGGCGGTCACGACACTCTCGACCGGCTGGGGATGCCGCTGGCCTGGAATACCGCCTTCCAGTATCGGCTCTTCAAATATTTCTGGCCGGAGTTTGAAACCAACTACACCTGGCAGTCGTACGGCGGCGACACCGGGCACAGCACGCTCTATCTTACGCCTGGGATTTTGATCGGGCGGATTCCGATTCACGACCGCGTCGGCCTGACGTTCGGCGCCGGCTACCAGGTCGCGGTGACGTATCATCAGAAATACAACCACAACGTCATCCTGACCGCGCGGATTCCGTTCTGAACTGCGGCGTCCAGATTGCCGAACGATTTGCAGTGATTAATCGCCGGCGATAGAGTCCCCTCCCGGCCGACAAACACATCGAGGCCCCGCGCTCACATTTGCAGGGGCCGAAGAGTACGTGAGGAGAAAATCTCTATGGCACTCAGCGCTCGTAATCACCTAAAGGGCGAAATTACCGAGGTAGTTCTTGGGACCGTTACCGCGCTCATCACTCTCAAGGTCGGAGACAACATCGTCGAGTCCGTTATCACCAGGAGGAGCGCGGAAGAACTTGGCCTGAAGAAGGGCGACAAGGTGGCCGCCGTCATTAAGGCCACGGAGGTCATGATTCAGAAGGGCTAGCGTGGCATTCGTCCGCCGAAAGCATTTGAGGGTCCGCTGAGTGGCTATGCGAGCATGCGATGCGTTGGCGCCAGCAACACTTCCGTCGCGATCCCGTGCGGACACGCTCCCGCGCACGGCTTCGCGTCGCAACTGAGACACGCCGCGGCGTTCTCTGAGAGCATCGCGTATTCGCTCCGCGCAAGCCGGAGATCGCCGTAGTCTCGAGCGTACATCCGCGTGCGCATCACGTCGGCGATCGGCACGCCGTAGGGACATGCATTCGCGCACTCGTTGCACGCGGGACGGCACTGCGAATCACCGTTGAGACTCGCGTAGCGATTCAACAGCCGCCGGTCATCCGCGGCGCTTGCGCGCGCTCCCGACGCGCCCAGGTATTCGTCGATTAGTTGCCGGCTCGTCATCGAGACGATCAGCGCGTCCACGTTGGGATTCGACAATACCCATCGGAACGCCGCCTGCGAGAAGGTGGCGCCGCCGGATTCATACGGACGCATATCGTTCAGGCGCGCGCCCATCAGGGTTTTCATCACAACCACGCCGACGCCGTGGCGCTTGGCCTTGTCCATCAGGCGCGGCAGCTCGGGCTGAATCGCGACGAAGTCGAAGTTTCGCGTGAAGCGCTGGTAGAAGCGCGGGTCCTGGCCGAAGTTGTGCGCGCACAGGATTACGTCGCAGTGGCCGCTGTCGATCGCGTAGTCGAGGCATTCGGCCAGATTCCCCGCGTGGCCCGACATCCCGGTGAACCGAATCTTGCCCTGGCTGCGCGCCTGCGAGACGAATTCGTACCACTCGGGATTCTTCAGCCGCGCCGGATCGTTGACCGCATGGTTGAAGTACACGTCGATGTGATCGGTCTGCAGGCGGCGCAGACTTGCTTCGAGCGCGGTCATCATCGAGCCGCGGCTGTCGCCCGCGCGCGCTATCGTCTTCGAGGTCAGGAATACCTTGTCGCGTTTGCCCTTGAGCGCGTTGCCGATCGTAGTTTCGGATTCGCCGTCGGTGTACGTCTCGGCCGAGTCAAAGTAGTTGACCCCGCAATCAAATGCGTGACGGACCAGGTCTTCATTTCCGGTGGTCAGGCGGCTGGCGCCGAACGAGATGTCAGAAATCTTGAGACCGGTGCGGCCGAGCGTCGAGTAACGGCGAACGTGCGATGCCGCCTCGACCGATGCGCTGGCGGCGCCGGCCAGCGGCAGGATCGATACGCCCACGCCGGCAAGCACGCCTCGCTTCAGGAATTCGCGTCGTCCAATGATCGATCCGTCGCGCGATCGTTTCATCTGAGCACCTCGCGTAGCCGCGTGGCGGACTGGTCGCGGCCAAGGCCAATTCTACCGCCAAACTATCGCCGGACGCGAGATGCGCTCGCTCACGCAAGGTCGCTTTTGCGGCGATAGAGGAGCACGGCTGCTCCCGACGACACGCCGATCGCGACGAATGGGTACGGTATCAGGTAGGCCCACGAGTGCTCCTGCATCACCGGGCTGCCGTGGTACTTCAGGATGAACAGGGGCATGTTGATGATCACGTATGCCGCGTAAAAGATCCCGATCGGCAGCGCAAACTTGCGCATCGCCATGATTCCGTACGCGTACACGGCGAGCATGATCCCGAAAATCGGAGCGACGATCAGGTTGGGCAGGCCCGAAAGGCGCGTTCCGAAGAAGACGAAGCCGACGCCGGGATGATGCGAGAATGGCTTGCCGAAATTGGAAATCGCCATCAGTGCGAGCAGCAGCGCGAAGACTGTAAGAGTGGTGCTGCGGGATTTTTCTTCCATCGTGGATACCTCCATCGGTGATTCATGTGAGATCGGCGCGGCGGCGATGCAGAACGATCGCCGAAGCGAGCGGAACGCCAATCCCCACTATGGCGGCGACAAGGTTGGCAGCGAGCGCCTGCGTGCTTTGGTTCTTCACAGCGAACAGAGTCATGTTGAGCAACACCCAGAGCAAAAAAATGTACGCGACTTGCAGTGCAAACTTGCGCATCGCCCAGATCCCGTATGCATAGACCAGGAGAATGATCCCGAACAGCGGACCCATGATCGCGTTGGCACTGCCGGTCAGCTTGGTGCCCAGGAAAACGAAGCCCTCATTAAGCTCGAGGTGGAACGGTTTGAGGAAGTTGGATGTCGCGAGAAGTGCAAACAGTACCGCGAAGATTGTGAGAGTCACGCCGCGCGATTTCCCTGCCATCGTGGGTCCCTCCCCGGACATCGAGCCGGTTTGCGCACATCCTAGTCGGCGGCCGCGTGAAACGCATCAGGCCTTGCATATGCATATTGAGACTTGATTGGATGCGCAGGGATCGGTACCTCTCACGGCATCGGATTCGATTGAACAATGTGGCGATTCATTACGGTTGCGGCGCTCGCAACGTGCGCATTATGGCTATGGGAGCCGGTCCGCGCCTTCGCTGAGACCAATCTCGTAAAGAACGGCGACCTTGCTGCCGGCTTCGACGGCGCGCCGGCTGATTGGTACGCGCTGTCTTCCGACAAGAAGCTGAGCAGGTTTTCATGGACCCATAAGCCGGCCGAGGGCGGCGCACTTGGAATCTCCAATCTGAATCCGAACTATGCGAGCTGGCATCAGGCGCTGATACTACGGCCCGGGATTTACGAAATCAGCGCCGAAGTACGCGTCGAGGGTGCGCAGCCGCACGCAGGCGGCGCGAATGTAGCCGTCAGTACCTACGACGGAATCAAACTCATCTCGACGCATCTGCACGGCACGACGGGCTGGCAGAAACTCTCGTTCTTTCTGAAAGAAGATCGATGGGGCGATTCGACTGAATTGCTCTGCCAGCTCGGTGCCGCGGATTTCCCGGATACCGGCCGCGCGTCATTTCGCAATATCAAAGTGATTGCCGTTGCGAGTCCGGCGGTGAGCCGCGCGCGCGGATTCGATGCCGCTGGAATTCGCTACCGCGATAAGGACCAGGTACATCAGCCGGATAATAGAGTCTCGATCCGTGCGACGGGCGTCGTATCCGGCCTGATCCTGCTGGGGATGCTGGGATGGGCGCTCGCCGTAATATGGCGGCCGGCGCTTGCGGCCGGGCGATCGGCGTGGATGCTCCCTGCCGGCCTGATGCTCGCGATCACCGCGGTCAAGTTTGCCGCGCTGTTTCATTTCACCGGCTTCTACTGGGACATCTGGGCGAAGACCACTCGCGCCTTGCTGGCCACCGCTCTGGGCCCCTCACGAATTTACGATCCCGGCCTGCCGGTTGACGCCTATCCGCCCGGGTCGCTGTACCTGCTGTGGCTCTCAGGATGGATCGCCAGATTGATCGAGCCGACCGCAAACGGTTTCCGCGTGATCGTCGAGACGCCGCCGTTGATTGCCGATCTTTTTATCGGTCTCACGCTGTACTTTGCGGCGTGGCGCGACGGACGCGGCTTGCGCGCCATCGTGGTGATGATGCTGTTCGCGCTTAACCCGGCGCTCATCTTCGATACGGTGGTATGGGGCCAGAGCGATTCGATCGTCGCGCTGCCAATGATCGCCGCCGCGATCCTGATCCTGACCGGCCGCTACCGGCTGGGATGGAGTGCGGCCGCGATCGCGATCCTGGCCAAGCCCCAAGCGATCGCATTCACGCCGCCGCTGGGACTGTGGACGCTGTGCAACGCGGGCCTCGCGGAATGCAGATGGTCCGCGGGCGCATTCTTGGGCACGGTTGCGATTGGAATCATGCCGTATCAATTCGGACATTCGTGGAATTGGATAATCAACGTATATAAGGATCTCGGCACGCGATTCAGCGAAGCTTCGGTGGGCGCGTTCAATTTCATGGGGTTGATCGGCGGGATGAACACGCCTGACACAGACAAAATCTTCGGCGGCGTTTCGTATCGCGCGTTCGGCCTTTCGCTGACCTGCGCCGTTTACCTGATCGCCTCGTATCTGATCTGGCGGGCGCGGTCCGCTCGCGCCGCGATGCTCGCGATTTTCGTCGCGCTATTCGGATTCTTCATGTTCGCGCCCCGGATCCATGAGCGATATCTGTACTACCCTCTGGTATTTCTGATTCCGATCGCGCTGGAGAGCGGCTTTCTCACCTCGATCTTCGCCGTCGTAAGCGCGACCTTCCTGTTCAACCTCATTTACATCAAGCATCTCACCGACACCTCGTCATATTTCCCCGACCATCCGAACGGCGCGTTGATCGCAGCTGCTTCGATCAACCTGGCCGTCTTCGTCGCGGTGACTGCGTACGGGTTGATCCGCACTCCTGCGCCGGCAGGCAGGGGTGACCCCTGCACCCGGTGTTAAGGCCGCGCTCCGTTGTCGCGCGCGGCCCCTGCCAACGGCTTAATGCTGCGCTGCCGTCGGCGCGCGATGTCCTGGTCCGGTGCCCTCACGGTTGACGGAGCGTAGAACTCGACTGGTCGTCATCGATCGCGCAAGATTGAAATTCAGCAGCGCCGACGATGCCTCCGCGAATTTACGAAACTTCGAAACGGCTCGGGCCGATTAGTCACGACCAGCTGAGCCGCGCGCTCACTCGCTTCGAGCTGGGCGATTTGCTGACGGTCAAGCCCGTGCCACTCGGCCTATTCGGGCAAAACCTGTTCGTCACCTCGAGCGTCGGCGAGTTCGTGTTCCGCGGAGCGCCGCATGGACCTGCTCAGTTTCCGACCGAACGCTTCTTTACTCGCCTGCTCCACGAGCGGACGAGCGTGCCCGTGCCATGGCCATATCAGATTGACGATTCTTGCGACTTTTTTCCCTGGAGCTACGCGATCATGCCGCGGATGCCGGGGCTGCAGGTCACGGATCGCAAGGTGCGACGCGACCTGACCGGCGCCGAGCTGCGCGCGATTGCGCGCGCGATGGCATACAACCTCGTCGCGATGCAGCAGGTCACAATGCCTTGCTGCGCGCGCTACGATCCGGACCGGGATATCGTCAGACCGGTGCCGGTAAAGGATCACGCCGATTGGCCGTTCAATAACGGCTACGGTGAAGTGACTCAGCCGCCGTCGCATCGCGAGCTCGTCACCGCGCGCATCCGTCGCATCCTCGAACGAGCGCATACCGCGAGCGATCGCACGACAACGGCTGATGTCGAGTGGGCCGAACAATTGATCGAACGCGCGAACGCCGCGTTAGCAGTACCCTTTACTCCGTGCTTCACGATGGAGGACTACAAGGAAGGCAATGTAGTACTGAGTCGGACACCCGATGGATGGCAGGTCAGCGGGGCCTTCGACTTCATGGGATGCTATTTCGGCGACGGCGAGACCGATCTGTCGCGGATAACGGCCGAATATTTCGATCAGGATCCGGAGGTGGCGCGCGAGTTTCTGGCCACCTACTTGCAGCTCCGCGCGCCGCGATCCGGTTTGCGCGAGCGCTTTTCGCTTTACATGCTGCTCGACCGGCTGATCATCTGGGAATATATCCAGCGCCACGAGGTCGAAGTCGCGAGCAAGATGGGAACCCTGCGCGACTGGACCGAACGATATACCCGGATCGCGGACACGCTAGGATTCGATGGCTGAGTGACTTTCTTCTTAGTGACCTTAGGATGCTGATTCCAGGAATTCCAGTATCGGGTCGTTGATCTGGCCAGGTGCCTGCGCGGGCGCTCGCTTGCGCGCGAGAGATCCTTCGCTCCGCTCAGGACGACGCAAAAAGTATCCGCTCAGGATTTCAGGAACTTCAGCATCGGCGAGCTCAAACGCCGCTCTGCGTAATCGCGGCGTGGCGCGCGGTTAGCGCCACGCCGCGATTTTACCATTACGGCCGCTCCGTCGAAGCCGCTGCTTCACCGCGCCGGAAACGCGAAACCAATTCCGCCCTCGCTCGCAGTGGTCATGGTCGCGGTCAGCGCCGTGAAGGTCCCGAAGACCGGATCGTAAAGCTCGGCACTGTTCAAGTAACCGAGGCTCGAATTGAGTCCTCCGGCGATCAGGACTTGAGCAGTAAGGTTGTTCTGAGAATTCGGGATGATCGAAACATAAGGCCAGTTTCTGGTCGTGGTCATCTGAACCTGTGTGAACGTCCCGCTGCCGGGATTGTAAATCTCGACGGTCGGAGAATCGAAGGTGCAGGTATCATAGACGTTGTTTTGTCCAACTGGGCCCCAGACCATCGCATCGCCATTTGGCAGCGCGATCGCGAATGGATTACAGCGCGCCTGATTCAATGTGCCAGTCGCTGAAAACGTATTTGTCGCCGGATTGTACAGGTAAGCAAACGAGCTCGGGTAGATCGAACCGGCGAGTCCGCCTGCAACGAGAACCATGCCGTTGGAAAGAAGCACGGCGGCGGGGGCGTAGAGACTTAAAGGCTCCTGGTTGGGGACCGTTACCCCGGGCGGCTGGTTCGTCGTTTGTGTGAAGGTTTTTGCTACGGGGTCATACAATTGCGCCGTAACACTATAGCCCTGGATCAGTACTTTGCCGCTGCCAAGGAGGGTGGTAGTGTAACCAACCTCTGGGTAAGGCGAGCCAAGTATCTTCACTGGCGTTGAGAAGGTTTGAGTCGGTGGATCGTATATCTCGGTCCAAAGCTTAGCGTTACCGGTCCCAATGATGAACACTTGGCCGGTGTCAAGCGAAACTGCCTGTGCGAAATCGAAATCCGCGTCGGCCATGTTATGGGTCGTCGCCGCGTAGGTGTCGGTGACCGGATTGAAAATATCGGCCGTTTTGAGGCTCGATGATCCGTTATCGCCGCCGGCCAGCAGGAACGTGCCGTCCGGGAGCTTGGCGGCGGCGTAGCTGACCCGGTTTGTGCTCATAACGGTGCCAAGCGAAGTGAAGCTCTGCGTGACAGGATTGTACGCTTCAGCGGTTTGAAGGTATTCGCTCGCGGCAAGTCCACCGATCAAAACCACTTGGCTTGATCCGAACAGATTTACAAGCGTCGTAATGTCGGGAGTGCCCCAGCCGGTAGCCAGGTCGTAGCCGTTACGGGCCGGCCAGCCCGCAACTCCGTTAAATCCGTTGTTGTTCGGAACGGCGTTGACCGTGACGTCACGAAGCCCGGCGGTAGATTCAAGCTGGGCCAGCGAATAGAGTTCCGGGTTGATATTGCCAAGCCTGGCACCCAATTGCTGCTGGATCAGTTTTGAAATTCCGGCCCACAGGACGGTTGCCAGGCTCGTTCCGCCCTCACAGCATGCGACGCATGCGCCGGGTCCGGGGCAATATGATCCAGAGATTTGCGGATCGTCACCATAGAAGGCGCCCGGATTGGGAGTGCCATTCGCATCGAGAGCGCCAGCCATCAATGCCACGTCAGGCACGTCGCGCCAGCCGTCCGCTGGGGTACTGAGGACCTGATAATTGGGCTTGGTGAATTCCTGGCTCTCGCCTCCGCCGCTGGCTCCGCTCCCAAGCACGTCCCAAACTCCCTCCGGCCCGAAGCCGACATCCGTTCCCATGACCTGACCATAGAGCGGGACGCCGTTAATTCCAGCGTATGAGGGGTAAAACTGGGTGCCGCCGACTGAGGTCACATAGGTATCGGCGGAGATTTCGTTGACACCGGGATCCGGGCCGACCAAGCACAAGCCGGTGCTAAAGTCGTAGTGGTACCCGGCGTCCCCGAAATCACCGGAGGCGACGAATACGGACTGGCCTTGCGCTGCGGCAGCCTGCGCGACGATGTCCCATGCGGCGTATCCGAATCCGGTGAAATCGCACACCTGGAAGCTAATACTTATGGTACCGCAGGTGCTGTCTGACACTGCGAGTTCGAGCGCATCCAGTAGTGCTTGCTCGCCGTCCACAGAGGCGTCACCAACGTAGAGGATCAGCGGCGCACCAGGCGCGGCGGCGTGCCCCCATTCCAAGTCCAGCAGGGCCTCGCCTTCGTTTTCATCGTGCGTAATACCAGGGTCAGTATTATTCGTCGCATATTCAGTGGTTATAGTTGGGGTCGGGAGGTTGAACTGCGTATCGAACGCGTTCACCGCGGCGGGTAAATAGTCGGAGAGACCCACTATCGCCAGACACTCGTTCGGGCTGCCGCTTATGCTGCCGTTGACGCCGGCTTTGAGCAGTGCATTCTCATCGTAGAAGGTATAGAAATCCGCAGGAGCGAACGCGGTATAGGCTGTTCCATTCGGACTGTTCGAGTTGCCCAAGGTCCAGACGGGAGAGACGGTCGAGGCGGGGGAGACTCCACCCAGGTTGTCGAGGCCCATGACGCCCAGAATCACCCCCTGGAAGCGAGTCGGGATCATCGGGTCGGACAATATCCCGTAGTGCTTGCCATCGCTCATACTCATGATCTGAACCTGGAAAGCCTGGTCAGCCTGAGCCACGGTCCCGGTGAATTCAATGTCCCGCCGATCGTGGCGAACTGCAGTCACGCTGAAACCCTGAGACGTGAGCCAGGAGGCGATGGCGTCGTAGCTGGCCTGAAGGGGGCCGAACATTTGGTCAAATTGCCCCGTTTTGAGCCACTTGTGGTAGTTTGGAGAGGATGGGTTTTGGAGATCTTCGATCATCTGGCGCGCTGCTTGTGGGTTGCTGAGGTTGAGATAGATTCTCAGACGAAGCGGCATGCCGGCAGGCGCCGGGGTGGCAGCAGCCAGCAGTTGGGAGGCCTGCGGCGGCACGCCGCCGGGGAGCGAGACCATCGGCTCGCTATCCGCGGCGAGCGCGAGCGCCGGCCACGCACAAGGCGAATACACAATCATGAGGAGAAAGAACATGATGTTCAGCGAAGTCCGAGTCGCCGATAGTCTGGGCCGTGATGATGTCCTCTTCATAAAATCTCCTCTGGTTGAAATTTGCGCTCCAGTTTCGCGCGAGCCGGCGCCTGGCAGGCCGTTGATGCGGGAGATCGCCTGCAAGCGGATTTGGCGGCTTGCGATATTCTCCGTCGCTTTTGTGTTGGCAGTTGCGGCCTTCGCTTGCTCGGGGAACCTTACGACCTCAAGCGGACCTTCCAGTCGCATGACGCCGATGGCCGTGGTCGGAGAATTGGGATTTTGCACCAAGTATCCGACGTTGTGCGTGAGCAGCAAACCCTCTGGTGCGCTGCAATCTGTGGTTCCGTCGCCGACCGCGATGCCCTCGCAGTGACACATAGTGTGATCACCCCACCTTCTTGTTGACAATGAGTTGGACCATACAAAAGCGCCCATCGTTTTGCAAGAAGTAGGAATTGATTCTCAAACTGTAGGCTTTAGGGAACGCGAAATCGGCGTTCGTTTTCGCTGATTCTATTTCTTGGGGAAGGGTGCACGAGCGAGGTGCTGGCGCGCGCGTCTTATTGCTGGCCTCCCGTGCCAACGGGTCTTAGTACTGGCCAGCCGTGCCAACGGCCTTCGATGGCTCGCTCAGGATTTCAGGAACTTGAGAATCAGTTTGTTGACGTGATCGGGGCGCTCCTGATGCACGAAATGACCGGCGCCCGGCACGATCTCGATCTTCAATCCCTTCGGGAACAGCTTCTCCATCCCATCGAGCAACTCCGCGCCGATGCATCCGTCGTCGCGCCCATGAAGCATCATCGCCGGCACGTTGATCGGCGTTGCCATCGCGGCCGCCGGCATTTTCAGATCGACCGGCATGCTGAGCACCGGCCCGAGCGTGGCGCGATAGTAGCCGATGGCCGCCTCGAGCGTGCCCTTGGCGCGAAAGCATCGCTTGAGCGCTTCCATGTCCTCGGGCGCCCATTTCCATCGCGGCGACCAGTCGGCCCAACACTTTTCCAGGAACGCGAAGTCGTTGAAACTCACCGCGGCCTCGGCAATTTTCGTCTGGAAAAAGAACATGTACCAGGAGCGGCGCTGCTGCGCGTAGTTGGTGACCAGCGCTTCGAAAAATTTCGAGCCATACGGGACTGCCGCCGTGACGAGCCGGCTTACGCGATCCGGCGAGGCCGCCGCGGCGCCGTATGCCGCGACTGCGCCCCAATCGTGGCCGAACACGATCGCGTCCTTGTAGCCGAGCGCCGCAATCAGCGCGAGCGCGTCCTCCGACAGCGCTGGCGAGTCGTAGCGGCCGTCGGGCGCGGGCTCGGTCGGCGAGTAGCCGCGCATGAACGGCGCGACGCAGTGGAATCCCGCCGCCGCCAGCGCGGGCATCTGATGGCGAAACGAATGAGCAGTGTCGGGGAAGCCGTGCAGGCACAGCACCAGCGGTCCTTCGCCCATCTCGAGCACCGTGAAATTCAGGTTCGACGCGCGTACTACTCGTTGCTTCACTTGTGATGCCATAGTGGCTCGATCCATACCGCACGCTTTCGCCAATGACAAAGCGCGCCTGACCGTGCTCATGCAATCGGAGGTAGCGCACCGCGTCAGTATCCGGTAATCTCGTTGACCGCGACGGCAAGCACATTGCGCTCTGCGCCTTACAATCGAAGGCATCCCGCGAAAAGTGAAAATGTGCTGATGCTGGCGGCATTCAGGAATGCGCACGCACGCGCGCCTGCCGCCCCAAGCATCACCATCCGTGCAGCCAAACCGGCGTGTGCGGTGGTGTGGGCAAATACGAGAGGTGGAGAGACGAATGGCAGCAGCTTTCACGACCACGAGCACAACGAAAACAGAAAATACCACAAAGACCGCGCCGTGGGAGATGCCATGGTGGCGCCCCTCGTCGGCGCGCGACCTTTCGATCCTGTTGTGGGTCTGCCTCATTCACATTACCGCTGCGATTGGACTGGTGCTTTATCCGATTCCCGGATGGCGCGTGTTGCTCGGCGCGATCGCGCTGGTATTCATCGGCGGATTGGGCACCACGGTCGGGTACCATCGCGCGATCACACATCGCGCGCTCACGCTGAATCCATGGGCGCGCGGAGTGCTGATTTTCTTCGCGATGTTCAACGGTTCCGGCGCGCCGACCACTTGGGCCGCCGGCCATCGTCTGCATCACGCCAAGGCTGACACCCCCGACGACATCTCGAGCCCGATTTGGGGCGGTTTCTGGTGGGCGCATCTACGATGGCTTTGGCAGGCCGGCGAGATGCCCGTCGATCGTTACTGTCCCGATCTCAGCGGAGTTTCGTATCGGGCCTGGCGATGGTTCCAGACGCCGATCCTCGCGCTCTCATACTTCGGCGGTTTGTATTTCAGTCCGGCCGCATTTTTCTGGCTGGGCGCGATTCGCTTGTGCTTCGGACTGCACGCGCAATGTTTCGTCAACAGCGTTTGCCACACTGAACCGGGCATCACGGTGGGCCAGGATTCCAGCCGCAATGTAAAATGGCTCGCGCTGATGCATCTGTTTCAGGGTGAGAACTGGCATCGCAACCATCACGCGCGCCCCGGTTCTGCCCGTCTCGGATGGAACTGGCGCCAGCCCGACGCCGGTTACGTGCTCATCCTAGCGCTCGAGAAGCTCGGCCTCGCCACCAACGTTCGCCATGGCGCGCCCAGCGGCAGGGGCGGCAGGGCCGACGCGGAAGATCCGCGGGGCAGGGCCGATATCCTTGATCCCGCCGCATAATCGCCAAGCGCAACGGGGCTTTTTTTCTCGTAACGGACGGTCCCGCCGTGCGTATTCCTTGTTAGAGGAATGCACATGAAAACCGCCGGCTTCATCTTTGCCGCGATCCTTTCCGCCGTCATCATGCTTGGAACAGTAATGGCGGCAGCGAACGCGGGCATGGCCCAGACCGCGTCATCGTCCATTGTAAAGACCCTGTAGTTTCTCCGCGCCGCTCGCGCGTTGCCGGCCGGTTTACTTCGGCGTGCCGCGATGCTTTTCTTAGCGAGGCTCCTCACCAATCTGACCGGCTAATGGAGGACGCATCGTGTCGATACTTTCAGAATTCAAGCAGTTCGCGATCAAGGGCAGCGTAATCGATCTCGCGGTCGGCTTCGTAGTCGGCGCCGCGTTCGGGAAAATCGTAACCTCGTTCACCAACGACATTCTTATGCCGCCGATCGGCCTGGCGCTCGGCGCAGTCGATTTCTCCAACCTGTTCATCAATCTTTCGTCGAAGCATTACCCGACCATCGCGGCGGCGAAGGCTGCGGGCGCGCCGACGCTGAACGTCGGATTGTTCATCAACACGATCATCGACTTCCTGATAATCGCGTTCGCGGTCTTTCTACTCGTCAAATGGATGAATCAGCTCGTCGGCGAAAAGCCTGGGCCACCCACCACCAAGGAGTGTCCATATTGCCTGAGCGCGATTGCGCTCGGCGCCACGCGATGCCCCCATTGCACGTCGGAACTGAAGGCGGCGTGAGCAGTGAACGGCATTTCCCCGGCAGTGAAGAAGTGAACAGGTGAAAAACTGAAAAATGCGGAGGCTTACGCGGACTTGCCGCGCGCGCCTCCTGCGCTGAGACACCGATGCTTGCCGCTACTCGCCGGCCTGCGCCACGTCGGCCATCGCTTTCGTAGCGCGCTCGCAAATCTCGCTCAGGACTTCGTCAGTGATCACGGTCGAGAGCGCGATCATCCCGCGGGGTGCGAGAAACAAGCCCTGATTGAGCGCCGCCAGATGAAAGCTGGCGATCGCGCGGGCGTCCTCGCGTGCGATCGTCGCGGGCGGCGGCTCTTTGAGAAAAAACACGTTCATCAGCGATCCGTAATGCCGCACGGAAAACGGCAGCCCCACCTGACGCGCCGCGCGCGCCAGCTCGGCGGCCAGCCGCTCGGCCTGCTTGGCCATTTTTTCGATTCGTGCCTGCGTCAGTTCGCGCACCGACACGACCCCGGCCGCGCAGCTGACCGGATTGCCGTTGAAAGTGCCAGAATGAAAAATCGTGCCGCGATTGCGCGGATCGAACGCCGACATCACTTCTTCGCTGCCGCCGAGCGCTCCGACCGGAAATCCGCCGCCAATCATCTTTCCGAACATCGTCAGGTCCGGCTTGACGTCGAAAATCTGCTGCCCGCCGCCTTCGGCCAGCCTCAGCGTGATCACCTCATCGACCACGAACATCGCACCTGCGCTATGCGCCGCTTCGGCAACCCGCCCGAGAAATTCGGCCGGCGGCTCCACGATGCCCGCTGAGCCGAGAATCGGCTCGAGAAATACCGCCGCAATCTCCGCACCGCGCTCGGACAGCAGCGCTTCGAACACAGTCGCCTCGCCGAAGTCGGCTAGCATCGTGCGCTCGCCGTCCTGGCCGGCCAGCCCGACTTCCAAATCGTCGTACGATCCATGATAACCGTAGCGCGCCATCAGGATGAGCTTGCGGCCGGTAAGGCGCCGCGCGACGTGTGCCGCGAGCATCCCGGCCTCCGTCCCTGAATTGCAAAATCGCACCCGCGCCACAGATTCGACCCGCTCGCACAGCAGAGTCGCCAGCTCGATCTGCGCCTCCGATCGCGCCGGCCACGCGCTGCCGTCACGAACCGCCTTGCTCACCGCCTCGACGATTGGCGGGTAAGCGTTGCCGTGAACCAGGCTGGTGTAGTTGCCAAGCAGATCGATGTACTTGTTGCCGTCAACGTCCCATACGAAAGGACCTTCGCCGCGCTTGAGCGTGAGCGGGTAGGGCCGATGGTAGGTGGTGGTGCGGGTGTCCCCGCCGGGCATCGCGCGCTCGGCGCGCTTGGCGAGTTGCGCGGATTTTTCGGTCGCCGCGCGATAGTGTTCCTCGATGCTGTTCATGCTCTCTTCCCCCGACTCTTCATAGTCTCATTCCCCGATGAGATATAATGAGCGCCTGCGCGTCTGTATATTCCTCCATCATTTGCGGGTATCTCGCCGCCGCGAGTCAAGCTCCCCGCCGCCGGCAACCTGGCCGTCGCATAACATAATGGCAGTTCGAGGTTTATTCTCACATTCGCCGAGTCGCGACCCGTAGCCGCTCACTTCACGGCCGCGATCGCTTCCATCTCGACCATCAGTCCCTCGACCGCCAGCGACGTCACGCCGACCAGCGTCGAGGCCGGCGGCTCGCCATCCGGGAACAGCTCGGCGCGCGCCTCGCGCATCGCGGAATAGTCAGACTGCTTGTAGTTAACGATGTAAGTATTGGTCTTGACTATATCGGCCGCGGTGGCTCCTGCAGCCGCGAGCGCGGCTTTCAGATTATTTGCCGCCTGGCGAATCTGGGTCTTCAAGTCTCCCGGCCCTACCAACTTGCCTTGCTTGTCAACTGCCACCTGGCCCGAAATGAATACCAACTTTGCCGGGCCTGCGATCGTCACGATGTGCGTATAGCCGCGCGGCGCGAGCAACGTATCTGGATTGATATACTTTTTTTCCACGTCTTCTCTCCTTCAGTTGCGCGCGATCGAGCCCGCGCGCGAGTATCACGATTTTGTGTCGCCGTATTGCAGTACCTGCACCTTCTCGACCGTGATCAGTCCCGAGCCCATCATTTTGTCGAGCACCGGCATGAACGTGTCGATCTTCGCCTGGCTGTCGACGATCTCGACGACCATCGGCAGGTCTTCCGACAGCCGCAGAATTTTCGCCGAATGCAGATGGCTGGATTTGCCAAAGCCCATCGGGCCGCGCAGCACGGTCGCACCGCCGAGCTGAAGTTCGCGCGCCTTCAGCACGATCGCTTCGTACAGCGGCTTGCCGTCCGAGCGTTCGCTCTCGCCGATGAAAATTCGAAGCAACACCGCATCGCGTGGGATTTGCATCGCTACACCCCCCGGTTAAGCGCCGTGGCTGCCATGAAGCCCAGCCATACTGACAGCATGCACAGCAGAAGCGAACCGGCGGCGTTCAATGCCGCCGGCATCCACTCGCCCGCGCGCATCAGGTAAAACGTCTCCAGCGAGAAACTCGAGAACGTCGTGTAGCCGCCGCAGATTCCCACCATCACGAACTGCCGCGCCGGCGTGCCGACCAGCAGGCGCGAGTCGGGGCCAGTCAGCGTCGCGAAAAACCCGATCACCAGGCATCCCGTGATATTCACGAACATCGTGCCGTACGGAAACGCGCCGCCGGTGAGCGTGGTGATCACTCCCGAAAAAAAATACCGTCCCATCCCTCCGAGCGCACTGCCGATCGCAATCAGGAAATATGCGAGCACCCAGAAACCTCCAGACACTCAGCCGGCCACCGATTGCGCGAAATGGCCGTCGTCGGCGAGTCCGTTCACAATCAGATGAAGATAGATGAGTCCGGCGTACGGATGCCACCGCTGGAGCGCCCGCCGCACGCCGTCGTAACTGGGCTCGCCCTCCACCTCGAGCCATTCGAAGAGTTTGTTGCGCCCGCCAACATCGTCACCCGGGAAAATGTTGATTCGGCCGAAACCGCGCAGCATCACGTACTCCGCAGTCCAGCGTCCCACGCCGCGAATCGTCGAAAGGCGCGCGACGGCGTCGTCGTCCCCGAGCGCTTCTATCGACGCGAAATCGCGGTCCTTGCGATCGATCGCTAACCGCGCGAGTCCGATCAGGTATTCCCCCTTCTGCCTGCTGAGCCCGAGCGCGCGCAGCGCGTTCGGATTCAAGCGCGCAACCGCGGACGCGGCCGGGAACGATCGCATCGGCGCCGTCGCGCCATCAACCTCGCCGGCGATTCCGCAAGCCTCCGTGAGCCGGTTCAGCACGTGCATCCCCGCGCTCAGCGACACGAGCTGGCACGCGACCGCGTTCGCAAACGCTTCGAACACCGTGGCGTAGCGCACCGGTTTCATCCCCCGGATACGATCCACCAGTTCCCGGATGCGCGCATCGCCGCGCGCGAGCCGGTAGAAGTCTGAAAGGTCGCGCTCCAGCCCAAGCATCCTGGTGACAATCGAGGCTACTTCCGCCCTCACCGCTTGCGGCCGCGCGGCTCTGACCCGCACTTCGATTTCCGGACGCGAACCGCGCCGTGTCTGCCTGACTGCGACCGCGACCGGCGACCTGCCGATCACCAGGATGCGCCGCCAGACGCCCTCGTCGAATCGATCGACGATGTTATGCGCGCGGCGCCGAAGCGCCCACACCGTCACGTCGAGTCTGAACGGTGGCCGTGGCGCGAGTGTGAACGTGAGTGCTGGCACTGCAGACGTCGGCCGAATCTGTTACTCGATGTCGGCGGCTTCCAGAGCCGCCGACACCGCCAACGCGATCGTACCAATTGATTGTCGCGTCATCCGCATTTCTCGGCGCCGCCGTCGATTATTGCGCCCCGCCGATGCCGGCGTGATGCTCCAGCGCGCGTACTCGCCGTATCACTTCGGGCAGCCGCGTCAGCACGGTGGCGTAGCGGCGGAACTTGCGCACGTCCACCGCGGGGATGCCCCCGACGATCGCGTCGTCCTTCAAGTCGTGGTGGATGCCGGCTTTCGCCATGACCATGACGCGATCGCCGATCGTCACGTGGTCGGTGCATCCCGCTTGTCCGCCGAACAGGCACCATTTGCCGATTCGCGTCGAGCCCGAGATTCCCACGTGCCCCGAGAATCGCGAGTACTCGCCGATTTCGCAGTTGTGCCCGATATGCACCTGGTCGTCGAGCTTCACTCCGCGATGCAGCACCGTCGCCCCCATCATCGCGCGATCGACCGTCGAATTCGCGCCGATCTCAACATCATCCTCGATTATTACGCCGCCGACCTGCGGAATCTTGATCAAGTCGCCCTTTTCCTCGACGAATCCGAACCCGTCTGCGCCGATTACCGCGCCGTTCAAAATCGTCACCCGATTTCCAATCACCGTGCCTTCGCGAATCGAGGCCTGGCTGTGC
>Ga0187879_10001250_pt1 | contig 17402 bp, 17 predicted proteins | sample June2016WEW_19_1_FD_132423 | JGI IMG/M metagenome (GOLD analysis project Ga0187879, IMG submission 132423) | Peatland microbial communities from SPRUCE experiment site at the Marcell Experimental Forest, Minnesota, USA - June2016WEW_19_10 | ecosystem: Environmental > Terrestrial > Soil >... | reverse complement strand
GACGTTGGCCGCCGCCAGATCGCGATCCGCGTAGGCCTGCTTCAGTTGCGCCTGGTAGTCGCGATCGTCGATCCGCGCCAGCAGGTCGCCGACCTTGACGCGCTGCCCTTCCTCGATAGGCTCGGCGACTATCTGGCCGAGAATCTTGGTGCCGATCACGATGTACTTGTGTTGCGTCACGATATAGCCGCTGCCGGTCAGCACGGTGCCGGCCTGTCCCGCCTGTTTCACCGTGACGATCGCGGTTTGCACGTCGGGCGGACGGCCAATCGTCCGCTGATAGACGAAAAATCCCGCCGCGCCGGCCACCGCGAGAATCGCGAGCACGATCGCAGCCGGGAAGATTCTGCTCGGCTTCTTGGGCTCGGCCGCGCGAGCAATCCGCAGCGATTCGAGCTCGCGGATATTGGGTCCCCTGGGTGATTCGGTGGACAAGGTCAGATGCTCCTGAGCGCATCGACGATCGACATTTTCATCGCCTGTCGCGCCGGCAGCCAGCCGCCGACCATGCCCATAACGGCGGCGAAGATCAGCGCCTCGATCACTATTGCAAAGGTGACGCGGAAGCTGAACGCCAGGGTCGAGAAGGTGATAAAGTTGCCGAACGTCGAAGTCAGCCCGTTTATCGGCATCGCCAGCACGATGCCAATCGCGCCCGCCGTCACCGCCAGCACCAGAGACTCGAGCAGGAACGACGTCATCACCGCGATCGGCGCGAAGCCGAGCGCGCGCAGCGTGCCGATTTCGGTGGTCCGCGACGAAACGGCCGCGTACATCGTGTTCATCGCGCCAAAGATCGCGCCGACCGCCATGATTACCGCGACGATCATACCGAGCACCCGCATCTGGTTGGCGACCACCGCCTGGTCCTTGTAGTAGTCCGCCTCGGTCTCGGCCTGCAGATTGATTCGCGGATCGTCCGCCAGCCGCCGAATCAGCGCATCCGCGTCTGCCCCGGGCGCAAGCTTGAGGCGCACGTCGGCATAATACGCGCCGCGCTGAGCGTCGTCCTGCACATTATGGATGTCGCCCCACACCTCCGACTCGAACGAGCCGCCCTCGGCCGCCATAATCCCGACCACCTTCCAGTTGCCGCGCCCGAAGCGAAGAGTGGAACCGAGCGCGGTGTTCTCGTAATGCCCCATCAGGCCCTTGCCGACGATCACTTCGTTGACCGACGGATTGAACATCCGGCCTTCGACGATCTTCACCTTCGGATGAACTTTGAGCGCGATCGGCAGAACTCCGCGCACCACGATATTGTCGCGCCCGCCGCCGGTGCGTTCCATCAGCGCCTGCACCGGCAGTTCCGGCGACGCGTCAACCTCGCCGTCGGGCTCGCGCCGAATTTGCGGCAGGAACTTCATCGCGTCGAACTGATCGAGCTGGATGGCGGAATAGGTCTCGGTGGTCGCGCCTTTGCGCAATACGATTACGTTGTCCGGGTCGCCGGTGTCGGAAATCGCCGAGTTGAGTCCCGCCACCAGCGCCATCACGATCACGAACACCGCCACCACCAGCGCAATTCCACCGCCCGTCATCGCGGTCGAGACGCGCCGCACCAGCAGCGAACGCACGTTGTACTTCAGCGGAATAGCCATCTCAGGCAACCGTCCTTAGCGCATCGACGATATTGCGCCGCGCCGCCGAGCTGGCCGGCACGATTGCGCTGAACAGTCCTATTAGCGCGGCCACGACCAGGGTTTCGGCCAGGATCATCGGCGGCATGTGGATCGTGTTGAACGGGCCCGCCGCACCGCCGATCGAAAACGCTCTCAGCACGATATACGCCGAGCCACATCCAAGAATTCCGCCGACGAGGCCGATCAGGATCGACTCGGCCAGCAGCAGCGACAAGATCGTGCGCGCGGGGAATCCGATCGAGCGCATCACCGCAATCTCGCCGCGCCGCTCGCGAATCGACATCGCCGCCGTGTTGGCCGCCACCAGTCCTATCATCAGCACCACGATAAATCCCAGCAACTCCGCCATCCTGAAAAACGTGCGGTACTGGTCCAGGAAGTTGCCGATGAACGCCGCCTCCGACTCCGACAATGTCTCCGCCGACGAGTTGGCAAAGCCTTCATCGATCGCCGCTATTACCTGCGGCACATTCTCCGGCTTATCGACCTTGACCCAGATGTTATCGACGATACCGGGACGCCCGGCCGCTTCTTCCAGGTAGTCGCGCCGAAAGAGCAGGAAATTGGGCGGCGCCTTGCCGCCGATCATGCCCACGATATTCAGCGTCACGTTGAACGGATAGAGTGTCCCGCGCAGCTGGATCTGCTGCCCGAGGTGCAGATGGAAGCGCTTCATCGTATCGCCGCCGACCAGGCACGCGGTGCGGATTTTCTTGAACTGCTCGAACTGCTCCTTGCTGATTCCCCAGTCGGGCCACATGAGATCGACCTGCTCGGGATCGGCCGCCAGGTTGGGAAACTGATCCGACACTTCATGGTACACGCCGCCGAACCAGCTTTCCGGCACCACCACCTCGACGTGCGGTATCGCAACGATTCGCTGCTTGTAGGCGACTGGTATCGAGTAGGCCAGACCGGCCTTGTTATGCGTCGCGATCCGGGTGCCCGACGCCGTGTTGCCGAGGATCTGGTCGGCCACAGTCGGGACGCTGACCAGCGCCGAGAAGATAAACAGCGAGACCGCGATCGACAGCACGGTCAGAATAGTGCGGCGCTTGCTGCGCACGATATTTTTTAACACCAGCGCCGTGTACTTCACGCTAACTCACGCCTCTAGGCATGCGCCGCCGCTTCCGGCGCCGCGCCGCGCTTGCCCGGCTCGACGCCCGCGAGCACGCCCTTGTCGAGCCGATAGACGGTATCGACGTAGCGCTCGGCGCGGGGATCGTGCGTGACCATCACGATCGTTTTCTGGAACTGGCGATTCATATCGACGAGCAAGCTCAAGATTTCCTCGGCCGACTTCGCGTCGAGGTCGCCGGTCGGCTCGTCGGCGACGATGATCGTGGGATCGGCGACGATCGCGCGCGCAATCGCGACGCGCTGCTCCTGCCCGCCCGACAACTGGCGCGGATAATGGTCCATCCGGTCGGCCAGTCCCACCACCCTGAGCGCCGTCTCGACATGCTCGCGCCGCTCGGCCTTGCTGAGATGCGTCAGCAGCAGCGGCAATTCGACGTTCTCGAACGCCGTCAGCACCGGAATCAGGTTGTAAAACTGGAACACCAGCCCGATATGGCGCGCGCGCCAGCCCGCCAACTCGCGCTCCTTCATGCCGGTGATCTCTTCGCCGCCGACCGCCACCCGTCCGGCAGTCGCGTGATCGATTCCCGCGATCAGGTTGAGCATCGTGGTCTTGCCCGATCCAGACGGCCCCATAATCGCCACGAAGCGTCCGACCGGGATCTGCACGGTCACGTCGTCGAGCGCGCGGACCTCGAACTCGTCGCGCTTGTAGATTCGGGTCACGTGTTCGAAGTCAATTGCGTACTTTTCTTCCATTTCGTTCTGCCTTTTGAACCCGATGCCGGTTCACTTTGCGCCAGCGGCTGCGCCGACCGCGGCGGTGCGGGTTGGTTTGAGCCGCGATGTGGCGCGACGTTTCATTTGTATTTCACGCTTCAGTTGCGCGCAAAGCCTTGCCAGCGCGTGGGCCTTGGCGTCAGTGATCGCGCGCCCGAGTTCGACGACTATCGTTCGCACCGGGCTCGCGCCGGCGCGGCGCATCCCGGCCACCATCCGGGCGAGGATGGCGGTGCGGGTTTCATCGTCGCGGCGCGAGCGTTCCATATGTTCGAGCGCGATTTTCGGCTGCTGGTCCGCGAAATAGATCTTCACCTGCGACTCGTCTAACACGAACAGCGGTTGCGCCGGCTCGCGCAGCATCCGCGTGAAATGCTCGCGTCCGCGGGGCGTGATTGCATAGACCTTCCGCGCACGACGGCCGTGGCGTTCCATCCGCAGCTTGACCAGCCCATCGCGCGCGAGTTTCTTGAGCGCCGGATAAATCGAGCCGTCCGAAACCCGGTAGAAGAAACCAATCGGGTCCTGGAAGCGCTGCTTCAGGTCGTAGCCGGTTGCCTCCGCTTCCATCAGAAAACCCAGGATCGGAAACTTCACGTCCATCCGCGGCGGCGTCTTGCTGAACTCCAGCGCCGATTTAGCCGGAAAAAGCAGCGCGCCGGGGCGACGGCTCCGCGTTCCGTTCGGCCCCGTTGTTAACGACACCTCATGCATACCTATCGAGCCAATAGCTCGACTTGAGCTATGAGTCAACCGCTTTGGCGAATCAGGGTGCAGCAATCCCGCTGCGGATCATTCTGCCGAGATTGCTGGAGCCGCTGAGCGGCGCGACCCGCGCGCCCGTCGCGGCAAGCTTGCGCATCCGAATCCGGCTTGGGTTCGGTGCCGAATGCCAGGTCCCAGATTCGCGTCGCCACCCCGAAAATCGCGTCCGGTTCGCTGATATGATGCGCCAAATGGCGCGCGCGCAAGCGCGCTTCGACCGCGCACGAGGGGCTGGCGAAATGAATCCGGTAGTGAAGGTACTCATACGCGGCGAATCCGCTCACGATTCCGCCATAAAAGATCACCGCCGGCGTCATGCCAAACATCGCCCACGCAGCGGCCAGCACGACCGCGGTCGGAATCCATGCGCCCAGCGCGAACACCGCGCGCGGATCGTGATGATGTACGTTATGGAGCGGCGTTACGAACGTCCGATGCGCATGGCCGAGCACGCCGTGAATGACATACTCGACCAGCGTCCACGCGAACAGGCCAGCCGCGAATACGAGCGCATCAACAAGCATCGATTGTGATCGTAGGTCGGTTGCGTACCCGCAAGCAACGCAGCGACGAGCCTGCATCCCGGCCTTGACCGCCGATTAAAGGAATAGGCTAATCGTTCAGTTGAGGAGGTCACACTTATGTACGACTCACCAAATCCATTTCTGAACGGCAACTATGCGCCGTGGCGCGAAGAGGGCGACGCGTTCGATCTCGAGATCGAAGGCGAGTTGCCGCGCGAGCTGAACGGCGCGCTGTACCGAATCGGGCCGAACCCTCATTTCAAGCCGCTCGGCCGTTACCATTGGTTCGACGGCGACGGGATGGTACATGCGTTCATCCTGCGCGACGGCCGCGCCGCTTACCGCAATCGCTACGTCCGCACCGACGGCCTCAAGGCCGAGATGAAGGCGGGGCGGGCGCTGTTCGGAGGCTTGATCGAGCAGCCGCGTGAGCTGCCGCCTGAGCTGCCGCCGTTCAAGAACGCCGCCAACACCAATATCATCGGATACGCCAATCGCCTGCTCGCGCTGTTCGAAGCCGCGTCGCCGCACGAGCTCAAGCCGTTGACGCTCGAAACGGTAGGGCTGTTCGATTTCGGCGGTAAGCTGACCGGCCCCGTAACGGCGCATCCCAAGTTCGATCCGGTAAATGGCGACCTGCTGTTCTTCGGTTACCAGCCGTTCCCGCCGTACGCGACGTGGTATCGCGCGGGCCGCGACGGCAAGCTCATCGAGTCGCGGCCGATCGATACCGGGCTGCCGGTGATGATGCACGATTTTATCGCGACCGATAACTACGCGATCTTTTTCGTATGCCCGTCCGTGTTCCATATCGAGAATGCGGCGGCGGGAAAGCCGATGGTGATCTGGGAACCGCAACACGGGACGAAGATCGGCGCGATGAACCGCAAGACCGGCGAGGTGAAATGGTTCCAGGACGAGGCGTTCTACGTATTTCATTTTCTCAACGCGTACGAGGAGAACGGGTCGTTGGTTGTCGACGGATGCAGGAGGGAGTCGCTCGACATGACCGGCAATTCGTTTGGCGGCAAACCGCTGTCGTGGCGATGGAATCTGAATTTGAAGGACGGCTCGCTCCGGCAGCGTCAGATCGACGACCTCTCGACTGAATTTCCGCGCTTCGACGAACGCCTGGCTGGCCGCAGGCATCGGTACGGCTACTTCGCGGGCGGTAATCCGGGATCGCCCGACAGCGATACGGGCTTCAAGGCGCTGCTCAAGCGCGACTATCAGACCGACAAGCTGGAGGTTCACGACCTCGGCAAGAATTTCGCTCCCGGTGAGCCGGTGTTCGTGCCGCGCAACGCGCAATCATCGGAAGACGACGGTTGGGTGCTGGCGGTCTGGTATGACGAGGAGCTCAATCGCAGCGAGATGGTCGTGCTCGACGCGCAGAACTTCGCGGGCGCGCCGGTTGCGCGGATTAAATTGCAGCATCGCGTGCCGTGGGGCTTTCACGGCAACTGGGTGCCTGCGCAATGAAGAAGGCGGCGCGCCCGTCGCTGGCATTACCTCGCGACCGGGCGAGGCAATTCTGGAAGGCACGGGGGCAAAAGGCGGGGGCGTAACCTTTTCGGAATACTGCGGTTTCTATTAGTTAGATAGAGGCCGATGTGTCCGGACGATCCGTATCCGCATCCTTATTCGCGCGCGCTGGGGCGCGCGGGAACAGCCACGCGAGTGCGTGCGAAGGCGAGGAGGTCGCGTTGAAGGCGCGGCCGGCACCGGCGGTGGCCAAAAGCCGCGTGAGCGGTGCGAGCGGGGCGAGCGACTCGGCAGCGCAAGCGCTGTCGGCGGAGCGGGCGCTGATCGAGGCTGCGCAGCGCGACCGCATCCGGTTCGCCGAGTTGTACGAGAACAACTTCGAGCGCGTGTACGCGTATATCGCGCGGCGGCTGCGCGACCGCGCCGGCGGCGATCGCGACGATGCGCAGGACCTGACCGCCGACGTATTTCATCTGGCGCTAAAACATCTGGCGCGCTTTGAGTGGCGCGGCGTGCCTTTTGCGGCGTGGCTCTTCAAGATCGCATCCAACGAGATAGCCGATCGGTCCAAGCGCGTTGCGCAGCGGCGCGCCCATGAACGTGAGAATATTTTTCTCTCTGAGGAGACATCAGACCGCGTCGAGGTGGCAGCGGGCGTTGAGGACGCTGAGCGGCGGGCGCGGCTGTTCAAACTCGTCGAGCGGCTGCCGCGGGATCAATCGCGGGTGATCGCGATGCGATTTGCGGAGGATAAATCGATTCGCGAAATCGCGACCGCGCTCGGACGCACGGAAGGCAGCGTCAAACAGCTTCAATTCCGCGGCCTGCAGAATTTGCGGGTGCGGTTGGGTGATACGAATGGCTAAGGGGAAACTAATCGAACAACTGGACGAAGCGGTGGAGGCGATCGTGGCTAAGCCGAACGCGTCGATCCCAGTTTCCGATCCGCGGCTGGCGGCGATTTTACGGATCGCGGGCGAGTTGCGGGATTTGCCGCGCGCCGATTTCAAGAATCGTCTCAAGGCGGAGCTGGCCGCACAATCGAAGGAACTTGAATCGGCATCGCCGCGGCCGGCGCCAGTTGCCGGTCGCGCCGCGGGCGGAAAGCCGCTGATCACGCATGACGATATAGAAGAGCGGCTCAAGGAATTGGCCGAGCAGCCGAAATTTATCGTTCATGACCTGCGCGCATCGCTCAGCGACCTGCCCGACATGTCGATGCGATTCCTCGACTCGATGGACAATCATACTTTGGTCGTGTCGCGCGGCACGCGGCGCTCGCATTGGGAGCGCCATTTCGGGTCCGACGAGATGATCTACGTGATGGACGGGGAGAGCGAGGTCGTCACGTTGACCGATGACGGGCCGGTGAAATCGACGATTCACGCGGGGTCGCTGTTTATCTGCCCCGAAGGATTGTGGCATCGGCTGACGCCGCGGCCATTCAAGTCGGCGTTCTACCTGACGCCGAGCCAGGGCACTGAGGGCTCGGACGCGAAGGATCCACGGCCCAAGCGCGAGCGCACCCCCATCAAGCCGGCGCGCGGGCGAAAAGGCTCGCGTGGCCGAAGCGTCACGAAGCTGGAAGAGCACAATCTGCGCGCGGCGCTGCGCGAGGTTCCGCACCTGACGATCACGGCGGACACGACTGGCGAGGAAGCTGAAGCGGCGGTGCGCCAGGTCGCGAAGATCGGAAACCTGACGCTGGGGGTGATGAGCTATTCGGGTCAGACGCCTTGGGAGCGGCATCCCGACGGCGACGAGTTGCTGCTGGCGCTAGACGGCGAGGTCGATGTTACGGTGCTGACTGACGCGGGGCTGGTGCATCGGAAGCTGCGCGCGGGCGAGGTGTTTGTGTGTCCGCAAGGATTGTGGCATCGGCAGCTCGCGGAAAAATCGGTGTCGATGCTCTACGGGACGCCGACCGAGACGACTGAGATTTCGTTTGCGGACGATCCTCGTGTCGTTGTCGCAAAAGAAGAACAACCTGCGCATCCGGAGAGCGAGGCAATCCCGGCGGGGATCTCACGCAGTATCATGCCGTTCCTGTACATCGCGGGCGCGGCTGGCGCGGTGGAATTTTACCAGCGCGTATTCGGCGCCAGCGTGTTGATGCGCGAGCAGGAGCCGAGCGGAATCGTGAGCCATGCGATGCTCAAGATGGGCGACACGACGGTCATGCTTTCGGATCCCACTTCGGCGGACGTGAAGCAGAATGACACGCACGGGTTGTCGCGCACGCCACGCTCGTACGGCGGCTCGCCGGTGCATCTGTACATCTATGTTGCGGATGTGGACGAGGTCTTCAAGCGCGCGATCGGGGCCGGTGCGAAAGTAATCGACGAGGTGGAGGACAGGGAGTGGGGCGACAGGTGCGGCGGAATCGAGGATCCATACGGTCACGTGTGGTGGGTTGGGACGCCGATAAAGGGCAGGGGGTGACCCCTGCACCCAATGTTAAGAGCGGGGGGTGACCCCTGCACCCAATGGCAAAGGTCTGGAACAAGGAGAACGAATATGGCAGGCAAAGTGAAAACGATTCCCGACGGATGGCATAGCGTGACTCCGTTCCTGTGCGTCAAGGACGCGGCGCGGGCGATCGAGTTTTATCGCAAAGCGTTCGGCGCGACGGAGTTGGAGCGCATGGCGGAGCCGGACGGGAAAGTTACCCATGCGATCCTGAAGATCGGCGATTCGATCGTGAGGCTTTCGGACGACGGTTCGAAGCACGCCGCGGATTGGGCGGCAAAGGGTTGGTCGCGAAGTCCGCAATCGCTGGGCGGCACGCCGGTGCATTTTTACGTTTACGTCGAGGACTCGGACGCGGTGTTCAAGCGCGCAATCGCCGCGGGCGCGAAAATGATGGAGCCGGTGGCAGACAAGGATTGGGGCGACAGGATTGGCTCGCTGACCGATCCCTTTGGACATATCTGGATGGTCGCTACTCACAAAAGGGACGTGCCTATCGGGGAAGTAGCGAAGCGTCGCGCGGCAGCCAGCCGCGCGGTGTGATCGATCCGTGCGCGCATGTCTGGTACATCGTAAGGCAAATCGCGGATGTGGTCCCAGAGGAGCGCGGCTAATTCAAAATGAAAATTTCCCGCATCATCGCAATCGGCCTCGCAGTCTTATTCATTCTGGCGATCGCGCGGCTGGCGCGGCTGGAAAATGGTGGTCCGTCGCACATATTCATCATGCTGCCCGGGCAGGAGCCGGCAACGATGTACATGCCCGGACCGGCGCGTCAATTCTACATGGAACCGCCTAAACCGGCGGCCGAGCGACCACCGGCGGTCGTGCTGATTCACGGCTTCATGGCGGATCGCAAGCTGATGAGCGTGCTCGCGCGACGGCTCGCGGAGAACGGCTACGCGGTGCTGGCGATCGACGTTAACGGGCACGGCGAGAATTCCAATCCTTTCGGTGGCGGCATAGGCGAGCCCGGCAGCCTGCGCGAAAACGTGAAGCGGGCGGTCGATTATCTTCGCAGCAGCCCGTTTGTCGATGGATCGCGAATCGTCGTGATGGGGCATTCGATGGGCGCGGGGGCGGCGCTCGACTACGCCACGCACGATCCCAATCTGAAAGGCGCGGTGATGATCTCGGGCGGCTGGCAACTCGGTCCGGAACGTCCGAAGGACGCGCTGTTCATTTTTGCCGAGCGCGATCCGGACATGATCCAGGAGGCGTCCCCTGCGCTGGCGTCGTCTTTGGCGGGCGCGGCGCAATTCGAGCTGGGCAAGACCTATGGCGATTTCGCCCAGGGCAGCGCGGTCGAAGCGCTCCGCGTGCCGGGAGTCGATCACATAACCATCGTCTATTCCGCGGCGGCCGCCGCCACGATCGTGAGATGGCTCGATAGCACGTTTGGAATCGCCAGAACCGCAGCGATCGAAGTCGCAGATGCGCGGACGGGGGCAACGGGATTCGCGCTGCTGGTGTTTGTGATTATCCTGGTGCCGATGGGCAGAGTCTGCGGCTCGATGGTGGCGTATTGGGCTGGCGAGCGGCCCGGACCGAGCGGATGGATCGGACTGCTGATCCTGGGCGGCGCGCTGATTGCAGCGATGCCGCTGGCGACGGCCGACCCGGCGGCGTTTGTGCCGGTGGTGGTCGGCGACATCCAGCTCTCATGGTTCGCGGTCGCAGGGTTGATCATGGTGGGTGTGCTCGCGCTGTCGCACACGCTGGATTGGTACCGCATCCGCGAGGGGGCGGGCGCAGCAATATTCGCCGCGGCTGGGGGTTTCGCGGCGGCCTACGTGTGCCAGATCGCGATGACGGCGGCGTTCCATCACCTGTCGCTGTCGCCCGAGCGGCTGATGGTCATGGCGATGGCGAGCGTGCTGCTGTTTCCGTTCTGGATGGGCTTCGAGTTGCTGGTGCGGCGCGGAGGAGCGGCGATTTCGACGGTTTGGGCTGCGCTCGGCCGCATCCTGATCGTGGTTTTGATTGTGGTGGGCGTGAGCCTGGAAATGCTGCCGTTCTTCCTGATGCTGATCCTGCCGATCATCGCGCTGAATTTCGTGATGATCGAAATATTCTCGGCGGCGGCCTACAGCGCGTCGCGCAATCTGACGCTGATCGCGATTTTCGAAACGCTATGGTTCGCGTGGCTGATCGCGGCGTCGAGCCCGATAACTTTCATGTTCTAGGTTTCAGATCGGTCGCGCGGAGATGCGCGACGAACGGAGGAACGACGAAATGGCGACACAGGAATTGCCGCCGCCACCGCTGGCGCTCTACCAGATGGCGGTCGGGCATTACTTCTCGCGGGCGATTTACCTGGCGGCGAAGTTGGAGATCGCGGACCTGCTCAAGGACGGACCGCGCGACTGTCGCGAGCTTGCCGAAGCCACCGGAACACACGCGCCGTCGCTCAATCGCGTGATGCGCCTGCTGGTCAGCGCGGGAGTGTTCGCGGAGCAGGAGAACGGGAAATTTGCGCTGGCGGCGCTCGGCGAATTCATGCGCGCGGGCGTGCCGGGATCGATGCGCGCCTCGGTGCTGCTGTTTGCCGGAGTTGGAATTCAAGACGCCTGGAAGGAGACTCGAATATTGCGTGCGGACGGGAGAGCCGGCGTTTCGCAAGGAAGCGCCTGACGCGGATGCATTCACACAAATGGCCAAGAATCCGGAGATGGCGGCGGTTTTCGACGAGGCGATGGCGACGTTCGCGCCAATCACCTCGGCCGCGGTCGCCGCGGCCTACGATTTCTCGGCGTTCGGCACGGTAGTGGACGTGGGCGGCGGCAACGGCGCGCTTTTGATCGGGATACTGAAGGCGAACCCGAATCTGCGCGGAATCGTGTTCGACCAGCCACACGCCGCCACCCGCGCAACGGACAAGATCGCTGCCGAAGGGTTGTCATCGCGATGCCGGGCGATCGGCGGAGATTTCTTCAAGGAATTGCCCAGCGGAGCCGACGCTTGCGTGGTCAAGCACGTCATCCACGATTGGGACGATGCGCGGGCGGTCGCGATTCTGAAGAATTGTCGCCGCGCGATGGGGCCAAACGGCAAGTTGCTGATCGTCGAAGGCGTGTATCCGCCGCGTATCGATCAATCCGACCTAAGCCGTGGCGCGGCTGCGAACGACGTCAACATGTTGGTGAGCACTGGAGGCCGGCAGCGGTCGGAGGCCGAATTCCGCGCGCTCTACGACGCATCGGGATTCAAGCTGACGAGGATAGTGCCGACTGCGGCGCGAGTCTGCGTGATCGAAGGAGTGCGCAGCTAGCCGGCGGAGTCCGGGAATCGATTACGGATAAATTTTTGGCGCGCGCGAAAGAGGCGCGTGCGTGATAGGCTTGGTCGAGCAGAAGGGCTCATCGCGTCGGCTGCTTGCGCGGCGGTGGCGCGAGTCGGGCCGGCGATCTTCAACCCGTCGTGCGCGACGAAAGGAAAACAATCATGCTCGAGACAGGAAAACCGTTTGTGAATTTCGCTCTTCAGAACCAGGACGGCAAGCAGATGAAGCTGGGCGATTTCGCCGGCAAATGGCTGGTGGTGTACGTCTATCCCAAGGACGACACGCCAGGCTGCACGATCCAGGGGAAGTCGTTCACGGCCAGCAAGGCCGACTTCGACGCGGCTGGAATCAAGGTGGTCGGCGTCAGTGCGGACGACGTCGCCTCGCACAAGAAATTCTGCAACAAGTTTGCCTTCACGATCGATCTGCTCGCGGATACCAAGGCGGAGCTGCTCAAGGCCGCGGGCGTCGGGCAGACCGAATTTAACGGGGCCAAGTACTGGAGCCGGACCAGCTTCGTGATCGATCCCAAAGGCATCCTGCGCAAAGTTTATGAAAAAGTGAATCCGCAGGGCCACGAGAAGGTGCTGCTCGAAGATATCAAGGCGATGCAGAAGAGCTGAGGCAGCGCCAATCGCCATCGGCGCGGGCCCTGCACCCTGGTCAGGAAGGGGTTGCGGAAGTACCCCCGGGGTCGTCACTTCCCGGTTTGGGGACGTTTTATTATCGCCGCGAATTTGATTTGATGGATCAGTTGGCAAGGACCTTGACCGGGCGGTGCGGACGGTAGCTGGTCAGGCGGATGGCTGAATTTCGGCCGAGATTTATCGTCCGATAGTTTAGATGGTCCGGCACTTGTCCTGCCTCATGACGCAAGAGTTACGCTACATTCCAGGAGGAATGCATGGTTAAGAAGATCGCCGCCGTGGCCGGCGGCGTTTTTATCGGCCTGATCATAGCCTTTGCGCGCGTCGGCGCGTTCCCTTTCTGGGGTTCCGACTCGGACGCTTCTAAGGCGCCACCTGCGCAGCAAGCACAGGCAGCGCCGGCGGAGCCGCTGCCGGCGCCTCCGGTGCCGGGGGTGCATGTGGTGCCGGCGCAGCCGAATACGCCTGAGCCGAACGAAAAGGTCGGAGTGATTACCTCGTTCGCGCCGCTGGTCAAGCGAATGATACCGGCGGTGGTGAGCGTCAACGTCGTTCAGGATGTGAAGGTTTCGGGAATGCCGTTTGGCCCGCAGGCTGCACCCGGCGACGACAATGGCGGCGATAACGACAACGGCGGCGGCGGTGGAGAAACGGCGCCTGGCGATCCGTTCGACCAGTTGCGCCGCTACTTCGGCCAGGGCGGTCAACGCGAATACAAACAACACGGGCTGGGATCGGGCGTGATCGTGTCGGCCGACGGCTACATCCTGACCAACAATCACGTGGTCGGTAACGCCGAAGAAATCCACGTTACGCTGCAGGACAAGCGCGAGTTTACGGCGAAGGTAATCGGCAAGGACGCCAAGACCGATCTCGGACTTATCAAGATCGATACAAAGGACGCATTGCCGGTCGCGCCGCTGGGGGATTCCAATTCCACTGACGTCGGCGACTGGGTAATCGCAATCGGCAACCCGTTCAACGTCGGCATGACCGTGACCGCGGGAATCGTCAGCGCCAAGGGACGAATCCTCGGCGGCGACTACGACGATTTCATTCAGACCGACGCGTCGATTAATCCCGGCAACTCAGGCGGACCGTTAATCAATACGCGCGGTGAGGTCATCGGAATCAACACGGCAATCTACAGCCGCACCGGCGCCAACAACGGCATCGGCTTCGCCATCCCAATCGACATGGCGCGCAACGTGATGGATCAGTTGAAGGCGCATGGGCGCGTGGTGCGCGGATGGCTGGGCGTCGAAATTCAGGAAGTAACGCCGGATCTGGCGCAATCGTTCGGATTGCCGAGGCCCGAGGGCGCGCTGGTCGCCAGCGCGGACAAGGATGGGCCCGCGGGCAAGGCTGGAATCGAACGCGGCGATATCGTGCTCAGCTTCAACGGCCATCCGGTTGACGATGAGCATGAGCTGCCCGCGTTCGTCGCGCAGACACCCATCAATCAGAAGGTGCCGGTCGAGGTGGTGCGCAACGGCAAGCACATGACCATCGAGGTCACGATTGGTGAGCGCAAGGAACCGCAGGTGGCGTCGGCCAAGTCCGAGGAGCCGGGCGGCAACTGGGGTATGCAAGTCGGAGACATCACGCCCGAAATCGCGCAGGAGTTCCATCTCGGGGGCACCAAGGGTGTGGTGATTCAGAAGGTGGCGCCGGACAGCCCTTCGGCGGAGGCAGGTCTTCAGCCGGGCGACGTCGTGCTGGAAGTGAATCACGACAAGGTCGCCGCGGTTTCGGATTTCGTCGCCAAGGCAAAAGAAGCGCAGACCAATAAGAAGCCGGCGCTGCTGCTGGTTCAACGCGGCGGCGCGACGCTGTACACGGTGATCAAGCCGGCTGGCGAGGCGCAGGGCTGATCCGGATAGTAAGTCACATGCAGTCAACGCGCGGCGCATCGAGCATCTCGATGCGCCGCACGTGTTTTTGAAGTTGGCGCTTCGATGGTTCGACGCCAGGGACAGGTAAGCATCCGGACGCGTCACTCTCGCCGGTGACGCGCTCGCCGGTGATGCGGCAGGTAGTGATCCGCGGGCGAAGACGGTTCTATGAAGGCGGTTCTATTAGGTGAGCCTGTGCGATAGCATTTCTGCCGGCGCTCGCAGTGGGAGAGGAATCAGGTGGCGGATCGAGTACGAGTGGCCCCGGCGCGAAAGCGCGCAGGCGCGAGACGGCCGGCAAGAAAGAAGATGCGGCGGCCGGGGATCCTCGTGCTGGCCGCGCTCGGGGCGCTGATTTTGGGATTTTTGGCGAGACGAATGATGATCCCGTCGGCCGTTCACTACATTGCATATCGGCCACCTGATCAGCCGCAACCGATGAGAGAAGCAAATCCGCCCGCCGCTGCGCAGGGGCCGGGCGACGCGGGCGACTCGGCGGCGGCGACCGCGAAATCAAACGCGGACGCGCGCACCGGCTCGGAACAACTGACGCCAGGCGATCGCAGCGAGCTGGACGCGATTATCAAACGCAAGGCCAAGTGACGAACAATTCGATGGCGGCGTCGACGCAAATAGCGGACGACATGGGCTTTCGCGTCGAGCTCGAGCGCCCGCCGTCGCGAATCGTATCGTTGGTGCCGAGCTGGACGGAGACATTGTTCGCACTGGGGTTCAATTCCGAAGTCGTGGGCGTCACGAAATTCTGCGTCGAGCCGGTCGCAGCGGTTGCGTCGATTCCAAAAGTCGGCGGGACCAAGAACCCCGACATCGGCGCGATCGTGAAGCTCGAACCCGAGCTGGTGATCGCCAACGCCGAGGAGAACCGGCGCGAGGACGTGGAGCGGTTGCGCGCGGCGGGAATCCCGGTGTTCACGACTTATCCACGCACGGTGCCGGGTGCGGTCGAATCGATCATGCGGATGGGCCGGGCGCTCAGCCGCGAGGCGGCGGCCGCCGAGCTGGCCAAGGAGATCACGCTCAGCGTGAGCGGAATCGAGGCGGCGCTCGGAGTATGGAGCAAACTTCGGCTGCGCGTTTTCTGCCCGATATGGAAGAAGCCGTGGATGTCATTCAACGCCGACACCTATGCGCATGACGTGCTGCGGATGCTCGGCTATAACAACATCTTTGCGTCGGCGGGCGAGCGGTATCCCATGACGACGCTCGAGGAGGCGGTCGAACGCCGCCCCGATATCGTGATACTGCCCGACGAGCCGTATGAATTCGATGAATCCGACGTCGCCGAGTTGAAGACTCTGCTCCCGCCCCCGCTGAGCCGCCGCCTGCTGACAGTCAGTGGCCGCGACCTGCATTGGTACGGCGTTCACATGGTGCGCGGGCTCAAGTCGCTGGCGGAGAGAATGGCGCGCGTGCGCGCCGCGGTTCTATAGTCGAGTCGTGCATCGCCACGCCGTGCGGTCGGCCAAAATATGGATCGATAGAACAGCCAGACCCTTGTTGGCTCGCTCATTTACATCCGCAGTCGTTCGTCGAGGAGCGCCACGATGGCCGCACCACTGGACGGAATCAAAGTACTCGACCTGACCAAGCTCGCGCCGGGGCCGTTCTGCACGATGATCCTGGCGGACCTTGGCGCTGAAGTGATCAAGATCGAGGAGCCGGGACCTCCCACCGGAAGACGCGCGCAGCAAGCCGGCGCCGCCGGCACGCGGGGGCCGGCCAACAGCTTCAGCAGCTCGCCGTACAACGCGCTCGGCCGCAATAAGAAGTCGATCGGCATCAATCTCAAGAGCGGAGCGGGCAAGGAAATCTACTTTCGCCTCGCCCAGCGCACCGATGTCATCGTCGAGGAATACCGGCCGGGCGTCGCCAAGCGGCTCGGGATCGATTACGAGAAACTCTCGTCGCGCAACCCGCGGCTGATCTACTGCGCCATCACCGGCTTTGGACAGACCGGGCCGTATCGCGACCTCGTCGGCCACGATATCAACTACATCGCGACCGCCGGCGTGCTGTCGCTGTTGGGACGGCCCGGGCAGCCGCCCACAATTCCGCACAACCTGCTCGCGGACTACGCCGGTGGCGGGATGCATGGTGCGATCGGAGTGCTCGCGGCCCTGGTCGCGCGCAATCAAACGGGACGGGGACAGTATGTCGATATCTCGATGATGGACGGCAGCCTGGCGCTGCTGGCGCAGTCGTTCTCGTCATTTTTCGCCAACGGGAAAGTGCCGCATCGCGGCGAGACGATATTTGACGGCGGGATACCGAACTACAACGTCTATCTGACCAAGGACGAAAAATACATTACGATCGCGGCGATCGAGCCGTGGTTCTTCGCCAATCTGTGCCGCGCACTCGGCCGGGAAGATTTTATTCCGCATGAATATGATTCCAGCAAACGAGCGGAAATAGCACGCGTGTTCACTGAAAAATTCAAAACCAAAACGCGCGATGAATGGTTCGCGATTCTAAGCAAGAGCGACATCTGCGCCGGCCGGATGCTCACGCTCGACGAGGTGCCGGGCGATCCGCAGGTGCTCGCGCGCGATATGATCGTCGAGCTCGAGGGACCCGGCGGCCGGAAGATCAAGCAGGTGGGCGTGTCGGTAAAGTTCTCGGATACGCCGGGATCGATCAGGTCGCTCGCGCCGCAACTCGGCCAGCATACTGACGAAATCCTCGGCGAGCTCGGCTACAGCAAGGACGAGCTCGACCGCTGGCGCGAGTCGGGCGCAATCAAGTAGCAGCGCGACATCCACTGGCCCGCGAGATTCGTCGCGTTGCCCGCCGTATCGAATCACAGT
>Ga0187879_10001249_pt1 | contig 17407 bp, 10 predicted proteins | sample June2016WEW_19_1_FD_132423 | JGI IMG/M metagenome (GOLD analysis project Ga0187879, IMG submission 132423) | Peatland microbial communities from SPRUCE experiment site at the Marcell Experimental Forest, Minnesota, USA - June2016WEW_19_10 | ecosystem: Environmental > Terrestrial > Soil >... | reverse complement strand
TTGGTTTGCCACCTTCGAGAGCAGCGTGTTACCATCGAACAGTTACGAAAACGAGAAGAGACAGGAGTGCAACAGGTTAGTGTTAGCCAGAGAGCAAAAGCAGTCCGTCGTTGACACGTATCGCACGCACGCTACCGATACCGGCAGCCCCGAAGTTCAAATCGCTCTGCTGAGCGAGCGCATTGGTCAATTGACGGAACACTTCAAAACGCACCAGAAAGACCACGGCTCGCGCCGCGGACTTCTCATGATGGTGAGCCGGCGTCGTAGTCTGCTCGACTACCTGAAGAAGTACGACTCGGAACGGTACAAGACCGTTATTTCCAAGCTCGGTATCCGCAAATAACAGCGCGGCCGGCTCCGTGTGGGGCCGGTTCCAGACTGGTTTTCCAGACTGGTTTCCCAGATTTGGTTTTCCAGATCACGAGAGCCTTTGCAAAGTGCGTTCCCAACCGCGGCCTTGGCCTACGCCCGCCCACGCGAACTCCGTAATCGCGCGCACATGCCCTTCTGCCCTATAAAAGGATGAACTATGAAGCCTGAAGCTACAAAAGTTTCCGTCGAAATCGCAGGCGGAAAACACCTCTCTATTGAAACTGGAAAACTTGCCAAGCAAGCCGGCGGCTCGGCCGTCGTGCGCTTCGGCGAAAATGTAGTTTTCGCCGCTGCGACCTCGAATCCCGATCCCCGCGAGGGCATCGACTTTTTTCCACTCACGGTTGACTACCGCGAGTACACCTATGCCGGTGGACGCATCCCCGGCGGCTTTATCAAGCGTGAAGGGCGCATGAGCGAGCGCGAGGTTCTCACCAGCCGCCAGATTGACCGGCCGGTTCGTCCGATGTTCGCGGAGGGCTTCAAGTGCGAGACCCAGGTCATCGCCTTCGTCCTCTCCGCCGATACGGAAAACGATCCCGATGTCTGCGGCATCAATGCCGCTTCGGCGGCGCTGACTGTTTCCGATATTCCGTTTCTAGGCCCGATCGCCGCCGTGCGCGTCGGCTTGCTGGATGGCCGTTTCATCGCCAATCCGACCTACACCGAAATGCGTGACGGCCTGCTTAACATCATGGTCGTAGGCACCGCCGATGCGATTGTGATGATCGAGTCGGGCGCGAAAGAGGTGAAAGAAGAGACGGTGGTGGACGCGATCGAATTCGCGCACACCGAAATCAAGAAAATTTGCGCGGCCATCAACGAACTGCGCAGCAAGGTCGGCAAGCCGAAGCGCCAGGTGACCCCGCCGGAGTTCGACGAGGCGTACTTCAAGAGTCTGGAATCAAAGATCGGCCAGCGGCTGGCGGACGCTCTTGACACTGCGAAACATCCGAAATCCGAGAGCTACGAATTGGTGCGTGTACTGGAGAAGGAACTGCTGGCCGCCCTGCCCGAGGATGACGCGACAGGAAAAGCGAAGGTCAAGGAGTACTACGAGACCCTGCGCGAGCGCATTTTCCGCAACCAGGTAATCGACCACAAGCGCCGTCCCGACGGGCGCGCCTTCGACCAGATCCGCGAGATCTGGATCGAAGCCGGAGTTTTGCCGCGCGCGCACGGCAGCGCCGTCTTTACGCGCGGTGAGACCCAGGCATTAGTTACCACCACGCTCGGCACCAGCGACGACATGCAGCGTCTGGAGGGCTTCGAAGGCGAAGCCAAGAAGCGCTTCATGCTGCATTACAACTTTCCGCCGTTCTCCGTCGGAGAAGTCGGGTTCATGCGTGGCGCCGGCCGCCGCGAGATCGGTCACGGAGCGCTCGCCGAGCGCGCCATTTCGGCGGTGCTTCCGACCGAAGACAATTGGCCTTACGCCATGCGCGTTGTCTCCGACATTCTGGAGTCGAACGGATCGTCCTCGATGGCTACGATTTGCGGCGCTTCGCTCTCGCTGATGGATGCGGGCGTGCCCTTGAAGGCTCCGGTGGCCGGAGTGGCGATGGGATTGGTGAAAGAAGGCGAACAGTACGCCATCCTGACCGACATTGCCGGCGCGGAAGATCATTACGGCGATATGGATTTCAAAGTTGCCGGAACCAAAGACGGCATCACCGCGCTGCAGATGGATATTAAAGTCGCGGGCATCACTTCCCAGATCATGCGCGAGGCGCTGGCGCAGGCGCAGCGTGGACGGTTGTTCATTCTAGGAAAGATGGACGAGATTATCACCGAAGGCCGCGTGAAGGTATCGGCGTACGCGCCGCGTATCTACACCCTGCAGATTCCGGTCGACAAGATTCGCGACGTGATTGGGCCCGGCGGCAAGATGATTCGCAGCATCATTGAGCAGACGGGGGTGAAGATCGATGTGGAAGATTCGGGCAAGGTCAATGTGGCTTCGAACGATGAAGTTTCGGCGAACAAGGCTTTGCAGATTATCCGCGATCTGACGGCGTCAGCCGAGGTGGGGAAGACTTATCTCGGCAAGGTCAGCCGGTTGGCGGATTTCGGGGCGTTCGTCGAGATTCTTCCCGGCCTTGATGGCTTGCTGCATATCAGCGAAGTCGCCGAACACAGAATCAAGGATGTTCGCGATGAATTGAAGGAAGGCGATCAGGTGCTGGTGAAAGTTCTGGCCGTCGAAGGCAACCGCATCAAGCTGTCGCGGAAGGCAATCCTGAAAGAGCAGCGCGCAAAAATGGGCGGGGCTCCGCCGCCGGAAGTGGACGCGGAAGCGGATCTTTCATCGTCAGGTCCAGCACCGGCAGTGCCACAGGGTACACCTACAGCGGTGATCGAGGGCGGCGCGGATTTCGATGCGGATGACGAGCCGAACTTCAACCGCGTGGATGGAGTGGTAGCGTCCGTAGAAGCCGGAGCAGCGCGTCCGGAAGGTGCGCGAGAAGGACGTCCCAGCGGCGGTGGTGATCGTAATCGCCGGCGGCGAGGACGAGGAGGACGTCCGGGAGGCGGTCCAGGAGGTCACGGTGGCGGCCATTCCGGCGGCGGTGGCGGACGCGGAAGACGGTAAAGCTCGTGATTGTGTGTAGAGCGGACACTCCTGTCCGCTGCTTTGACTCTGATTTCTTAGAACTGCAACGTGTCAGCGCCCGATGCTGCTCGTGATCTCTGGATGGAGTCAGCGCTGATTAGTCGTGTTCAAACCGATGGTGAAGGGCCGCAGCGATGCGGCCCTTTTCGTCTTGACTCTGTGTCAGAGCGATAAGCGTTTGAAAATGCTTTCCGGGATCTGCTGCACGGCGGTCATGATGTAGCGCCAGACTTTTGGAGTATAGAGCACGTCCGGCGAGCGCCGTTCGAGGGCGCGTACGATATCGCTAGCAACCTGCTCCGGATCGGCGAAGCGCGTTGCGTTGGGCAGGTGATCGGTCATCGGAGTCTGCACCGGCCCGGGCTTGATGGTGATGACGCGGACGCCGGCGGGATAAAGGCGGCTGCGGAGTCCCTGAAGAAATAAGGCGAGAGCGCCTTTGGCGGAACCGTAGACGTAGTTGGAGCGACGCCCGCGATCTCCGGCGACGGAGGTGATGGCGGCCAGGCATCCAGTGCGCCGGCGTTCTAAATCGGCGGCGAATAGAGTGAGGATTGCGGTGGCACTGACGAAGTTGACGTGCAGTTCTTCCAGAAGAACGTCGATCGAGGTTTCCGAATCCTTTTGGTCGTGCATCGAGCCGTAAGCGAGAAGCACGGTGTCAAAGCCGGGCAAATTATGGCGGGCAAACTCGAAGATGGCGGCGTGCTGCTGGATAGATGACAAGTCGGCAGAGTAAGTGAAGACCTGCTTTGCGCCCCGGGTTACTAAGTCGCTCTGGAGTTCGGCAAGGCGTTGCGGTGAGCGCGCTATGAGGAGTAACTCGCAAGCGCGGCGAGCTAATTGGCGCTGGACTTCCAGCGCAATTCCGGAGGTGGCGCCGAGGATGACGATCTTCTTCATGATTGGGCCCCAGTTACACGTCGCCAAAATGAGGACGACATCTTAGGGTCTATGTAGGGAACAAAGCTGCGCCACCGCGGGAACGAGGCTTCAAATAAAGCGGGACTCATGCGAGCGTCTTTGGCAGGATAGAGCGCTCCTCCACTTTGCTCGACAATCTCATCCAGCGACTGCATGAGTTGGAGCGTGCGCTCACCTCGCATGGCGAAGTCGAGCGCGATGGTGAGCCCCGGGCGCGGGAAGGAGAGCATGCCAGCCGGTGGCGCAGAGCCGAATTGCTTCAACACGCCCAGGAATGAGCCCATGCCGGAGCGGGCGATACGGTCGAGTAACTCCTCGAAAGCTTCAAGGTTTGTTTCCGGGATTACGCACTGATATTGCAGAAAGCCCTGTCTGCCGTAGAGCAGGTTCCATTGCGGGATGGAATCGAGGGGGTAAAAGAACGAGTCGTAAGGTACGACGGCTGCACTCTTCCTGGCCACGTGAATCTTGTAGTAGGCAGTATTGAAGGCTCTTACGGAGTAGTGGTTGAGCATCCAGGCCGGCAATGCAAAGGGCAGTTTCAGGCCGTGCTTGGGATGGAATTCCTTGCCGCGATCGGCGGCATGGTTGCCGCGAAAGAAGATGCCACGAGTATTCTTTCCGGCAAAACAGTCGAGCCATGCCACGGTATATTCGAAGCGGTCATTGCTTTCGCGGCTAAGATCCAGAAATGAGTTGAGGGACTGGAAGGGAACGAGTTCGGCATCGATCCAGGGACCAGCCACGCGTTTAAGTTGAATGTCTGCCCAAGCGATTACGCCGGTCAAGCCGAGACCGCCGATGGTGGCGCGGAGCAGGTTGGAATTGTCGTTGGAACTGGAATTGGAACTGCAGAGCACCAGACCGTCGTCCGAGCGATGCAGTCCGATTTGGCGGACGTGAGCACCGAAGGTTCCAGCGCAATGATGGTTCTTACCGTGCACGTCATTGGCGATGGCTCCACCTACAGTGACGAAGCGGGTGCCGGGCGTGACGGGAAGGAACCATCCTTTGGGAAGAAAAACGTCGATGATGTCGGCGAGGCTCACGCCGCCTTCGCAGCGAAGCATGCCGGTGGATTCGTCGAAACCGAGGATACGGTTGAGACGGGAACAGTCGATCAGTTCGCGGTCGGCGTTGAGACAGGAATCGCCGTAGCTGCGGCCGAGGCCATAAGGAAGCAAAGAACCGGGCGAGGCAGCCTTGAGAAGTTCCGGTATTTGGTCGCTCCATGCGGGTTTGTGGACGTAATGATGCACGGTCTTCGGGTAGCGGCCCCAAGAGAGAATTCGCCTGATAGGCGGCGCTGCAGCGGATTGTTTGCGTAAAGCCGCGGCTGCGGATGATTGACCAGACATAGTAAGTGTGCCTAATAACCGTTGACTAACATATAATAGCGTCGCCTCCGAATCTGTTACTTTACCAATTCACATGGATCATGCTCGCGGCAATTACGATTGCTGACGCCAGCGCCACTCCGTAACTGACTGGATCCCGGATGGCTAGAGTTACCGGATCTTCCTTCAATTCCCCGCGATGCGCTAGGAGCCATGTCCGGCTTAGCCAATAGAGAACGATGGGGCAAAGCAAGAACAGAAACTCCGGCGAGGAATAGAGCAAACGTACATCCGGACTGTGAACGTAAAGGCTGAAGATAACGACTGCCGAAAAACTGCTGCCGACGCCAAGTGAGAGCAGCAGCTCCCGGTCGCCCATATGATAGCCACGTCCGGAATTACCAGTCCTAACTAAGTCGCTCGCATTAAGTAACTCTGAGTATCGTTTCGCCATCGCGAGACTAAGAAAAAGAAACATCGAGAACGCGAGGAACCACTGCGAGAGCGGCGTCGCGGAAATCATGGCCCCGGCGAGAATGCGGAAGCTGTAGAAGCTGGAGAGAACGAAGACGTCGAGCAAGGCGATCTTCTTGAGATAGAGCGAATACAACATCGTAAGAGCGGCGTATCCGAACAGTACAAGCCCAAACTGGACGTCGAGCAGGAAGCCCAGGCCGAGTGCCGAGCCGATCAAGATAAACGCGGCGAGCAGCCCTTCGGGGATTAAGATTTCGCCGGTGGCGAAGGGACGCTCTTTTTTCCAGGGGTGTTCGCGATCGGAGTGGAGATCGAGGAGGTCGTTGAGAATGTAAAGTCCGGAGGCGGAAAAGCCGTAGAGGGCGAAGCCAGCGAGTGTGCGGAGAATGGGCGTGACCGTCAGGTTGTGGGAGAGAGCGAGGGGTAAGAAGAGTAGGAGGTTCTTTGCCCAGTGGTGGCCGCGAAGGGCGCTGAACCACGTGCGCAACCATCCGCGAAATGTTGCTCGCGGTTCAAGGATCGTGACTTTGAGCGTGGTTACTGCAGCGGCTTGCTTGGCGCGGGCTTCGGAGCCGACCACGTAAGCTGCGCTGGCGCGGCGCCAGACTTCCACATCGGCGACGGAGTCGCCCACATATTCGAAGCCGGTCTGGGCGTATTGTTTTGCCAGAAACGCCGCTTTGTTCGCTCCCTTGAGGTTCAACTGGCCGTCACTGGCGTGCACTTCGTCGAAGAGGCCGAGATAACTGGAAATCGCTTGCGCAAGCTCGCGGTCGGCGGCCGTTGTTAACACGATGCGGCGGCCGTTGGCCTTTTCCTGCCGGAGAAGATCAAGGACCTGCTGCCGATAGGGAAGACGGGCGGGATTGAGGTGGACCCGGGCGGCGAGTTGGCGTTTGAGGAACGCTCGTCCCGAAAATAACCAGAACGGGAGCAGCAGCAGCAGGACGGGGCGGGTCTTGAGCAGGTCGAGGAAACACTCCCAAAGGACGTTACCTCGGATCAAAGTGCCGTCGAGATCGACGCACAGAACCGGGCACAGCGCCTTGGCGGGTTTGGCTCCGGTGACAGACCCCATAAGACGATCGTCGCATAAACAACAGGGCGAAATGCGGGAATAAGTGGCACACGCAGGTAACCTGAGTAACATGCGGCTAGCGACAGGGAAGGCTAGTATGGGCTGATTGAGAGTGATCGACTCAGGGAATAACCGCATGAACGAGAGCCCAGGGCATCCGGAAGCTGGCACAGCGGAACTGTTGGCTAAGTATCTGCGGCGGCCAGGTATTCTTCTGCCGATGCTTGGACTGGTTACTTTCGTACTTTACAGTGGCTCTCTGTCTTTTGAATTTGTATGGGATGACTGGCCGCAGATCGTGAACAATCCGATCATCCGGACATGGAGTAACTTACCACGGGCGTTCACGAGCGACTTGTGGTATCACGTGGCGCGGCACCAGGTGTATTACCGGCCGCTGTTTGTGGCGTGGTCGATGTTGAATTACTCATTGTTCGGATTGCGGCCGTGGGGATGGCACCTGGCCGCGGTTCTGTTGCACGTGGGAGCGGTTGTCTCAGTGTTTTGGCTGGTGCGGCGGCTGGGCTTGGAATACTGGACGGCGGCGTTGGCGACGCTGATTTTTGCTTTGCATCCGATTCACATTGAGCCGGTCACATGGATTTCCGCAGCATCGGACACGATGGTGACCATGTTTGCCGCGCTGGCCTTTGCGGGGTTTCTCAACGGGCGTGATCTGGAGCGCAATCCCGAAAGCAAGAAGAGAGTGGCGTGGTGGATCGCGTCGCTGGCGCTGCTGGCATGCGCCCTGCTTACGAAGGAAATGGCTGTAATATTTCCGGCGCTGGTGGGAATCTACGCGTGGTTGCATCCGGGAAGAGAAAAAGCATCGCCGGGGCGGAGAATTCTTGCGGCGGCGCTGGAGGCGACTCCGTACGCGGTGGTGACATTGGCTTATGCGCTGTTGCGAAAGCACGCTCTGCTGCATACAACCGGGCAGTTTGATCCCGATCACGGGATGATGGACGTCGCGCGAACTTTGCCGCTGGTGCTGTCCACTTATCTGCGACAGTTGCTGGTTCCGGTGGGTATGACGGGGCTTTACTACACTCCCTATGTTACGAGCGATGTTACGAACTATGTTACCGGCGCAATCCTTAGTCAGGTCGTGGTGCCTCTGTTAGTGCTGGGAGCGGCGCTGGTTGGGTTGTGGTATTGGAATCGGCGCGAAGGGGCCTCCACCGTTGCGTTTGCGGGATTGTGGCTGATGGTTGGTTTAGCACCGGCGTTGTATTTGCGAAACTTTGGCAATGGCGATTTCGTGCGCGATCGTTACATGTATTTGCCGTCGATCGGATTTGCGATTCTTGCGGCGATGGGCCTGCGGCGATTGCCGTCCTTCAGGAGATGGAATGCGCAGGCAGTGCAAGGATGCGCGGTCATCGTGTTGTGCATTGCATATGTCGGCGCATCACTGGCACAGCAGGTGTACTGGGGAAACGACTTTGTGCTGCTGGTGCGCGGGCAATCGCTGTATCCGGGGAATCCATATGCATTGGCGGGGCTAGCCAAAGAGTACAGCCAGCGGGGCGCACATGATCTCGCGATTCAACTGGCGCAGTCGGTGGTGAAAGATCATCCGGAGTACGGCTATGGGCCGCTGGCGTTGGCGGAAGCATATATCCACGCCGGTCGATTTGAGGAGGGCCGGGTGTGGCTGGATCGTGTGAATCCGGATTACGCCAAGTCGGAAGTGGGCATGGCGGGACTCGCGGGGCTGTATGGACAAATGGGCGACTATGAGCGCGCTTTGGCGCTTTGCTCGGAAGTCCTGGAGAAGGAACCAAATCTATATTCGGCGCTCTACAACTGCGGCAATATTCACTTATTAGACGGTCAATACCGGGACGCAGAACAATTGCTGTCGCGCGCCGTGCAGTTAGTGCCGGAACAGGCAGCTCCTAAGCATTTTCTGGGACGCGCGCTGTTACAGGATGGACGAAACGCGGAGGCACAACCTTACCTGCTGCAGGCGGCGGCGATGGATCCAAAGTTTTGGGACTATCACTATTGGCTGGCGGTGTCGTTTGAAAACAGCGGGAATGTGCCGGCTGCGCGGGCAGAGTATCAGCGGGCGTTGCAACTGAACCAGGACAGCAGGGAAGCGAAGCTGCGGCTGACGGCGCTGGAGGCGAAGTGAAGATGGAAACAGAGAAGGCTTCCGCGAGGTCAGGGATGCAAATTGAACCGCCGTTGCGTGAAAAGCTGAGTCCAATGCTGAGCGTTGAAATACAGGTTCACGAACAGGGCGCCGAGGCATTGGAGGCCAGCGAGAGTGAAGTGGCGGTTGTGACCGCCGCTCAGGGGTGGGTGATTCGCTTGCTGGTGCTGGGTGCGGTTTTTGCGATCACTGCGGTTTATGTTGGGGCCCACATTGGCAGCGGTTGGGTTCCGGCTGATGACGGCATTCTGAGCCAGGGCGCGCTGCGAGTGATGCAGGGGCAGCTTCCGCATCGCGATTTTGCGGAGATCTACACGGGTGGGCTGGGGGTGATCCACGCGTTGGCGTTTCGCGTTTTTGGCGTAAGCCTGATGTCGTTGCGAATCTGCGCGTTTCTATTTTTTCTGGCATGGGTTCCTGCTATCTACTACATTGCTCTGCGCTTTACATCCGCGGTCGCGGCCGGCCTGATCGCGCTGGTGGCGGTGGCTTGGAGTTATCCGAATTATCCGGCGGCTATGCCGTCCTGGTACAACCTGTTCTTTGCCACGTTTGGCGCAGCGGCGCTGCTGCGATACCTGGATGTCCGCAGGGCGCGGTGGTTGTTTGCGGCGGGCGTTTGCGGCGGGGTGTCAATTCTGATCAAAGTAATTGGGGCCTATTACATTGCGGGGGCGTTGCTGTTTCTGGCGTTTCTGGAACAGAGCGACGTGCAGAGCAGTGCACAGAGCGACGTGCAGAATGATGAACCGCACGATCATGAATCGACCGGAACATGGAAGAGCGCGGTTCCATATCGCATATGCAGCACAAGTGCAGTGCTGCTGTTTTTGGCCACGGTAGTTTACGTTTTCCACACGCGACTGGGGATGGGCGAGTTCTACCATTTCGTGCTGCCTTCAGCAATGCTGGTGGTGCTGATCCTGCTCGGTGAACGGAATGTGCGGGAGGCGGCAACGGGCGAGCGATTCAGCGCCCTGTCGCGGCTGGTGATTCCGTTTGTCGGCGGAGTGCTGAGCCCGGTGATTGCTTTTCTGGCGCCCTACGCAAGGTCGGGAGCGCTCGTCCAGTTCTTTTCGGGCGTCACCTCGAGCATAATCGAGCGCTCGGTCGGGCTGGCAGTGATTCGTCCCGTCGGGATCGAAAAAAGCATATACGCGCTGGCGCTGGCGGGATTGGTGGCGGCGGCGATGTACTGGCGCGATTTTCAGGGAAAGGTTGTGAGTGCGGCGGTCGGCCTGGGGTTAACGGTGATGCTGGTGAAGGCTGCGACGTCGACGGAGATCGTTTCGGGAGTGTGGTATTCGGTTGCGACGCTCACTCCGCTGGTCGTGTTTCTGGGCGCGGTGGTTGTGCTATGGGCAGGGAAGTGGGGCGGCCTAACTAAGCTGCAGCGGCAGCGGGTGATGGTGCTGATCTCGCTCGCGGCAATCTGTGGCTTGGTACAGTATCCGTTCGCTGCGCCCATTTATCTTTGTTATGCAGCGCCGCTGACGTTGCTAGCCGCGGTGGCAATTGTTGCGACCGCCAAACAGCAACCGGGAACGTATGTGCTGGCCGCGGTGGCAGGATTTTATCTGCTGTTTGGCGTGGTTAGACTGGTTCCGGATCACATCTATGAATTGACCCACCACGTAGGGCAGATGGATGAATTGCATTTGGAGCGAGCTGGGGGACTACGAATCGAGTATGCCGCGAATTTTGCAGACTTGATTCATTTTCTGCAACAGCACTCGCCTAACGGATTGATGTATGCGGGCAACGATTGTCCAGAGCTGTATTTTCTTTCCGGACTGAAGAATGTAACCCGCGACGATGGCAACGCTTCAGCCGAAGAAGTATTGAAGGCGCTGAGATCGGACGATCTCAAGTTAGTAGTGATCAATGAAGCTCCATTTTTTCCCACTGCCAGGATGGGTCCCGAGGTAAGAGCAGAAGTCACGCGGAAGTTTCCCGAGAGCCGTATGGTGGGAATATTCCACGTATTCTGGCGCCGGTAGATCATTTCCTGCGCCATCCCACCAGCTAACACGTTCTGAATCGGATGATGCTGTCCTGATCGTGCCTTACTCTGAAAAGCCCTCAAGGGTTGCAGCCAATAGTTCGATCAGGGCTGCGCTGGGCAAGCGGTCTTCGAGATTGTGACTTCGTACAGTTGGGCTTCTTCGCTGACGCCGTGATAGCTGCCGATGATGCGGAGGTCCGCTCCGTCCATATCAAGTTTCTTGAGGAGCCATCCCTGAGGGTGGTTGTAGGCGCCTATCGCCAGAAAGCGCGGATGCTCGCTGATAAAAGCGCAATACGGCTCGACCTTGCCGCGGATGGGGAAGGATTCCTTCAGCCGGTCGTAATCCTTAAACACGGTATCGTGCGCAATGGCGGCGGCAGCCCGCTTATCGTCGAGGAGGTACAGGCGCTTTGTGAGTTTGGCGTCTCCCTGCTGATCGATCTCGAGGAATGTCAAACCGGTGTTTGCGACCAGAGGAAGATCGGTCTCGATCGTGTCGAGATCGGACACATCGGGAGCGTTTTCAAGAGCTTGTTGCAAGTAAGGTGGGACCCGCGGCCTCATTGGCTCGGTGATGAGTGCGGGCAGTGCAAGCGCGTTGAGCACGTATCGAGCAACTCTTGGTGGAGCAAAATTGCCGAGTTGTTCAATCATCCAGGATTTGCCTGAACTGTTGAAGAAGAACACGGCACTTAGCGCGATCGCAACCGTCACTCCTGCTATCTGGTTGCGCTGCGTACCGAAACCGAGTACGAGTACTGGAACAAAAACGATGGGAATGATAAATACAGTTCCATATCGATCGAAGAATGCAGTGCCGGTATGCGCGAAAACGATACCAATAGCGAGCGGAACCAATGAAAAACAAAGGAACAGAAATCCAAAGGGCTGGAGTGTTGCCGGTGGCGGTAGCGAAGGAGTTCTTTGCGATTGCCCTTGCGAAGCGGGTTTGTGCCACACAGGCCATAAGCAGACGACCAGCACAACTAACATCAAAGGAATTGCCACGAATCGGAGGGGTTCCCAATAGGAATTGAATATCCGCACCGGTGTCGCATGGTAGTCGTCGGCAAACAAAACACCGGAGCGCGTGTGGATGAGCGGCAGATATGTCAGGCCAGAGATGGCAGGGACGCTAAGAGCAATCCAGAGCGCCCAATCGGATTTGCGGCGAATGGATAGCCGGACGAGCTCCGCAGCAAAGAACGCAGCATAAGGAAGGACAGCGAGAACGTGCGAAAGCAGCAGTCCGACTCCGCCAATGGTCAAGGTCAACAGCGCCAGGCGGCGGTCGGAGGGGATAACAGAAAGGTTGTCAACTGCGGTCGCCTGGTACCAGCTTGCGAGCATGAGAGTGGTAAAGAAGAGCATCAAAGAATAGGGCCGCGCTTCCTCCGCCTGGTAAGCAAAAGTGGCGCACCAAAGAAATAGAATGCCAACGATTCCGTAGAGAGGGGACAGGATGCGCTTTGTTAACCAAAACACGAGCACGCCAGTGAAGAGAAAGGCGAGCACAGAGGGCAGCCGGCATGACCATGAGCTAACTCCGAAAAGCGCGAAGGAGGTGCGGACTAGAAGATAAGACAGTGGAGGATGGAGATCGACCGTACGAGTTAGTACGAGTAACTGTTTTAGCGTGGGCGCCTGCGCGATGTAAAAGGTATATAACTCATCGTGGCCGAGATGCCGCGAAGCGAATCCACTAAGGCGGCTCCAGCCGCAGACAAGAGAGATTGCCGCGAAGGCGATCCAGCCGTGGGCATCGGCGACCTCTGCGAGTGCCCGCAAGAGCCGCATAGTGACTAACGGGCTCGAGCCCCGGTGGAGGTCGGGCTGGGCGCCGATCATAGTACTTTGTGGAAGGAAGCTCATCGAGTCTGGCAAATGTTTCGCTTGCATTCGTTGTATTAAGATCAAGGACAGTATCTGGACATACCTAGGTCCTTCGTCCTTCAGCGGCCGGCAGCCGCACCCGACGCGAGAGCTCTGCGGGGCAGTGGTTCGCCGGGTTCGTACTGGAAATTCAATCTTTCGCGCTCGACTACTAACGGACGGTTGTGCACCTGCGTGTGGATGTTCCCGATGTACTCGCCGATAATGCCCATGAAGAGCAGCTGCAGCGATCCCAGAAAAAACATTCCGATGGCAATGGGCGCAATGCCCAGCGTGAACTCATGCCAGAACAGCAGTTTGTAGGCAAAATAAGCCGTGCCTCCTAGCAAGGAGAGGAGCGATCCCGCAAAACCCGAAAACGTGACCATGCGAAGCGGGACCTTGGAAAGCTTGGTGATGCCGAGCATGGCGAGATCGTAGAGGGTATAGAAGTTGTTTTTGGACTTACCGCTCTTGCGGCGCTGCTGCTCATACTCAACTTCGGCGTGGGGAAGGCCAATTTCAGCGATCATGCCGCGGAAGTAAGGGTAGGGATCGCCAAACTGGCGGACGAGGTCAATCACTTGGCGGTCATAGAGCCCAAAGCCGGTGAAGTTTTCGTAAGTCTCGATGTCGTCGGAAAGGTGGTTGACCAGTCGATAGAACATTTTCCGAACCAGAAACATCGGCGCGGATTCGCGGCTTTGATGCTTGACGGCAATGACGATGGGAACTCCCTTTTCCCATTGTTCGATCAGTTGAGCCAGCACTTCCGGTGGATCTTGCAGATCGGACATGAGGGCAATGACGGCGTCGCCGCGGGTTTGTAGCAGCGCGTGCATGGGCGAGCGCACATGCCCAAAGTTACGCGCGTTGCGGATCACCTTGACATTGGAGTCGGTGGCGGCGATTTCGCTGAGAACGGCGAAGGTGGTGTCGCGAGACGCGTTGTCGATGAAGACGTGCTCGTAGCGGTACTTTCCGAGGCTTAACATCAGGTCGCGCACACGTTCATACACTTCGCGGACATTGCCTTCCTCGTTAAAGCAGGGTGTGACTACACTGATGGTTTTCATTTTGTGCGGGGCGCTCACTTGCCACCACCCGCTTTGGCCGCGTGCGCAACCGGTTGGGGCGGAAGACCGCGGTGATAGATCAGTTCGGTGAGCGACGGAATGTTGGCATAAGGACTGTCAATGGCGTCGATCATAATGGGCTGATCTTTGGGCACCGCTTTCCGGATCACTTCGCCCCGCATGAGTTCGCGGCACGAGATCTGTCCCTGCTGCAGCGGAATGGCCAGATAAACATCGGCGTCCTGCAGAACGTGGCCTACGGGAAGATCGCGTCTGGCATAGACGCCGCGGACGAGCGCGTCGAGATAGGCGATTTCCTTTTGCGGAGGCAGACGCTTTTGTGTTCCCGGAGCTCCGCACATGCGCTTAGCGCGATGGAAGGCTTTGAACCAGGTGTCAACCTGTTCCGGTACGGAGCAGTATGGAGAAACGGTCATGCCCTCGGTCTGGATGTCGACGTGACGTTCGAAGGTTCGCGCGCCCTTGGCATAGGCCATGAGCATGGACGAAGTCCAGTCGCGGTGTTCGTGCGATGACAATCCTATGATGTGATTGGGATAACGCCGGCGGAGAAAGTCGATCTGATTAAGCTCAATCTCCGAGTCTTCGGAAGGATAAATCGAGACGCAGTGGTTAATGGCTAGGGGAATATGACGGTTGTTGAAAAACGTGACCAGGTCGTCGATGTCCTTGGGCGAAGAGCCGCCCGTAGAAACGATAGTCGGTTTCTTCGCTTTCGCGATCTTCTCGATCAGAATCCAGTCATTGCAGTCCGAACTGGCGATCTTAAGGATGGGGATGCCAAGTTCGCAGCAGAAATCAACGGAACTCTCGTCGAACGGAGTTGCCATCGGAATACAGCTGGCTTCGCGGATGGCTTGCACCAGTGCGGCGTAATCCTCCGGCTGGAGACGCGTGTCGAGAGTTTTCCTGATGTAGCGGATATCGTCACGGTGGCGAAAGTCCCGGTGTATGAAGCTGTCGAGATCGCGCAATTGCAGTTTGATGGCGGCGCGCACGTTATTAAAGCGCACGACCTGTGCATAGTTGCTGATGATCTTCAGACCTCGCTGCAGGTCGCCCAAGTGGTTATTGGCCAACTCCAGCACGAATAACTCGTCGAATATATCGTTGCCAGTCATGATGTTACTTGTCTGTCCAGTCTTCGTGTCGTACCGGCGCGCGGGCGCGGTTTGTTAGTATGGTAATGTCCTTATTCCTTGATCACATTGTCCATTAGTTCAGTCTCATCCAGGAATGGGTACATGTCCTCTAGATTAGGGGAAACGATACGCCCATCGGGTAACTGCCTTGCCCGCGATCGCGGTTCAAACTCTTGATTTTGATCGACTACAACGTCAATTAATGCTGGCCCATCGGCCGTGAGCGCGCGGTCCACATGCTCCAGCTGCGACTGGTGGTCGATGCGAAGCGACGGAATACCATAGGCGCAGGCCACCTTGACCATATCGGGAAGGGAGGCGCCGCTCGCTGCGCTCTCTCCGGTGAGGCGGCCAAAGAACCCGGATTGCGTCATCCGCATGGAGAGATAGCCGGAGTTATTCAAAACGAAGATCTTAAGGGGCAAGTGATGATGAACTACGGTTTGTAACTCCTGGATATTCATTTGAATACTGCCATCTCCGGCAAGACAGATGACTCGTTTGCCGGGACGGGCGAAAGCCGCCCCGATGGCGGCGGGCAAGTCGTAACCCATAGAGGCGGATCCGGAGTTGGAGATAAGACGCTGGTTCTTGCACAGACGCATGGTCTGGAAAGGCACGATGCAGGAGGTAGCATTGCCGCAGACTATGACTTCGTCGTCCGTGAGCCGGGCTGAGAGTTGTTCGATGAAGTAGTAAGGATTCAAGGGCGGACCAGGTTGGCGCTGGCGATCCTGTACGACCGGGTAGCGTTGGACGCGTTCACGGCACCAGACCAGCCACGGCGCGTGGGCTCCAGGGCGGTAGTTCTCGGCGTGACACTGGCGCAGAAGCTCTTGCAGGAACCGCTTAAGATCACACTGGATGCCGATGTCCGGCTGGACGGTGGGTTTGTGGAATTCGGCAGGGTCGATATCGACCTGAATCTTGAAGGCGCGCGGCGCGAATGATTGCCAGTTGTAACTGGTTTGTCGGATGTTGAGGCGCGATCCGAGGATCAACAGAACGTCAGCATTCTGCACCGTGAAGTTTCCGGCACGGTCGCCGATGGTGCCCTGGCGTCCGCAAAAGAACGGGTCGTCGGAGGCGATAAGGTCATGGGTCCAGGCGGTGGTCACGGGCACGCCCAGGCGATGGAAGAGTTCGTCGAATTCTGCGACTGCGTGCGCCGCGCGAACGCCGGTGCCGGCGAGGATCACTGGGCGCTTGGCGTTCTGAATCCGGCGGATAACTTCCTGGCACTGGGACTTGAGCCGGGACGAATCGTTGGTGATGCTGTCTGGTTGCCCATCTTCTGCCGCATCCTCGGCCGGATCGTAAGCACGAAGACTGGCGGGATTGATGGCCGCGGCCTGTACGTCGACCGGAATATCGAGCCAGCAAGGTCCTGGGCGTCCACTTTGAGCGAGGTGCCAGGCGCGCTCGAGGTGATAGCGGATGGAGAGAGGATCGTCGATCATCACCGCGTACTTGGTGATGTTCCCGACCATGGCGATAATGTCGGCCTCCTGATCTCCGAGCTGGCGCAGGCCGGTAATGCCCTGGGCGCGCATGCAGGTTTCGCGTTTGACCTGGCCAGAGATGACAAGCATCGGAATGGAATCGGTCCACGCTCCGAAAACTCCGTTGAGGGCGTTGATGCCACCGGGCCCGGTGGTGACGTTGACCACGCCGGGCTGTCCGCTGATGCGCGCATAAGCTTCGGCGGCCATGGCGGAAGCTTGTTCGTGGTGATTGCAAACGTACTGAATGCGCCGCTCCTGTCCAATCGAGTCGTTGAGATGCATGGCGCCGCCGCCGGTGACCAGGAAGATGTGGCGTACTCCCCAATCCGCGAGTTGGCCGGCGATGTAATCGGAAAGCTTCATGCGCGGCTTATCTCCGAGTGCGGATCTGAGTCCGGAGTTGGCAGCAGCGAAATAACAGGATTGCTGAGTCCGAGACGGCGGACTTGCGCGCCGATTTCGTCGGCGTGCAGCAACGTGGCGATAATGATCGGCTCGGTGGTACCGGCAATTTCGCGCAGCCCGATTTTGTGCGAACCAAGTTCGTGCGGACCAATGACGGGCGCCCCCGCCAGCGTCTTGCCTCTGAGAACAGGATTGTTGTCTATCACGGCGCGGACTTGGATGTGCGCGAGAGACGGAAGAGTGAGCAGCTTCATCGCCAATTGCCCTGCGCCCCAAAGGAAAACGCTCCGGGTGTTTGTGAGCTGGCTGGCTAAGTGGCGATTGATTCTTTCCATCTGCTCAGTGGACTGCCGGATATAGGCCGCGATTCTGGACGGTAACTCCTGATCGCAAACGACCGAGTGCTCGTCTG
>Ga0187879_10001248_pt1 | contig 17413 bp, 17 predicted proteins | sample June2016WEW_19_1_FD_132423 | JGI IMG/M metagenome (GOLD analysis project Ga0187879, IMG submission 132423) | Peatland microbial communities from SPRUCE experiment site at the Marcell Experimental Forest, Minnesota, USA - June2016WEW_19_10 | ecosystem: Environmental > Terrestrial > Soil >... | reverse complement strand
GGCCACGTGCAGATCGGAATGACACACCCCACAAACCTCTACCTCGATCAGGACGTCGTCCGCGCCAGCTTCCGGCCGGGCCACCTCCTCCAGCGACAACGGTGTCTTGAAGGCGTGCAGAACGGCAGCCTTCATCGTGTTCTCCTCTCCAACGGGCATGCCCCACCAACAGAGAAGTGCTGGCGCAATCCCGGAAAACCCTACGACCGAATGCCGCGCAAGAAAAACTCGACCGCGCTCCGCATCCGGTCGGTGAGTTTGTGCGGCCCGGTCAGATCCACCGCCCATTGCCGCACCACCGTGTTGTAGAGCCCTTCCATGAACTCCGCCAGATGCACGACCGGAAACGCGTGCGTCACTTCGCCTCGCTTTTGCCCCTGCGTCAGAATTTCCCGCAGCAGACTGGCGGCAGCCTCCTCGTGCCCCCGCAGTTCCGCCGATCGCACTGGATCCATGGCGCCCGACAGCACCACCGCTTGCCACAGTTGCCGGTCGGATTCCACCTCCCGCGCCAGGCTTACGTACAGCCGCCGCAAACGCTCGCCCGTCCCCGCCTTGCTCGAAAGCTCCGAACGCAGCCTCTCGCAGATACAGGCAAACCCGCGTTCTCCCACCTCGCGCAGAACCGCATCCTTACAGGGAAAATACCGGAAAAAGGTGGGCTGGCTGATTTCGAGCACTTGCACGATGTCATCGATTCTGGTGTTCTCGTATCCGTGCTTCCGAAACAACTTGATCGAAGTATCGATAATCTGCTGCCGCAAACGCGCCTTCTTCCGCTCCCGAAGCCCGACCTCGATCTGTTCTCCCGCTGCCTCTGCTGCCCCACTCCGTGTCGCAAGCGCACTTGGCAAGCTCTCTTCCTCCTCATCGATTACTGGAACGTCCCCAACCGCGACGTCCGTAAAATGTGAGATTAACTATAACAAAAGAGCGACTAACGTCAAGTCGTCATCAATTCGTGCCGTCTGATTCGCGAGTGTTGTGGTAAAACGGGTGGAAAAACGGTGGAAAAGCCGCTCCGGTTGCAATTGACAATCGCTGTCCGGGGCAGCATTATTTTTCTACACAAGTTCTCCGGAAATCTGTTCGTGAGCTCGGAGGTTCTAATGCAGTTTCTTCGCAACATTTGCACGGACGATCAAGGGCAAGATATCGCTGAATATGCAGTCATGCTCGCGGTTATCCTAGTGTTGGTGATCGGCACTGTGCGTCTGATTGGGGGGAACGCCAACAACGCGTTCTCCACTGTTGCCAGTACTCTAGGCAACACTTGATAGATCAAATATGTTCTTCTTGGTCGTGGCCACCTGCGAGTGGTGTGCGGTTGCGGAAGGTCGAACCCCAGTCAATGAGCATATGGGACTCAGCGCAATCTCCCGCGCATCAGGCGGCGTAAAATCCCGGCGGCAAACCTCTCTCGGTGTCAGAGTGGCCTAGTTGAGCTTTTCAACCGGCGAGAATTCAGGACGAGCCACGTCCTTACTTGCCAGCGGAGCATACGCAGGCGGCAAATGCCTTGGCTGTGTGATTTCCCAACACACAAATGTACTGCGACCAGAACGGTTTGAGTTCGGGAGAGCGGTCGCCTGCGTAATAATTGCGAATGTATTTCTCACTTGCGTTCGCCTTTGCGCCGCGATCGTTCTCGAATTCCGCGATAAGTTCCTTCACCGCCGAGGGCGAGAATTGTGTTTCGTGGTAGGTCTGAGCATAGTCGTACTCTCTGGACCAGGTGGTGTCGATGCCGGTCTGGTTTGAGGCTGCAATCACCTCGTAATCCTGCAGCACTGCGGAGAATGGATTGACACGGGCAGCGGTGAATGACGGGTTGTTGCCATCAACGGGCGAGATGGAGGGAACTACTTTGATCGCGACACTGTGTTCCAATGATGCGTGTGACGCGCCACCTTGAGCCTCCAAGAGTCGCATTTCATCCATGTGGGTGTGAGCGAAGATCCCAAGTCGGATTACGTCGGCATACTCGATCAGCAAATCGGCCAGCTTGTCCGAGGATAGAAACATTTCAGGCACCCCGTTCCCGCAAATGTCCTTCATCTTTGCAGCTGTCGAGTAGAGATCAACGCCGAGCGGGATGTGACCCATGACCCAGACCCTTTGACCCAATCGCCGCGCTTGTGCCAGCTGTTCCTGTAGCCACGCCATTTCCGTAATGGCAGCTGCGGGGTCGGGTCCGCCCGCACAGGTGGCATATTTGGGAGACAGAAAAAGGTCATTGAGGACGATGAGGCGCGTGTCATGCATGGGCGCTTCCATCGCGACGCTGAAGTAGCCGCCCTTCGCAAACTCCTTGAGCGCTTGTTGCTGCTGGGGCAGAGGCAGACCCGCCGCTACGATCCTCCCGGCCCGGACCAGAAAGTCACTTCCAGCATCAAGTCGGTAGTCGCCGCACCCGGTGTCGTTATTGCCCAGGGCCACGTAGACAGGAACGCCCGAAAAGGAAGCGCGGAGCTCGCCTATCACAAAGTCTAAGGTCTTCAGCACGAAGGCCTGATAGTCGCTCTGCGTCGATCCGGGAAGAAGAGTTGCGTACCTGCAGGAAAAGGAGTGGGCGATCAGGTCTCCGCTCACCGTTATGAATTTTGCATCGGGTTGCCGGGTCCACATAGCCTGCATGCTGGATTGCAGCAGGGTGTAAGGCGTGTCGACACCGCGCCCATGGCAACTCTGCTGCAGCGCGGCAAAGGCCTGTTGCTGATTGGGCGAAGGCGGAGCCGTGAGGATTGAAATCCACTGGCTCACCGGAGCATCAACAAGTTGCTGGGTTCTGGCGGGGTCGTGAAAGGGATCGAAGTGGATGTCGCTCACTAGGATTGCGGGAATGGTGCGATCCTCGGCTTCCGCAGCTTTTGCAGACAGGTGCCGCTGCCCGTCCCGGGAGGAGGAAGATGACTGCGTTTCGCCACGGCTGGCCAGGGGGGAAACGACGAGAATCAGGAGCCAAAGCCAAAAGGTGATTCGCAGCCCAGAAAACTTGCAAATTGATATCAACGGTTCTCCTTATTATTGACGGGGCTCAGAAATCCACGAACGGTATGGTAGGCGAAGGCCATGGCGGAAACGGAAATCCTGAGTGTTTATCCCGACCTTGAGCTCGGGGATGCTCGCGAAGGACTGCCTTACGCGGCTGAGGCCGTCCGCGGGCGGACACTTCCCGTCGTTAGTGGTTCTTGAAGTTCCTGTTTGACAGCGCATTGTCACCTTGATTGCCGAGGGTTTGCGATTCGGCGGGGCACAACTGGATTCATATCCGAGAATACAACATGCAGAAGGCGACCGATCGATGAAAAACCGAACTGCGCGTGGGGTGCAGGTCAGCCAACACTCTCGATAATTAGCGCCGGCGGTGGCTGCGCTGTTTCCGGAACATACGCGGATCATAGTTGAGCGGCTCCACTTCTCGCACGACGATCCTCTTGTAGTCGGAATGCGCGGGATTGATCAGCCAGTTGTTTTCGTTAGGGGCGAGTCGTCCGCACCCGAACCAGCAGATTCGGGATGCGGAATTCCCGTTTAACAGGGAATAATACAGGGAATTTGCGACTCGTCTCCGAGCCGAATTAATGGCCAGCATCGCGTTCCAAGCGGGTTTATTCCGCGATTCCTGGCTATCCCGTTAGATCGGATCAGGGATTTATCAGGGAAGTGTTCCTGGATCGACACGAAAAAAAAGAAGAAATGCCATAAAAGCCCGACCGACCAGGACTGCTGGTCCCTATCCACCGAACCAAGAGGGACGAACATGTACTTCTGTGTGCTTCCTTTTTTTCCAGGGCACTCGGCATAATCGCGATTGCAGCTACGTTGGTGATTCGTTTGCGGAAACAGTCCAGTCAACGCGATCGGGAGGGGGGCCTGAAACCACCCGCCGTTCACGACAATCCCGAACCCGTCCCAAACCAGGTTGGTTATCGCTCGCCACCCGAGGCGACCCGCTTCAGAAAGGGCGCTTCGGGAAATCCGCGGGGACGTCCCAAAGGCAGTCTGAATGTGGCGACGGTACTCACAAGGACGCTTCGCGAGAAGGTCGCCATCAACGAGAACGGCCGGCGAAGAACAGGCCCATGTTTTGCCAGTGTCGTAAGTTTGGCTTCACGATCTTATCGAGGCGATTGGCTTCAGCGCCGAAGAAATTAGATTCTATTAGTCCAGTCCCAATTCCCAGTTTCTCTTGCCAGTCCGGTTAAGGCCCAGACCAAACTCCCGATATCCGCGGGCGATATTGTTTTTTCGTCCACAAAAATCACGCCGCTGTGCGTTCGTTCTTCCTCCGCCCAGGTCTTGAGCAGGGGAGGAATCGTCCTCCTGTCATAAGTAACAAGCGTTAACCCCTGGGTGGCGGCCTCTCGCAAACAAGAGGGGTCGTGCTGTCCCAGGAAATGTCCATTTTCCCATTCCAGCATATAGCGAACTTCTATCGCGCGATTGCGGCGACGCAGACCATTCGCTACGTCTGGCGAAATGTGCTCATCGAGAAGAAGCTTAAGCATTTCAGTTTTTCGCCGCTCTCTTGGGAACGAATTCCGCGGTCTGAGGCAACATGCGCTTCAGCGCTTCAAAATCCATCGCCTCATTGTCAGCCATTGCCGCATTGATCTCGTCGGGAAACGCCCGCGCATAATTGACGGCTGCCTGGACTTTCACTTCTGGCCACTTGAGGTGTCGCGCCACGGCCGACACATCTTTCTTATAGCTATGGACGAGTAGCATGACTTCCCATACGGCGAGCGTGCTCCCTTGCAGGCAGGCTTGTCGGCCCGCCGGCGAATCTCGAAAGTCGATAAATCCGAATTCCGACCGGCGCAAGCCTTCTTCCACCAGGCGCGCACTGGTGTCGCTGGGGGTCCATCCATGCCGATTTGCCATACGTTTGAGACGCTTTCCGCTCTCCGCCGGCAGGCGCATGCTGATGACCATCGAATGGATTGATCTCATAACATTCTCCGAAATGTAAGTATTGTAAGTATTGTAGCATATAGAACTCAGCGCTATGCATCAGGCGGCGGAAGAGTCTGGCTGCAAAAAAACCGGCCTCGCGACGACGTCCATCTCCGGATTGGCGTGGTCGCTCTTCCGGAACCCATTGGTGGCCTCCTCGGCTTCGTCGGGCTCATCGCTCCTACTCTCGCTCCCCTTTAAGCCATCGAAGCGGCAAATTTCGCCGCTTGTTCTCGAGCAGTAGCGCCACCGAGCGTCTTGCCTCGCCTTTCGACCATGGTGATTTGTTCGATGAACGGCCTGGTCCATGCCGCGTTTCGGTCCACATTGCGTGGCCAGCACGATGTGTGACAACACTGTGGCGCGCTGAGCAAGACCTGCTACTATATGGTGACCGCCATGGGTAAAAAGGAAGCGGAAAGCCGCATACTCCAATCAGACGCAAGCGGTGATGCCCACATCGTGAGCGCGCCCGTCCAAACTGGAGACTCCGCTCGTCAACTGGAGCTGGATTTCCGCGCGCCGGTGCTGCAGATGGTTTTTCCCGACCAGGAGACGCTAGAATTCTGGCGCGCAACGGCTGACTATCCACAAGAAGTCGCGGATCGAATCGCAAAATTTTCCCGCAGCATGCAACAGTGGGCTTCGGCATCTACCCGCGTAACCAAAAACAAATCGAAGCGCTAACCTCGCGGAGAACCTGTATAGATTGTCTTTGGCTCAAGAATCTGACTTTGCCATGACCTCGGCTCATCCGATAGTACTTCCGGACGAATTCAATGCCGCCGCGTACTTCATAGACCGCCATATTCCAGAGGGCCGCGGCGCGAGGGTGGCAATTGAGTGCGGGGATATTCAGGTCACCTATCGCCAACTTTTTGAGCGCGTGAACCAGTTGGGCAATGGACTCAGAAGTCTTGGTGTGCGCATCGAAGACCGCGTTTTCTTGCTGCTCCTTGATACGCCAGAGTTTGCCGTCAGCTTTTTCGGTGCGATCAAGATCGGAGCGATCCCGGTACCTGTCAATACTCTGCTGAAACCCGCCGACTATGCGTACTTGCTGAACAACTCGCGAGCGCGCGTGGCCATCGTCAGTCAGTCATTGCTCTCTTTTGTCCAGGCCATTCCCAAGCATCGGTTGCGCTACCTCGAGACCATCATTGTGGTCGGCGCTGGGCCGCTGGCGGGCGTGGTCCCCTTCGAGGAACTAACCCAGGAGAGCTTTTCCACCCTTGATGCGGAGCCGACCAGCAAAGACGATGCCGCCTTCTGGCTCTACTCCTCCGGCAGCACGGGTCAGCCTAAGGCTTGCGTTCATCTTCAGCATGACATGGTGGTGAGCACAGAGCGCTATGCCAAGGGGATCCTGAATATCTCGGAGAATGATCGCTGCTTCAGCGTCGCCAAACTTTTCTTTGCCTACGGGCTGGGGAACGGACTCTACTTCCCACTGGCCGTAGGCGCCACCAGCGTCTTGCTGCCCGGTCCACCGAAACCGCAGAACGTCTTCGAAGTCATCGAACGTTACCGCCCGACCCTTTTTTTTTCAGTTCCATCGAACTACGCCAAGCTTCTCTCAAATCCCCCGCCGGACGGGCGAGAATTCGATCTCTCCTCCGTGCGCCATGCGATTTCCGCCGGAGAAGCGTTGCCGGCAACGGTATTTCATCGTTTCAAAGAACGCTTCGGAGTCGAAATTCTGGACGCGATCGGCTCAACCGAAGCGCTGCACATGATGATCTCCAATCGTCCGGGAGCTGTGCGCCCTGGCTCCAGCGGCACGATAATCCCCGGATTCGAAGCCCGAATCGTGGACGACGATAACCGTACGGTGGCGCAAGGGGAGACCGGCAATCTACTGGTGAGAGCTGACTCTGTTTGTGCCTGTTACTGGAACCAGCACGAAAAGAGTAAAGACACGATTGAAGGGCATTGGATCCGAACCGGCGACAAGTATTACCAGGATGAGGACGGATATTTCTGGTACGCCGGACGGTCCGATGACATGCTCAAAGTCAGCGGCGTGTGGGTCAGTCCAATCGAGATAGAAAGCGTCTTGATCGAGCATCCCGCGGTGCAAGAAGCCGCGGTCATCGCCCGGGCAGACCAGAACGGGCTAATCAAACCGGTTGCATGCATCGTGTTGCAAGATGGAGTTTCTGGCACACCTGAGCTCGCCCGCGAACTACAGGATTTTGTGATCAGCCGCTTGCCTGTCTTCAAGCGTCCTCACGCGGTGGAATTTTTCCCTGAATTTCCCAAGACGGCCACGGGAAAGCTCCAGCGCTTTAAACTGCGCACGGCACTTAACAGATAGCGTTTGGACCGATGCGGCTCGCCTGGCGGCTTCTCTCAATCGGCATAAAACTCGAATAGCTGTTGCTTGGGGGAGAAAAGCAGTGGCCAGCAATCAGGTTTCAGCACCCAGTGAGAAAACGGCTCGTTTCGTAAACACACGGATCATCTCGCGACGATACTCAGCGGTCAGGGCCGAGGTGGTCAACGGTTTCGCGGTCTGGGCTGCGAGAACACCAGCGGCTTCAGCCCACTCTTCGGTCATGCGCCTCCCGGCCAGGAGTTCGGTGGCGCCTTTCACCAGCACGGGCGCGGGATTTACGGCGGTCAGTGCGATGCGGGCATCTTCGATGTGTCCGTCGGACCGTTTCAGAACCACGGCGACTCCGGCGAGCGGGTAGTCAATCGAGCCGCGGACGCGCAGCTTGCGGTAGGCGCCGCGATAGCCGGCCGAAGACGAAGGCAGGAGGACGCGAGTGAGCAGTTCGTTGGCCGCCAGCTTCCGATAGTTGTCGCCGAGCCCGCTGTAGAGCTCGGCGAGTTTGACGCGGCGAATCCCCGCAGCGCTGGCAATCTCAATTTCCGCGTCCAGACAGAGGAGCGCCGCCGGAGTGTCGCCCGAGAAAACCGCCCAGCACTTCGTGCCGCCCGGTGCGACGTGGCAGAGATCGCCATCTTTCTTGATGCAGAAGCCGCAGGATTTTCGCCACTGCAACGACTGGTTGTACCAGAGGCAGCGCGTGTCGAGACAGATGTTCCCTCCGATTGTGCCCATGTTACGCAGCAGGGGGGAAGCTACTGTCTTTGCGGCGTCGGGAAGCACGGGAAAATGCTGACGCAAAAGATCGGAGTACTCGATGTCGGTGAGTGCAGTAAGGGCGCCGATGTCGACAGCGCCGTCGGGTTGCGGGCGAATGCCTTTCAGTTCCGCGATGCGGCGGATATCGAGCACGTATTGCGGCTCGAACAGCTTTTGCTGCATCGAGGGCACCAGGTCGGTGCCGCCGGCCAGGATGCGGATGTTCCCAGCGTGTTGTGCCAGCAGTGCGATCGCTTCCGCGGTGGTGCGCGGGCGCAGGAGTTTGAACTCGGGGAGGCTCAATCCGCACCTCCCGGCTGCGTCCGCTGACGCGCGGGATCGAATTCATGCCGCTTGGGGCCTTTGCCCTTGAAACACAACTCTCCCCCATGTTCACGAAATCTTGCCGGGGCGGTGGGGTCCACGCCTTCGGTCAGGTTCAGCGGCTTGGCGTTCCTCTTCGCGCGCAGCGCGGCCAGTACGCGTTCCGGAGTGAATGGCGACTCGTGAAGACGGATACCGACCGCATCGTAGATCGCATTTGCAATCGCGGGGATGATGGCTGCGAGCGAGCCTTCGCTGGCCTCCTTCGCGCCGAACGGACCTTCCGGATCGATGCTTTCGACGATGATCGCTTCGACCTCCGGCGATTCGACCGATGACGGGCTGCGGTATTCGAGCAGACCGGGGTTCATGAGGAGCCCGTCTTTCCAGATCATCTCTTCGGTGAGCGCCTGGCCCATCCCCATCCACACCGAGCCGATCACCTGGCCCTCGACCGAGACCGGATTGAGAGCGCGCCCGCAATCGTGCGCCGCCCAGACTTTGTGGACCGTGACTTCGCCGGTGTCTTCGTCCACGCTGACGTCCGCGACTTGTGCCGAGTACGAGTAGGCTGGCGAGGGTCCAACACCCCCGCCTTTGTGCTTTCCACCGCGGGCTTCCGGCGGAGGCGCATACGAGCCGGTGCCGCCGAGTGCGCCGTGGAAGTCGATGGCAGCGACCACCGCTTCCTCGAACGTAAGCGAATCTTTCGGGCCTTCGTCCTTGCGTTTTTGCTGAAGCGAGCCACGGAGGATCTGGCCTTCGACGCGGCCAGAGACGGTTGGGGTTGTGTGGGGACGGGTCTCTGACCCGTCCAGGCGGAGCGGAGCTCCGCTGCACCGCTCCACGCGGTCATTGCGGAAGACGAGGTCCTCGACCGCGCAGTTCATCTTCCTAGCTGCGGCGGCGGCGATCTGCTTCTTGACTTCCTGGGCAGCGCGCAACGTTGCGTTGCCATTCATGAACGTGACACGGCTGGAGTAGGAGCCGATGTCAATCGGCGTGAGGTCGGTGTCGGCGGCGACCACCTTCACGCGGGAGAGCGTGCAGCCCAGCGTTTCCGCGGCCACTTGCGCGACCATGGTGTCGGACCCCTGGCCGATGTCCGACGCGCCGGTGTAGATGACGACACCGCCGTCGCGGTCAATTTTGATGTTCACCGTGGAGTGCGGCATGTCGGAACGGATAATCGAGTTGGCCGCTCCGCTCACATAGTGGCTGCAAGCAATGCCGAGGCCCCGGCCTCTGGGCAGTTTTCCCTTGCGTTCATCCCAGCGTGAGCGCGTCACTACCTGGTCAATGCATTCCGGGAGCCCGTAGCTCTGCACGCGCAGACCGTTGATCGTGATGCAGGGAGGTTTAAGCAAATTGCGGCGGCGGATCTCGGCGGGGTCCATCTTGAGCTGGGCCGCAATTTCGTCGAGCTGCGATTCGAAGGCGAAGCGGACGTTGACCGTGCCGTGTCCGCGCATGGCGCCGCAGGCCGGCTTGTTGGTGAGCACGCGATAGCCGTCGTACTGGATGTTGGGAATATCGTAGAGCGCGCCCAGCAGCGCGCCCGAATAAAGAATGGTGACCACGCCGTAGGAGCAGTAGGCGCCACCGTCCTGCACCACGCGCGCCTTCACGGCGGTGATGCTGCCGTCGTTTTTCACGGCGGTTTCCAAATCCACAATGGTGCGCGGGCGCCCGCGGTGTGCCCAGAAAACTTCCTCGCGAGTGTAAGTGATCTTCACCGGCTTTTGCGCCGCGCGAGCGGCGATGCCGGCAATAATTTCGATTGGAATCACTTCGCTTTTTCCGCCAAACCCACCGCCCACCAGCGGCTTGATCACGCGGATCTGCGACATCGGCATCTCGAGCACCAGCGACAGCTTGTGTTGCAGGTAATAGGGAACTTGAGTGGAAGACCAGACCGTCAGGCGGCCACGCGTGCCGGTGTGCGGATCGAGCTCGAACGATGCCAGCGTGCAGTGCGGCTCCATGGCCGCATGAGTAACCTCATTGGCGAGGAATCGGCCTTCGACGATGCAGTCGGCTTCAGCAAAGGCCTTGTCGGGATCGCCGAAGACGTGGTGGTAGTCTTTCTCCGTGTTGTTCGGTTTGTTGTCGTGGATAAGATTCGTCTCGGCCTTCATCGACTCTTCAGGGTTGAAGTAGGCGGGCAGAAGCTCATAATCGACAGCAATCAATTCGAGCGCCTTCTCGGCGATGGCTTCGGAGACCGCAGCCACGCAGGCCACGTTGTCGCCGACGTAGCGAACCTTGTCGAGCGCCAGCGCGTGCTCGTCATGGCCGACGGGAAGGATGCCGAATGGGTTGGGAGCGTCCTTGCCCGTGACCACCGCAATCACACCGTCGAGCCGCTCGGCCCGGCTGGTGTCAATGCTCTTGATGCGAGCATGTGGATGCGGCGAATGCAGAATCTTTCCATAGAGCATGCCGGGAAGGGAGAGGTCGTCAGCGTACTTGCCGCTGCCGGTCGTTTTCCCGGCGGCGTCGATCATGGCGACGGATTTGCCGATGATGGAGTAGTCGTTGGTCATGAGTTCTGAGGGACCATCATTTCACCGCTGCCATCCCCTTCTTCTCCGCTTCAATCGCCGCCTTGATCGCCGCGTACATCTGCGTGTAGCCGGTGCAGCGGCAGAGATTGCCGCTCAACGCGCTGCGGATTTCATCGTCCGTGGGATCCGCATTCACCGTCAGCAAATGCTTTACAGTGATCATGAAGCCCGGTGTGCAGTATCCGCATTGCGCGCCGCCCCAGTCTCCGTAAGCCTTCTGGATGGCGGCCAGGCTGCCGTGCTCACTGATGCCTTCGACGGTCGTGATCTCCTGCCCCTCGCAACTGAAGGCGAGCAGCGTACAGGCGAGCATTGGCGTACCGTCCACGAGCACCGTACAGGCCCCGCAGGAGGAGTCGTCGCAGCCGCGCTTCGAGCCGGTGAGACCGAGATCGCGACGCAACACGTCGAGCAGCAGCGCGTTCGGCTCGATGGCGAGCTCGTGGGTAAGGCCGTTGACGCGCAGTTCTATGAGTTCTTTTTTCACCGAGATTCGGTTTCCAGTTGTTGGGCCGGGCTTGGATTATTCACGACGTCCCCAGTCAACAATTATCCTATGAAGTTACATTTTCAAAACGCTGCACTATGCCCAGGATTTCCGGTTCCTGCAGAATGCGGTTGGATTCCTTGGCAGCCAGCAGGACGGCCTGTATGAGTTCACGGCTCGCCGCGATTCCCCGCTGCGATAGATAGAAGATAACGTTCGAACTCCCCGACATGGGCCCGATCTCGATTTCCTGATTTCGTCCGATCAAGCTTGCCGGGACTCCTGAATAAACGAAGTCGGTAAGCCAGCGATCGCCCTTCTTCTGGGCCTTAATGATGGCCGCCGCGTGGACACCGGTGGCGGTGCGGAAGGCATCGCGTCCGATCACCGGAGCATTCACTGGAACCGGAACAGAGGTCGCGGCCGAAACCGAGTCTACATACCTCTGCAGAGAACTGAGATCGTCGTGCCTTATGCCGAGCAGGTTGAGGTTCACCAGCAACTGTTCCATCGGCGTGTTTCCCACGCGCTCGCCGATTCCGAGCGCGGTGCCGTGCACGCGTGATGCCCCCGCCTCAATGGCGGCCAGCGTGTTCGCCAAGTCGAGGCCACGATCGCGGTGGCCGTGCCAGTCGACACCGAGGTCGGCCCCAGTTTCCACCAGGAACTTCTTAACCCAGGACACCAGGTTCCAGACCGCCTCCGGAGTCGCTGCACCACAGGTGTCGCAGAGACATAGACGCTTGGCACCAGCCTCGATCGCTTCGGCGAACAAGATACGCAGGTGCTCAGGCGAAGACCGGACGGTATCCTCAGTCACGTACATCACGTCGAGGCCTTCCCTTACGGCAAAGTGGATCGCTTCCCGAGTATGGCGCAGGATTTGATCGAGCGTCCATTCTTCCGCATACTGGCGGATGGGACTGCTGCCGATAAACAAAGCAGCCTCAATCGGTACTCCCGTTAGTTGCGAGACCTCCGCAATGGGACGAATGTCCACCATCATGGTGCGGGCGGCACAGTTGGGGCGTATGTGCATCCGCTGGCTGGAGATCTCGCGGCAGAGTGCGAGTACAGCTTCGCGCTGGCGCGCACCCGCTCCGGGCAGCCCGACGTCAGCGGTTTCAATTCCAAGATTTTCCATGAGATGGAGAATCTCGACTTTCACCGCCGCTGGCGGATCGGTAACGGAGGGGCTCTGAAGACCGTCGCGCAGCGTCTCATCGTCGAGCATGACGTGTGCCGGCCAGCTAGTAGTGCGTGGGCCCGCGCGGGCCCAGTCGAAGATGAGGCCGTTTTCCACCGAGATTCCCATGCCACATTCTCTCGTTACCTGCGAGCTTCGGATGCCGCCGGGCGCAACTTGCCAAACTCACCCGCTCGTCGGAGAAGCTCGTGTGCTCCGGCATTATCACCCTGCGCACGACGGATCATCGCAAGGTGGTACAAACTGCTGAGTTCGTGAACTCCCTCTTCAAGGCTCTGTTCGAATTCCCGGCGAGCGATCTCGGTCGCGCCCTCGCGCTCGTGAATCACCCCTAGATGATAGTGGGCCATTACGTAATCAGGCGTGAGGGTTGAGGAAAGCTCAAAATGCTCGCGGGCCTGGGCGAGCTGTCCCTGGTGAAACAGCGCCAGCGCCAGCCGGTAGTGGGCGGCGTTGTAGTTGGGATTAATGTCGAGACAGCGGCGGAAGGCCGCGGCCGCTTCGAGCATGTTGCCGCGGTGGTAGTAGGCGACGCCGAGGTCGTAGTGGGCCAACACAAATGTCGCCGAGGACGTCACCGCGCGGCGATAGTGTTCAATGGCCAGGTCCAGCAGACCTTCGTGGAATAGAAGGTTTCCGAGCTGGTGGTTGCCCAGGACGTGATCGGGCTCGGCGTCGAGCAAGTGCTCGAGTTCCTGCCGCGCCTCCCGCCCCCGTCCCTCGCGTTCATGCACCAGGGCCAGAAGAAGCCGCTGGTCAATCGAAGCGTCGCGGAGAAAGCGTCCGCACTCGGCGCAGAACTTGTCCACAGTGCCGCCCATGTGACCGCAGCGGGGACAACGTACAGATCCATCAGTCGCTTCTGACATACGATCCTCCTTACTTACGCGTCACTCGAAGCGCGTCGGGTCGAGCGCACAATCCATGCAGAGACGGCGCGCAGGGGAGAATCCTTCCTTCTTGAAGAAAGCGAGAAGATCAAAATCATCCCACGATACTTCGGTGCGCAGCGTCGTCACCCGGAGAGCGGACAGATTCAGCCTCAACTGCCGCAGTAGGGCTTTGCCTACCTGCTGTCTGCGGTTTGCAGGGGTCACGCCAATGGCGTCCAGCGAGGCAGTGGGCTCGCTGACGCCGTATTCGCCATAGTATAGCGATGCGATGGCGAATCCGACGACGCGCCCATCTACTTCTGCGGCTAGCGAAACTTGCAGTGCCGCTTGTTTCACCGCCCGTTCCAACATGAGTTCGAAATAGCGGGGACGCCGCCGGCCGCTGGCGGCTGCGTCAATCGTAACCACCGCTTCCAGGTCGCGCTCGTTCATAAGGCGCACCAAGATACTGTCCGTTTCCAGGATTCCCGGTTCTTCCAGAGGTTTCGTGCTCATACAAGGCTCCCTCTCTCAAACACTGCCGAGCGACTGTCCCCCATCGACGCGAAGAATCTGCCCACTGATCTGCTGCGCCCCGCGTCCGCAAAGAAACGCGACCGCAGCGGCCACGTCCGCAGGTTCGACGAAAGTGCGATTCACGCCACGACCTCCGTGCGCCGCGCCAGAACACGATGGCGGTACGCGCCCCAAAGCGCCGCCCCGATCGCTCCAGCGTAAATCGAGTCGGAGTGAGTACGCACGCGCATGGCAAGCTTTTCTTCGGCGATCTTCTCTTCCAATGCACGGCACAGGCCAATATCAGCGGCCAGTCCGCCGGTGATCGCCACGTCGCCGCGCGCACCGATCGAGCGCAGAAGCTTCGTGTAACGCCCTGCCATCGACAAGTGAATTCCTTTCAGGATGTCGCTGCGCGAAATGCCACGGCTCACCATGTTGATCACGTCGGTCTCCGCCAGCACCGCGCAGATACTGCTCACCGATTCCGGATTCTTGGCTTCGCAAGACAAAGGTCCGACGTCCTCCAGCATGATGCCCAGGTAACGAGCAACGTTTTCGAGAAACTGTCCTGAACCGGAGGCGCACTGGCTGGTCATACGGTACGCCAATACGCGGCTGCGCTCATCAATCCGCATGGCACGCGCGTGCAGAGCCCCGATGTCGATCACGGCGCCGGTGCCGGGCATCAGGAATACCGCTCCTCGAGCGTGAGTCGTCATTCCGTAGAAGTGACCACGGCGAAAATCCACTAACTCGCCTTCACCGGTGCTCGCGGTATAAGCGATCTCGTTCTGGCGCACTCCAGCCGCTTCCAGAGACACCTCATAGCCTTCCCGAATCACCTTCCGCAGCTCGCGCCGGCGGATACGCTCGTTGTGCAGAGCGAGCACGCTCACGTCGCCGTCTCCACTATCCCGCACCAGCGCAAACTTGACGGCACTCGAGCCCACATCGACGCCCGCGGCCAGGATGCTCTCTTCGGACTTAGCCATCATGCCGCATTCCCTCCTTCGGCAGCGCGCTTCGCGAATAACGCCGCCCCAAGGGCCCCGGTGTAGATGGACTCCGGAGAGATATTTAGGGTTCGAACGCCGTAGTTTTGTTGGACCAAGCCTTGCAGGGCGGAAACCGCAGCGGGGTTACGGGCCACTCCCCCGGTAAACGTGAATTCGTCGGAAATTCCTCCGGAACGCGCCAGCAGCGACATCGCCCGCAACATGATCGCCCGGTGCAGACCCGCCAGGATGTCCGGCACCTTCTGTCCCAGAGACAGGCGATCCCGCAGCTCGGCTCCAGCAAAGACCGTGCACGTGCTGTTGATCTTTACGCTGCAAGTGCTCTCCTGTGCCAGCCTGCCGAGTTCATGCAGGCCGAGGTTCATTTCGTCGGCGATATAGCCCAAGTAGCGGCCACATCCCGCCGCACACCGGTCATTCATTTGGAAACTCGTGACGATGCCGGTGCCATCAACCTGAATCGCCTTGGTGTCCTGGCCACCAATGTCGAGCACTGTGCGCGTGCCAGCGAACATGGCGTGGGCACCCAGGCCGTGGCAGAGGATCTCGCTGCGGATCTGCTCTTTCGGGAACGGAAGCCGCTGCCGGCCATAGCCGGTACCGACCATTCCAAGCACCCGGAGCTCGAGCGATCCCACCGACTCAACGGCAGAACGCAGTCTCGCTTCTCGTTCGTGGATGTCCGCCGGTGCGGTGGCCAGCATCTGCTCGAGTGCCGGCCCGGCGTGCCGTTCAAATGCCCGGTCAGCTGCCGCATTCTCGACCTCCAGGATGGCAGCGTCGAACAGGCCACACAGAACGTCGAAGGAAGCGTGTCTCGAGCCGCTGAACTGCTCCGCGACCTGCATATAGTCGGCTGCGGCCAGATCGCGGAAGAAATCGCTTTTCCGCACCGCCAATTCGCTGAAATGGCTGGGGACGCGCCACCGCATCGCTTGGCAGATATGATTGAGTGTTTCCTTGACCGCTTCCCGGTTGGGCGCGTATCGCGGCGCATCGGCACCATGGTGCAGCGCCGACTCCAGGAACTCCAACTGTTCCAGATGTTGCCGCTGGCGGAAATTGCGCACCAGCGATCCAATAAACTTGCTTTCAATTCCTGAGAGTTCCGGATCGGCTGCCATGGCATGCCGCAGCAGTTCAAATCTCGATTGCACGAGCGCTTCGTCGCGAACGATCCGGGAAGCGACTTCATAGTTGCTGCGGGTGTTGGTTATGCCGCGGCCAATGATCCGGCCGGTTCGATCGAGCGCGACGGCCTTGGTTGTGGTCGAGCCCAGATCGATACCGAGCAGAACCTCCACCACGCTCATGCCATCACCACTGCGCTTCGCTTTTGTTCCAGCATCTGCAGGTAGCTCTCAATGCGGTTCTTGATGTTGGCCGGCGAAAAATATCGTGGGTCCACGAGATCGCTCTCGATGAATCCGCCGGGCACGCCCGTCCGCTGCTCTAGTTGCCGCAGCATCAGCAACTGGCCGACACTGAACGAATTGCAACTCTTGATGCTGTTGATCATGAAGCCGTCGGCGCGGTATTCGCGGATGTAGCGCTCCAGCAGATCGACACGCGTCGGCAGCCCGAGGTTGGTGTAGCAACCCAGACAGTATTCCGCCAGGCTTTCGAGTGGACGGTTGGGATCGTGGCGGAAACCGCGATCGTAGAGTCCACCCACTTTGGTATAGCTGCTGGCGACGATGACAGCGCCTTCGTCGTAGAACATCTTCCAGAACTCGCGGAAGCTCGTCCAGTTGGGCGGGCCTTCCACCACCAGGCGATAGCGCTGGCGCTCCATCGTGCCCTCGGGCGTGACCGGACCAAGTCCCAACTTGATCCGGTCCGCAATCTCTTCGCGCAGCACGCGGTAATACTCGACGCCCTCGCTCGTGCCTCGGAAGGCGGTGAAGATCGGGCCGATGTAGTACACGCCGCCGAAGTACGCATCAATCGGCGAGGGCTCGTTTTTCGCGCTCTCCAACACCCACACGAAATCGTCCTCTGCCTTGGCGGAAAGAGCCAGCATCTCGGCAAGTCGAGCTTCGTCGTAGCGCCGGCCGCTGACTTGCTCCAGTTTCGGGATCACCTCGGTGCGCAACTGCTGCACCACATAGTCGACATGGTGTGGTTCAATGCGTCCGTTGGCCAGGTACGGCACGTGCAGCATGGCTACAGGGCATTGATACTCCTGACGCAGGAGTTCGAACCACTTGAGAAACGTGAAGCATCCCGTGTAGGAGAGCAGCAGCAGGTCGGGATTGGGGAGTTTTACTCCGGTGGGACCAATGTTGCCCGACTTCAACATGCCGATATCGCATTTCACATAGGTGCAGACATCCTCGCTGTGCCCTTGCTTCTCCGCTTCCGCAAT
>Ga0187879_10001247_pt1 | contig 17423 bp, 13 predicted proteins | sample June2016WEW_19_1_FD_132423 | JGI IMG/M metagenome (GOLD analysis project Ga0187879, IMG submission 132423) | Peatland microbial communities from SPRUCE experiment site at the Marcell Experimental Forest, Minnesota, USA - June2016WEW_19_10 | ecosystem: Environmental > Terrestrial > Soil >... | reverse complement strand
GGCGGATGGAAGCTCTAGATACGAGCTCTTCTGGAAGGCCGTAAGCCGGGAGTAGAAAAGCAGGATTTGCCTGGAGAAAGGATAGATCTCAGCGAGTTCGCAGGCACGGGCAGTGCGCCGGTCCCACTTCCTACTAGTCGCTTGCACTCAGGCGCCCTCGCTTTTTCCCGGGCCTTTGCCACGCATTTGCTCGTACCACAAGCGGTGATGCATGCGCGCCCAGTCACCTGAGACTTCGCCTCGGATGATCGAAGTGAATCCGCCTCGCACCATCGCGGTTCCCATATAGACGTGGATGATGAAGCCGCCGATCGTGAGCAACGCGGCCACCACGTGTACGAGCACAGCAGTGTAGCGCAGCCAACGCCAGCTCCACGGGATGTCGTTCACGAACCACATCGCCACCCCCGAAAGCACCAGGGCGATGCCTGCGTAGAACATCAGCCAGAAGAACTGCTTCTGACCGATATTGAAGCGGCCGATGGGGGGAAGATTCTCATCCTGGTTGCGGATGTAATCGCCGACGTGTTGGGCCCACCTGCGGTCCGCTTCGGTGGTGCGCATATCGCGCCGCCACGCCGCGTACATCCACAAGACCGTGGCAAACCAGAGCAGGCCAAACCACGGGTGCCAGTAGCGCGCCGTGGGTCCGCCGCCGACGAGGACGGCAATCCAAAACAGATAAGGCGACCAGAAGGCCAAACCCGTGGCCAGAACATACGCATAAGTCAACGCGGCAAGCCAGTGAATTACGCGCTCGACGAAAGTGTAGCGCAGGACTCGCTCCTGCGGCTCATCGCGCGCCGGATGGTAGGGAATGGCTCCTGTACTCATGTCTTCGTCTCCCCCCGGTGCTGCGTCTCTTTGACCACTTTGGGGCCGAAGCGCAGGTAGTGAAGAGTGACGCCGATGAGCCCGCCCAGCATCGCGAGGTTGCCGAGAATCTTCAGCGGCGATTTCCAAAGCCTCACCGACCACGGTATGGAGGGACTGGCGGGCAGGCCGCCGTAAGCCTCGGGGTTGGTAGCATCGTGCAGGACGTAGATGACGCCAGTGCCGCCCACGCCGGGCGGATCATAAACTCCGGCCTTTTCAAATCCGAAGTGATCGCGAAGCTGCGTGGCGCGCTTTTCCGCCAGGTCCTTCATGTCGTCCTTGGTGCCAAAATGCAGGCAGCCCGTAGGACATGCTTTGATGCAGGCGGGTTCCAGACCCTGCGTGACGCGGTCCGAACACAGCGTGCACTTGTAGACTTTCTTCGTCGCAGGATTGAATTTGGGAATGTCGAAAGGACATCCGGTAATGCAGTAGCCGCATCCGATGCAATGGTCCTGTTGAAAATCTACTATGCCGTTTGCGTACTGAACGATGGCGCTGTCGGCGGGGCAGGCAGCGAGGCACCCCGGTTCGGCGCAGTGCATGCACTGGTCCTTGCGCATCAGCCACATCATCCCGCCATCAGCCTTGGGTTGCTCGTTGAATTTGATGAGGTTCCAGAAGTTCCACTCCGTGTGGGGCATCGTCTGGTAGGTGTTGTTGAAGGAGGTGGTAGCGAAGGGCAGATCGTTCCACTCCTGACAGGCAATCTCGCAGGCTTTGCACCCGATGCAAGTGGTTGTGTCTACCAACTTGGCGACCTTTTCCTGCCGCTGCATCCCCTCACCGGGTATGGGGCCGGCGTGGCCGGAGATCTTTACGATTCGTAGTGTGGCTTGGCTCATGATCTACGCCCTTTCCAACTTCACCAGGAATCCCTTGAACTCCGGCGTGAAGGCGTTCGGATCAACGACCGTCGGCGAAAGCAGATTGGTGGGCGTATGCGCCGTCCTGCCAGCGTCCTCAGCAATCCCCCGATAACCCCAATGAATCGGAATGCCGATCTGGTACGTCTTCTTGCCGTTGATCAGCATGGACTTCATCCGCCGCGTGACCATCGCCCTGGCAACGTATTCGCTGCGGGCGCTGGTCACCTTGACGCGCTCGCCTCCCCGGATACCCATCTCGTCGGCCAACTCGGCGGGAATCTCAACGAAAGGCTCCGGCACCAGCTCGACGTTCGCAGGGTTGTTTTTTGTCCAGTAGTGGTAGTGTTCGGTCAGCCGGTAAGTGGTGCAAACTATGTTGAAGCCGTCGGCCACGGTGCCATACTTGTCCATCGCTGTCGTCAGCCGCTTTACTAGCGGATTATTCGATTGGTTCGGGTGCAACAGGTTCGGAGTGGGGCTCTCGATGGGCTCGTAGTGCTCGGGAAAAGGACCATCCGCGACCGCGCCGATCGGCACGAACAGCCGGCCCACACCCTCCGGATTCATGATGAAGGGGCCCATGTGATCCTTCGGATTCGAATCGGGTTTGAAATCCGGAACATCGTGTCCTACCCACTTCTGAGCGGTCTCGTTCCACCACACTTGGCGGCGGTCAGGGTCCCACGGCTTGCCCTCCACGTTGCAGGAGGCGCGGTTGTAAAGCACGCGTCGATTTACCGGCCAACTCCAGGCCCAGTTCGGGTAGACGCCAAGCCCCGAAGGGTCTTCAGTGCCGCGCCGGGCGAGTTGGGGCCCGGCCTCTGTCCAACTCCCCGAGTAGATCCAATTGCCGCACGCCGTGGTTCCGTCGTCGCGCAGCCAGGCAAATGACGGGAGTTGCTGCCCCGCCTTGATCGTTTGGTTGAGCTTGGGATCGCTGACTTCCGCGAGCGCTTTGCCGTTAATCTCCTTCGCCACCTCGGCGAGCGAGGGGTTGCGAGGATCGGTGTAAGACCAGGTGAGATTTAGAATCGGGTCGGGAAACTTGCCGCCCTCTTTCTGATAGAGTTCGCGGACCTTGAGAAAGATCTGCGCCAGAATGGCTTGATCGAGGCGGCAATCGCCAGGCGGCGGCAGTGCGGCATTCTTCCATTGCAGCCAGCGCGCCGAATTTGTGAAGGAGCCGTCCTTCTCCGCAAAACCTGCGCAGGGCAGGCGATAGACAGTGGTCTCGATACCCTTCATATCTTCCGGCGTGATCCCTGGCGATTTCCAGAACTCGCTGGTTTCGTCAGGGTAGATCTCGCCCACGACCAGCCAATCCGCCTTCTTCAGCGCCTCAATATTCTTCTTGGAATCGGGGCCGATCATGACGCCGTTCATCCCGAACGCGAACATACCCTTGACGCTGCCCCGATACATGTTGTCCCAGATCTGGACCCAGGAATAATTCCGATCCACCTTGGGCAGATAGTCAAAGGCCCAATCGTTCTCTTTGCGCGCGGCATCGCCATACATGGCTTTGAGGAACGACACGGCAAACTGCGGTGTGTTCGACCAGTAGTTCATCGAAGTCCATGGGTCAGGCTTGGAGGGTTTGGGCGTAATGCGCTTCAAATAGGCATCAAAGTTGGCGTCGCTCGGGTTCGGCACTTTCAAATATCCCGGCAGCAAGTCGAACACCCCCGCCATATCGGTGGCGCCCTGAATATTGGAGTGGCCCCGCAGCGCGTTCACGCCGCCTCCCGCTCGCCCCACGTTTCCGAGCAGGAGCTGCAGCATGGCTGCGGCGCGGATGGTCTGCGTACCGGAGGTGTGTTGCGTCCAGCCCACCGCGTAGATGATGGTCGCGACCTTTTTCATGTCGCCGCCTTTGCGAATTGAAGTGAACAGATCAGCGGCCTTATGAAACTGGTCCTGGGGAATGCCGGTGATCTTCTCCACCATCTCCGGCGTGTAGCGTGAATACTGCCGGCGGAGAAGTTGAAACACGCAGCGCGGATGCTGAAGGGTGAGATCGTAGGCTACATTTTCCGGCAGGGCGGGCGGAGGAGGCGGGGTGGCGTGGGAACCCTGCCCATGACCGTTTGCGCGCGAGACGCCGGCGCCACCTCCGTTAACGTCCCCGCCTTCCGCGTAATTCCATGTGGACTTGTCGTAGCTTTGGTCTGCCGCATCGAATCCCGAATAGAGCCCGTCTTCGGGGAGCTTGAAACCATCCTTGACGAGGAAGGCGGCGTTGGTGAAATTCACCAGATACTCTTTGGCGATGCGGTTGTTCTCAATGGCGTAATGGATCAGCCCGCCGAGGAAGGCAATATCTGTGCCGGTGCGGATTTGAAGGTGAAGGTCGGCAACGGCGGCCGTCCGCGTGAATCGCGGGTCAACCACAATCATCTTAGCGTTGCGGTTGCGTTTCGCCTCAATCGCCCACTTAAAGCCGCACGGGTGGTTCTCGGCTGGGTTTCCACCCTCAATCAACATCATGTCAGTGTTCTTGATGTCGATCCAACCGTTGGTCATCGCCCCGCGCCCGAAGGTAGGTCCCAAACTTGAGACCGTGGGGCCGTGTCAAACCCGGGCCTGGTTTTCGATATAACACAGGCCCATGCTCCTCATGGATTTTACGACCAGGTAGTTGAACTCGTTGGTGTCGGTGCAGCCGCCGGTCCAGGCAATGCCTTCGCAACGGTTGACGGTGCGGCCTTGCGCGTCTTTTTCGACAAAGGTTTCGTCGCGCGTTTTCTTTGCCCAGGCGCCGACTTCGTTGATCGCGTCATCCCATGAAATATCATCCCAATGGTCGGAGCCTGGACGGCGCACCTGTGGCTTCAACAGACGTCGCGAATTGAGAATGTCCTGCTGTAAGGACGAGCCCTTGGGGCAAAGTGTGCCGCGATTGATGGGGTGGTCGGGATCACCCTCCACGTGGACCACTGACGGTGTCACGTTTTTGGCGCCATCTCCCTGAGTGTAGATGATGACGCCACAACTAACCGAACAGTAAGGGCAAGTGGAGCGTGTCTCCGAAGCGCGAGCAATTTTCAGAGTTCGCATCTCCGCGTAGGCAGGCGCCAGGTCGAAACCCAGCATCGCGACGGCTGTAGCCCCGACCGTGCTGACCTTCAGAAAGTCCCTGCGGGTGGCAACCATAGTGGACCTCCATGAACGCAAAATATCAGGAAACAGTGGCGATATTCCCCTTTGTAGCGGCTGGCAGACATTTTGTCAACATTATTCGTTGATCCAACAGATGATAGTCAAAGAGACTTGGTCGCGGTCGGAAGGACCCGATAGGCACATCTGAAAATCTAACAGCAGGGCTTTTTCGCCGTGTGCCTCAGTCTCTGCGTAGTGAGGGAGCTTCGATATTTAGGACGCGAGAGGATTGGGATAGGTGTCGGGATCCTGAAGGGCCGGCTTGTGCAGGCACTGAAAATCCTTTTCGATCAGCAACTGCACACCAGCTTGTGGAGGGCCCTCGATGCTGACCTGCTCACCATCCGCCCACTCTGTTATCAAAGGTGTCGGAACCGCAACAACGATGGAGCGGCCGTCGAAGCTTGCGGTGACAGACTTAGCATGGGGAGAGCCTTCCAATGCGTAAGTCAGCGAGCGGCCCGGTGCGAACTGTATAGACGATTCGACGTGCCCGCTGTCGTGCAATTGTGTAACTTCTGTCCGCGTCAGCCGCAGGCGGAGCGAGTTTCCCTGAATGCGGAGTTTCATTGAGGCAGCTCCAATCCCAGGATGCGGCGGCTTGCGGTGTAAACGTTGAAGCGGCCATTCCGTAGAAAACCGATCAAGGTCATACCCGCTCGTTCCGCTGTGGCAACCGCCAGGCTCGAAGGTGCGCCAACCGCCGCCAGAACGGGGATGCCCGCCATTAATGCCTTCTGCACCAGCTCGAAACTGGCGCGACCGCTGACCAGGAGGATGGTTTTACTCAGCGGTATTTGAGCCTCCAGAAATGCGGAGCCGATCAGTTTGTCCACCGCGTTATGCCGCCCTACATCTTCACGCACGCCTTCCAGTTGACCCAGCAAATTAAAGCGCGCCGCAGCGTGCAACCCCCCGGTGTTGTTGAAAACGCTCTGCACCTTGCGGAGCTGAGCGGGCAGGCGGTGAACAGTTTCGGGCTCGATTTGTATATCGTCCAGGGGAAGAACAGGGCAGGAGTTTACCTCAAGGTCGCTCAATGAGGCTTTCCCACAGACGCCGCAGGCCGAAGTCATCAGGAAGTTTCGTTCGAGCGGGACCGGCGCCTGCCTCTCTCCCTCCTCCAGCTCCACCACCACGACGTCCGGGCTCCCGTCGCTCGGACGGCGCAAGGAGCGGAGATCCGCTGGTCCGCGGATTATCCCTTCCGAAAAAAGGAAGCCGGCCGCCAATTCAAAATCGTTACCCGGCGTCCGCATGGTGATGGAAAGGCTCCGTTCGCCGAGGCGAATCTCCAGAGCTTCTTCCACCGCCAGGGCGTCGTCAGCCCTCGAAGTGTGGGAGCCTTCCACCCTACCGATCGGGACAGTAACGGAGGGGGCTTCTCCTTGCGAGATGCGCTGGACAGCCAAGAGGTCCTCCCTGTACTGAAGTGCTGATGTGTGTTCGCCTGATGATACGCCGGCGACGCGAGCCCGGCGGCCATCGAACTGGTTAATGCCTGCCCTGATGTGTAGATTCTACACCAAAATCACTGACACTGCGCTGAGGGATGCGATCCTCCCGCCGCCATGGATGCTTTCTCCCAGTCCACGCGAACTGTGACTCATCCCCGTTCTTCCAAAAGCTGTGATATCCGGACCCATTCCTCTGGCGTATTTACGTTGACGAACTCCGCTGCGCTCAAACCGCTGGTCGCCATTTCGTCGGGAGTGATCGCTTCTGGGCGTATTTTATCGAATAGCTCGACGATACTGAGCTGATCTTGCCGAATAGCCGCCTCAAACGCCATCCGGCAACGGCCATGGTAAGCTGCACAAAGCGGTTGCCAGCCATCCGGCGTGCGCGGCACCACCGCGTCGGAACGTGTCGCGCGAACTCGCCGAACCAGAAATTCAACGAATCTTCGGCTGACTCGAGGGAGATCACAGGCAAGAAACACACTCCATTCGGCATCAGAGGAAATAAGACCAGTGCACAGTGCGGCCAGAGGGCCTTTATTCGGCCACAGGTCCGCCATCACCGGAAAACCGAGGTTCCCGTATCGGTCCGGCGGGGCAAGCAGGGTAACCGTGTGCACGAAAGGCAGGAGAATTTCTGCCGCGCGCAGAACCAGCAGCTGGTTTCCGAGGCGCATGAGTCCCTTATCCTGACCCATGCGGCTGCTCTTGCCACCCGCAAGGACAAAACCGTCAATTCGCTCCGGACGAGTCAACTGTCAATCCCCAAGACACAATTCCAATGCATTGCCGCCCGTCGGGGTTTGAGGACTAGCCAGCGGCAGTACGCGGATGTCATCTAGTTTAAATTACAGCCCTCTCCAATTGAATTACTTTCGCAGTGTTTGTATAGTCAAAGGGGTTATCCATGAGGAAGAAATCCACTGCCGATGCGAAGAAGGCTAATGTGCCCAAGGTTGGACTCTTCTTTGTGGTCAACGGGAAGCCAATCGTTGACGGCCTGCCGTGGACCGAAGTCGCAAGCCTGGCGGGCTTCCGGACATCTGCCCTCGGCCATCCTGAGTTCGGGGCGCGCTTGCAGCAAGGCGGCGTTGTTCCCCAGGGGATGCCCTACGAGGACTGCCCTCGCGGGCGGGTGAACCGTTTCGATGCGACCGGCCTCTTCACCCTGCTCGCCGACCGCTGCATCATCAAGAGCAAGCCGATGGTCAGGAAGATCATGGCCGCGCTCGGACTGCCGAGGGGCACCCGGGTGGCTACGGGCAGCCATTACAAATGTGCGGTGTGCATGGGGAAGGCGCCGACCCGGAAGCAGGAAGCGGAGGGCTGGGATTTCTGACGCTTTAGCTTAGCGCAGTCACTGAGCGATCCCCTGCGATAGTCGTTAACCTCGGCTTCCAGACCCGACAGACGTGCCTACTCATCACCGGCTCGGAGGCACGCTGGCCTGATGCCCAGCCCTTGGAAGGACAGTGAGCGATCCCGCAGAAAGCTGTTCACGCTCCTTGTCGCGAAGAACATCTTCTTGCCTTCGGCGGGACAGCCGCTATATTGTCGGGGGCCTGGAGAATGTCGTCAGGGCGTTTTGGGCGTTGTTGCTGGGCCAAAACTTCGGCAAAATGATGGTGAGAGAGGCGAGAGAAGGTTGAGGGTTCCCGAATCTGATGATGCCGCCGGACCAACAAAAGGACTTTGAAGACTTGGAGGCGAGCCAGATCTTCTGCCCAACCTGCCGACGCGCCATGCCGGTACGAAAGCGTCTTTTCCTGGTGCTGCTCGACAAGGAAATCTACAGCTACGTCTGCACCGGGTGTGGCTCTGTGGTTGGGAAGAAGGAGCAGCCGTGGCGGAGACCGGCTCAATGGTCGAGAATCTGAAGGGCCGCGTGCTCAGTTTCTTCCGCGCTCAATACCGGTTGGTAACCCCCGCGACCGCCACCGGACTTATAAAGGCACGATCTACTCTGTTGCATCGGGACCTAGACGGTTAGATGTACGGTGAGCCGACATCGTCAAGCGGGATAGGTAAATCCTTCGCCGTTACAGGGGATTCTGTCCGGCATTTCCGGTGACAGGCAAGGCGCGGAAAGATTTCGGCGGGGAGGTGCGGTGCCGTTGACTCGCACGTCCGCCGGACGTAGTATTTTGGGATTGCAACGCCAGAAGTTTCTTGGAGCTGGGTTAGATGAACACCTCCATTTGCAGATCGTCGCTCGCTACTGGGGCTATTCCCTGGACAGCCGGCCCCGGGTCTCGCCACGAGGGGTTTCGTCTTAGGCTGCCCAGGACCGGTTTTATCCGGGTCAGCCTAAACAAGAGTTAGCCGGACAAGGAGCTTCCATGCCACACCTGTTCCGTGTGATTGTGCCAGTCAGCGACATCGAGCGTGCTGCCCATTTCTACGGCGCGTTGCTAGGTGCTGTGGGCCAGCGTGTGTCACCGGGTCGGCATTACTTCGAATGCGAGGGGACGATACTGGCTTGCTACGATCCCCAGGCCGACGGTGACGGGCGCGTCGCCAAGCCGTTGCCGGAACCAATCTACATTGCCGTCGACGATCTCGAATCGACGTACGCTCGCGCCGAGGCGGCGGGCGCCTCCCTCTCTGCTGCTGTCGTTCCAGACGTGGGACCGCTGGGCCGGATCGCGCAGAGACCGTGGGGAGAGCGATCGTTCTATGCGACGGATCCATTCGACAATCCGCTCTGCTTCGTTGCCAGAGACTCGGTGTTCACGGGCCGGACCGCGGATCGAGCTTGAGAACAACGGACCGGGTACTTCAGCATCTTCGCGAGCTGTGCCTCTCACTCCCTGAGACCAGTGAAGTCGGTTCGTGGGGACATCCGAACTTCCGCGCCGGTAAACGAACTTTTGCTACGTTCGAGCGGGTCGACGGACGGCCTTCTATCGCCTTCAGGCTAAACACCACCAGTGTCGGGCTCCTGCTCCGTCGCAAGCAGTTTTTCGTCACGCCGTATGGCCTCGGCCAATGGGTTAGTGTCTGGGCCGACGCTCCTTTGAACTGGCGTTATGTAGCCCATCTTCTTCGACGCAGCTATCGCGTTGTGGCGCTCAAGCGCATGATTTCTGTTCTCGACAAAACGTCACGGAAGTCGCGAATGGGAAGGGCCGGCTATGCACCACATGGAGCCGACGCGTCCCTGAACAGGTGGCGCGCGGCTCATGCGGGGACGTCTCTGAACATCCCGGGATTTGCCGCAGATTTCGCAGATCGGTCCTGCTTTGTCGGCAAGGGTAGCCTTATCCGGCGTCAACGGATTACTCGCCATTACGCCGTCACAGGGGATCTGCGCTGCTTAGTAGGTGACACGGCCGCAAGTTGTGCAGCGCCTGGGACCGAACATTGCTGGCCTAATGACCGGTTTTCGCGGATTGACGCGCCCGGCACGATGCCGTGGGACTCGAAGACTGCGGGGCCGGTCGACGAGGCCGATAGGTGCCAGCGTATCTGTCACATAACACCAATCCAGAATTCACGGTAAGGCCGCACGCGGCAGCAAAAAGTTTGCGAGAAGGAGAGGTGCCGCGACGTCCTCTTCCTCTTCAAGGAACGACTCGAACATCTGCGTCAAGGGGATCGTCCAATGCGCCAACTTCTTGCGCCTCTTGGCGAGCGCGGCGAAGCGAAAGGGCGAGTGGGATTCCAGGTGCGCGAGATACTCGCCGGTAAAGTGCCTGGCGGAATCACCCGCGGACCAGACCGGCAGCAGTGAACAACTCATGCGGATCATCTCTTTCAAAGGTCTGTGATTGAGGGCTGTGCCGCGGCGAGACGGTAGAGTCGTGGGCATGCGCTCAATCTGCCGCATGACTCGGTCGCCAAAATGCAGCATGCGCGTCGTGAGTTCGTCCAGTGAAGCGCTGCTCCACACACAAGAACGCGCGTCCACGACGGCCTGCGTGAAAATCGTGCGGTTGCCTTCGCGGAGATCCTGCTGTAGATCCTGTAGGTCGTCCTCCAGCTGCAACAGCACTCCCCAACCAAAAGCGACCCGAGCCTCCTCGGGTGACAGCGAGCCTGCAACCAAGCAGGCGTCCGCCGCCACGGATGTGCCCCCCTTTTCAAAACTCAGTCTGAGAATGTCGACATTCTCCGGCGAAGAGTCGAAACGCAGCATGCGAACGCTGTTCTCTTGCGCCTCGTGAATCGCCAGCAGGCTTGCATAGACTTCCGGCCAGGCATTGCGGGGATACTCCTGCTCAATAATCTCGACAAGGCGCCAAATGGTGACTTCCTGCTCATTGAGCGCGGGGATCGAGTGTCCTTCGAGGCGCTGGCGAAAGCGGCCACTGAACGCGAGCTTGGCCGCCAGAGAGGTCGACGGGTCGTCGAGATAATTGTCGGTATATGGGTAGAGCATGCTGTAAGCGAAGATCGACGGCGTGAGGCGCATCGGATGTCCCATAAGAGCTTGCAGAGCACACGCGGTCCACGCGTTTCGGCAAGCCTGAAAAATGTCCGCGGCGCTTATGGCGCGATCCAGATGGCGTGCTTCCCGGGCAAGTTGCGTTGCAACACCCGAGAATCCATGGTCCAGCAGGAGTTCGAGATGGCGATCACCAAGGTCCAGGCAAGTTTTCGCAAAACAGGTGAAAGCAAAAGTGATGCGGTGTTGGGCGGCGCGGCGTTCTGATCCGGTACTGGGCCTATCACGCAACTCCTTTTCTACCGACTGCAAAAAGCGGCCGAGGTGAGCTTCGCGGGTGGCTTGCTCGTCGGGGGTGAAGGCGCTGTCGAGAGCCGGAAGCGGCTGCGAGTTTTGTTTCCAGACAGAGAGCCAATCTTGAAAAAGTTCTTGCACGAGGATTCCCATCCCTGGGTTTAGATACGCGGCCGGCGGCAGGATTGTTCCGTTGGCTTGCTGGTCGGTAAAGTGGGTTTTACTACGAACTTTACTGATAAGACGACTCGTGGCGAGTAATGTGCTCGCGCCGGCGTCCTCCGCCAATGTAGAAGGGCAAGTCGCCGCTACCCCGTCACCGGCAACATCACCTTAGACCCCGGTGATCCTGACGCCGTCTACATCTCCACCAATGTGGAGCACGGAGATACTCAAAGCCGACTTTCCGCTGCCGGCCAGAAGCGCATTGGTGATCGGTGCCGAATGCGTAGACTCTGATCTCGATGCGGATTGGTTCGGCTTGTTGCGTCCGGCGTACCCTAGCTCAGGCGTGGAAAAGCCTTGTCACCTCGTGCGTTTTGGGCTGATCCATGGACGCCCGCCTCCAGCACAAGTGATGTGGTCCAACTCCCTGGAATAGAGGCAACTCCCCGCGTAGGCGATCTCTTGATCGACCCACTGCTTTCCGTTCCAACGTGCGTAGTGATAACGGTGATCGTCCCCCGCAGAATTGGGTGGGGCGCCCACCGGCACTTTCCGAACCGAGTACGCTACGTACGGACGGAGCCGATGTCAACGCAAAAGACAACGAGGGCAGGACGCCATTGAGAATGGCAACACGAGCCGCCCAGGAGGACGCGGAGGGCCGCACGACGAAAGGAAATCGGTAGCACTCTCCCCCGGCCAGAGGGCTACCTGACTGACTACGAGTCTTCCAACGTTACCAGTACACTTTTAACACCGCCTGAGCCTGGCGGGGTTGATTCGCCTGCCCCGTGATCACCCCGAAACTCCCGGAATTGAGGGTCGTATTCGGTCCGAGGAATTGCGGATGATTGAACGCGTTGTACGTTTCGAGACGGAACTCGATGCGCGCTCCCTCGCGTAACGAAGCTAGAGAGAACTGCTTATAGAGGGAGAGGTTTGCGTTCGACTCTCCGGGCAGTCGGCAGCTTGTGGTGGTGCGTGGTGCGTCGCCGATGGCAAATGGAGGTGGAGTGACCACGACTTGCGGGTTAGAAAAGTAATCGTTCAATCGAGTCGCCCAGGAACCACTGGTGCAAGTCAAAGTGCCGATCAAGTCTGGGCGTTGGCCCCCATAAGTCGGTAGACTCTGACCACCTTGAAGCCCCAAGACGATGGGCCGGCCGTCGTTAAACCGCCAGCTCCCCGCAGTGTACCAGCCGCCGATGAAGGCATTGACCACTGAATCGGACTTGCCGGCTAAAGCCTTCCCCCGGCCGATTGGTAATTGGAAGACGTAGCTGAACTGGAGCAGGTGCGGAAGGTCGAAACTCGAGACACTCCGTTCCAGCTCATATCGGTTCGGGTCCTGAAGGCTCGAAATACCGCCCAGGAACGTATTACCCCCCGACCCGGAAGAATCGTCGATAGACTTCGACCAGGTGTAAGTCACCAAGAATTGGAGCCCGTGGGAGAAGCGCTTCTCCAGTCTCACTTGCAAGGCATTGTAGATGGAGTTGGCCCACGGCGCGGCGTCGCCATCGACAGACGTGAACTGCGGGTGCGGCAACTGGAGTTGGAAGGCTGGCACCGTCGAACCCGAAAGCCCGCTGGTCCCATTGGTGATGATCCCGTAGAACGGATTGGGAACATACGTCAGGAGGTTGCCAATTTGCGTGGAGTTGTATTGTTCCACTTCCGGGCCGAGGGTGTCATAGTTGAAGTAAACACTGGAGAGAAGATGCGTGCCCTTCTTTCCGAGGTAAGAGATGTCCAGGAGCGTGCTGGAAGGCAACTGTTTCTGAATGCCCAGAGTCCAAGTCTGTTCATAAGGCGTCCTGGAATCGATGGAGGGGATCGGCGCATTGGCTCCGAAGCCGACCTGATTCAGTAGCCCGAGAGTGTTCCCAACCGGATAATTTGGCCCCACAATCGGAAACGGATCGCTAAATCTCCCCCAAGGCGTGGCGTGATCGTTGTGATAGCTGGTGAGCCATGGAGTCACTTCGTTGTAGCCGTCGAATCCGGGAAAAACCGGAGCTGTCGCGCCGGTATTGCCGATCACGTAATAGATCCCGTATCCCCCTCGGACCACGAGGTCGTTAAGGGGACGATAGGCGAAGCCGATGCGGGGCCCCACGTTTTTGTAGTTGGGCAGGTAGTTGCTGCGATCGCCGGGACCCATAAATACCTCGCCACCGTAGAGCGTGCCCAGGCTGGGAACATCGAGCGGCGACACCACGTGGAGATCGAGCTTGCTCATACGGTTGTGGCGCTCGGTCTGGGGGGTGTTAATCTCGTTACGGAAACCGATGTTCAGGGTGAGTTTCGGACTGACCTTCCAGTTGTCCTGGATGAACTGCGCGAACTGAAAGCTCTGCGTGGAGCTGTAGGCCGGGATGTCATAATTGCCCATTCCGCCGGACTCTTGCGGGCTGCCCACACCGGTGAGGAAACTCGCAATGGCATCGCCTCCGCCTGAAAATGGGTACTGGGACGTACTGGTGAAATCATAATTGAAATCTCCGGCGGGAAAACCGGGGAGGGTGTAGTTGAAACGATGTACCAGGCCGTCAAAGCCAAACTTCAGGCTGTGTTTACCTTTGACCCAAGCGAGCGCGGCCACCGCAGTGTGAGCCTCGCTGCCGTCGACCGCACAGCAATATCCAAAGGTGCCAACTTGGCCCGACGAGCCGCCGTACTCGGTGACCGTCGTGGAGTATCCCCCGAAGTTGACCGAGGGCATCCAGTAAATGCCGGACCGATCCATATATTGGGGCATGCCGAGGGTTGCCGACGCGGAAATGCCCTTGAACTGCGGCTCGCTCTCAGGCCCACCCTGCGTGAAAAACCCTCGCGTGAGGCCATAGGACGTCGTCAAGAGAAGCGCAGGCGTAAATGAGTGGCTATAATTGATGGCCACGAGATGGGCGCTCGCGACGTAGGTCCCCGCGATGCAGGGGTCGGCAGGATCGCTTTTACTGTAGCAGGGGAATGGAGGCTGGTCGTTCCTGTCTCGCGAGTACTTCACGCTCAACAAATCGCGTTCGCTGAAGCGGTGATCGATTTTGATGTCGTACTGATCGTTGCGAGTAACCTCGACTGGGGATCCCTCCCAATTCGTGTAGGGATTGTAGGCAGAGGTTCCGACATTGTAATTGGGCAGCGGGATGAATTGCGTCCCCAGATATTTGGATGCAATGGGATCGATCAGGTTCCCAGGCCGTGCCGCAAGTTGATAGCCGGTGCCGGCAAGGTTGGGGTTTCCGGGACTCTGGTAAGTTGCGAGGTTGTTGAAAGGAATAAAGCCGGACCGCACCGGACCACCCAGAGCCGCGTTGTAGACCCCAGTGTAAGGATCCCATAATTGTCCCCCAGTGGCCGAGCACATACCGTTGGAACCAAACGTCCCGCCGGCTCGGGCGCACAGTTCACTGAAGTCTCCCGTGCGCTCCGCGGCGTCGGGCACGCCGGCGTTCGTGGTAAACAGAGTCGTCTCCCGCGTGCCGTCGTAGTCGAAGAAGAAGAACGTTTTATCCCGCCGGATAGGTCCGCCGACCGTGGCTCCAAAGTTGTTCAAACGCAGGCCGGGAACGGGAATGCCGGCCTCATTGCTGAAGAAGTTGTTGGCATCCAGCGCCCGGTTGCGCAAGAAATCGTAAGCGCTGCCGTGGAATTGATTGGTGCCCGTGCGCGTCACGATGTTGGTAACCGTTGAGCCGGTGAAGCCATATTCCGCGCTGAAGTTCGATTGTTGGATGGCAAATTCTTCCACCGAATCAACCGAGGGGACGTAGGTGGTCCAGAGAACACTGTGAAAAAGAAAGGACGTCGATACGCCATCAATCATAAAGTCAGAGGTGGCATTGCGGCTGCCATCGGAAACGTAGTTATTTCCCGGGCAGTTGCCGCCCGGGGCGCCGGCGCCCGTGACGTCGGCCGGACAAGAGGTATCCGCTTCCGTGACGCCCGGAGTGAGCATCGCCAAGTTCGAAATCGAGCGGCCGATGAGAGGCAGGTCGTTTATGAATGTGCGATCCACCACCTGGCCGGTCACGGCGTCCTGAGCGTCTAGCACGGGCGCTTGTCCCGTGACATCGACCGACTGATTCGTTGCCCCTACCTGAAGTGAAATGTTCACCGTCACGTTGTGGTTGACTTCCAGCACGATGCCACCCCGAGTTTCGGTGTTGAAGCCCACAGCTTGCACTTCAACTCTATAATTCCCGGGAGGAACACTGCGGAAAAGGTAGTTCCCCGCGGCGTCAGTGGTGGACGTGTAAACGAAGCCCTTTAGTTCATCCACCAGGTGGACCTGTGCGCCCGGAACTACGGCGCCGGTAGGGTCGGCTACCAACCCTGTTACCGTGCCCGTGTAAAGCTGCGCCCAGAGAGCTGGACACAGCAGAAAGAAGAGACACGGGATGGCGAGCGTCTGCCCGCTCCGCCTGATTGAAGGTCCGGTCATGAGTCACCTCCACAGAGTAGCTGCCCTGAATAGCCAGTTGTCGGGCAGTATAGCAACAAAAGGACAGAACCGTCTATCCATCGAATTGAGACGGGTGCGCGACATAGGAAGGGGGATCTTCATGCTCGCCTTTATTGTGGCTCTTGTCTTTGTGTATGTGATACACTGAGACAAGGAGGTCCACCATGCCTGCATCACTCCCGGCTCTGGAGAAAGACCGTTCCGAGGTTCTGCTTGCGATAACTCATTTAGGCGATTTGCGTCCCGGCTCTATCGTCGAGGTCATGGGACGCTGTAGTAAGTCCAACTGTCATTGCGCCCAGCCCGGCGACCCCGGTCATGGGCCCCACTTCCGTCTGACGCGCAAGGTCAAAGGCAAGACGGTGGCGGAGACGCTTTCCAGTCCGGCGGCTTTGCGCAAGGCGCAGCACGAGGTGGCGGAGTTTCGGAAGTTTCAACAATTGAGTGCCCACCTGGTGGAGGTGAATGAAGCCATCTGCCAGCAGCGGCCCGTGGAGGAGGAAGGCAATCTCTCGCCGGCGGAAAAAAAACGGCGGATGCGATCCATCATGAAGTCGCGCAAGAAGTAGAGCGCCTGCTGCTGGTGATCTTCCGCGATCAGCGCCAGAACGGACGGATCGACCTGGAGGCGGTGGAGATGGCCATGCGCTCGGCCTTGCATCGGGCCGGAGCCACCGCCCTGACCGAACTCCTGCGTTTCCCCGCTCCTCCCGCCGACCGGCGCACTCTTCCTTGTCGCTGTGGCCAAAAGGCTCACTACCGGGAGTTGCGTACCAAGCCTGTGCTGACCGCCGTGGGCTTGGTGAAAGTCTCCCGCCCCTACTATGGGTGCCCGAACTGTCACACCGGTCAATTTCCCGCCGATGTGGAACTGGACATCGAGAACACGGAATTCTCTCCGGGAGTGCGCCGCATGCAGGCCCTAGTGGGCCAGGAGGCCCCCTTCGATCACGGGCGGGAACAGATGAAAGTTCTGGCCGGCTTGGAGGTGACCGCCAAATCGGTGGAGCGTACAGCGGAGGTGATTGGCGCCGATATCGCTCAGCGCGAGCAAGGGAAAATCCCGAAAGCGCTGCCGTTGGACCTTCCCGTCGTCGCGGGGGAACCGATTCCCATCCTGTACGTGCAAATGGATGGGACGGGAGTGCCGGTTGTAAAGAAAGAGACGGTGGGTCGGCAGGGCAAAACCGAGGGCCAACCAGCGCATACGCGGGAAGTCAAGTTGGGGTGCGTCTTCACCCAAACCACGTGGGATCCGGAGGGCTACCCGATCCGCGCTCCCGATTCCACCACCTATACCGGCGCCATCGAAACCGCCGAGGAGTTCGGCCGACGCCTTGATCAGGAAGCCGGGAAACGGGGCTGGAGCCGCGCCCTCCTCCGGGTGGTGATGGGCGACGGGGCGGAATGGATTTGGAATCTCGCCGCCCTGCACTTTCCCAGCGCCATTCACATTGTCGACCTTTGTCACGCTCGCCAGCATCTATGGGAGTTGGCGCGCAGGTTGTATCCGAACGACGAGGGAAAGCAGAGGGGCTGGATGAAACTCCACCAGAAGCGCCTATTGGACAAGGGGAAAATCGAAAAGCTCGTGGGCATGCTCCGAGCCCTCCCCTCCCGCCATCCCGCCATCGCGGAGAAGATCCGCACGGAAGCAGATTATTTCGAAAGGAACGCCGAGCGCATGCGCTACCCCAAGTTCCGCCGCCAACACCTCTTTGTGGGCTCGGGCGTCATCGAGGCCG
>Ga0187879_10001242_pt1 | contig 17445 bp, 15 predicted proteins | sample June2016WEW_19_1_FD_132423 | JGI IMG/M metagenome (GOLD analysis project Ga0187879, IMG submission 132423) | Peatland microbial communities from SPRUCE experiment site at the Marcell Experimental Forest, Minnesota, USA - June2016WEW_19_10 | ecosystem: Environmental > Terrestrial > Soil >... | reverse complement strand
GGAGTCCCGCCCGCGGTCGAGGCGCAACTCGAGGTCGAGATTCTCACCAGCCGGCGCGTGCGCGATGCGATCGATCGAAATGGGATCGAACTGATCACGTTCGCCGATCTTGCAAAGGGCAATCCCGCCGCTTGATTCAACTCTGCATCTGGCGTTCCCTGTGACTCGTGCCAAAAAAACTTCCCGAGCGGGAGACCAGCGTCATGGCGGAGGTAAGGCTTCGGCCTGCGGTACGCGGCGATCTGCCGCGCCTGACGGAGATTTACAACTACTACGTCGTCAACACGCCCATCACGTTCGACTTGAAACCATTGACGGTGCACCAGCGCGCGCGATGGTTCGATGAGCACGCCGGCAAGGGACGGCATCAAATGTTCGTCGCGGAAGACGCCGGCCGGGTCGTCGGCTATGCGTGCACGGGACCGTTTCGCGACAAGGCGGCGTACGACACCAGCGTCGAGACGTCCATTTACTGCGCGCACGACGCGAAGGGCCGGGGAATCGGAGGGATGCTGTACCGGGCGCTGTTCGACGCGCTTGAGAACGAGGACATTCATCGCCTGTTGGCGGGGATCACGATTCCCAACGACGCGTCGATCAAGTTGCATCGAAGGTTCGGCTTCACCGAGGTTGGCGTCTTCAGCGAATGCGGCCGCAAGCTGGGCGGATACTGGGACGTCGTGTGGATGCAGCGCCCGCTGCGGCTCGCCGCCGTGCCGTAAGAGCGGCTCGTTTCAGTTCACGACCGAAGCGAGGACCATGTCTGAGAGCCGCTGAAGACGTTCGAAATTGCGCGATTCCTCCAGCAGTCCAGCGGTCAGGCACACGAACGTCAAATCCCGCTCCCGATCGACCCAGAACATGGTCGAACCCGCGCCGAGACCGCCGAACGTCGAAGGCGACGCCGTCGTGCCGAACGGGTGCGGGAAGATACCGGTCCCGCGGATGAAGAAGCTCAATCCTAGGTAGGCGGGGAATTCGCCCCATCCGCGCGCCTTGTAGGCATAGCTGAACAGATTGTTCGGGAGCGTGCCGGTGTGATTCGTTGCGGCCAGCCGGATCGATGCCGGCGACAGCACCCGAACTCCGTCGAGCTCGCCACCGCGCCTGAGCATCTCGGCCCATCGCAAGATATCGCCCGCAGTGGAAACCACACCGCCGGCCGGAATTTCAGCCTCTGCGGTTAGCAGCGCGTTCATCGCTTCGAGCAATTCGGGCTGGAAGACTCCGAGAGTTCGGTCCCGCACGACTATTGGAACGAAGCGCGCGGCGAGATCCTTGCGCCGACCCAAGGCGGTGTCTTTCATGGCCAATGGCTCAAAAAATTCCTGCGCGAGAATGTCGCGGAACGACCGACGCTCGCCGTCAAGTCTCCGCACCACTTCTGCCAGCACAGCGTGCGCGCTAAGCGCACTGTAGCTAACCGCGCTGCCGGGAACAGAATCGGGGAGTTGTTGGCACGCTGCCGCTACAAAAGCCTCAAGGTTGCCGAACAACTCCGGCGGGAGCGCAGGAGTCGCCGACATCCCGCCGGTATGAGTCAGCAGATGAGCAACTGAGATTCGCTGCTTGCCCTTGACTCCGAACTCCGGGATCACGTCTGCGATTTTCGTTGTCAGCAGAAGCTCACCCCGTTCCACGCGCGCCAGGACCGCCGCAGTGGTCATCGTCTTGGTGATCGACATGATAGCGAAAATGTCGTCGGTGCGAGCGGCGCGGCTGCTGGCCCTATCGGCGAAGCCTACTGCCTCATGAGCCGCCACCACGCCGCCCCGGGCGACGGCGTACACAACTCCATCGTAGCGGTTGCTGGCGACATCTTGCCGTATCGCGGCGGCGACCCGATCGAGTCGTGCCGGATCGATTCCGATTTCTGCGGGGTTACCGATTTTCATTGAATGCCTCGAATACTTCCTGCGAAGGACACAGCCGGAATTTCAACATATAGCCTGAACGCAAACTGAACAATTGGCTGCGGCTCGCCGCCGAATGAATTGCTCGCGCCCCGACGCGGTTTGAACTAGGCTATGAACTTCCGGGGCACGCCCCCTGCGCAATTTTCACTTTTCACGCTCGACCGCATACAAAGGAAGAGAGACCAGATGCGCGATCAGGATAGAGCTCCACTCGCTGATACTGCGGATGATTATCGCCTGCCGAAAAACGTCACGCCCAGGCGCTACGACATTCGCCTCACGCCCGATCTCAAGGCGTTCACGTTTCAAGGCGAAGTGAATATCGCCGTCGTCGTCAACGAGGCGACCGACGACGTCGTGCTGAACGCGCTCGAGCTGGAAATCGAAACGGTGAGCGCGGAACGTGGCGGAAAATCTCTCGCCGCGAAGGCCGAACTGGAGCCAGCCAAAGAACGCGCGCATCTGCGATTCGCCGAGAAACTTTCGCCGGGCGAATGGCTGCTGAAGATTGCGTTCCGTGGAATCCTGAACGACAAGCTGCACGGCTTTTATCGCAGCCGATACCAGGACGCGTCGGGCAAGACTCACCTCGCCGCGACGACGCAGTTCGAATCCACCGACGCGCGCCGCGCTTTCCCGTGCTGGGACGAGCCGGAGCTCAAGGCGAGCTACAAAGTGACGCTGGTCGTCGATGAGCAACTGACCGCGATCTCCAACGGCGGACAGGAGAGCGAGCGCAAGCTGGCCGGCGCAAAGAAGGAGGTCGTCTTCAAGGAGACGATCCCGATGTCCACCTACCTGGTCGCGTTCATCGTCGGCGAGTTCGATGCGACCGCGCCGGTCGATGCGGGCACGCCGCTCAGGATCGTCCACGTTCCCGGCAAAGAGTCGCTGACCGGTTGGGCGCGGCAGATTGGCGCGTTCTCGCTCAAATATTTCGCCGACTACTACGGGCTCAAGTATCCCGGCGACAAGCTCGACCTCATAGCGATTCCCGATTTCGCCTCGGGTGCGATGGAAAATCTGGGCGCGATCACGTTTCGCGAGACCGCGCTGCTCGCCGACGAAAAATCCGCGTCGCGCGCCGAGCTCGAGCGCATCGCCGACGTGGTGTCGCACGAAAACGCGCACATGTGGTTCGGCGATCTCGTCACCATGCGATGGTGGAACGGGATCTGGCTCAACGAGGCGTTCGCCACCTTCATGGAGATGTTGGCGGTTGACGCGTGGAAGCCGGAGTGGCGACGATGGGAGAGCTTCAGCGTCTCGCGCGCGGCCGCGATGTCGACCGACGGGCTGCGCAGCACGCGCCCGATTGAATACACGGTGCGCAGTCCCGAAGACTGCCGCGCGATGTTCGATATCCTGACCTATGAGAAGGGCGCCGCCGTGCTGCGGATGCTCGAGCAGTTCCTGGGCGCCAGCGTCTTTCGCGACGGAATTCGCCTCTACCTTAAGAAGCATCAATTCAACAACACCGAGACCGGCGACCTGTGGGACGCGCTCGAGGCGGCGTCGCGCGAGCCCGTGCGCAAAATGATGGACTCGTGGATCTTCCAGCCCGGCTTTCCGATGATCGAGGCGGCGCCGGCTGCCGACGGCCGCGGACTCAAGCTCTCGCAGCGCCGCTTCTTCTATCTGGTCGAGGACAACCACCAGCTTTGGCATGTGCCCGTGATGGTTCGCGTGAAGACCGACCAGGGCGGCTCGACCCACAAGGTGATCCTCGCCACTGGCGAGACGACTCTCGATATCCCGGGCAAGCTCGAATGGGCGCTGTTGAACGAGGGCGGCCACGGCTTCTATCGCGTGCACTATGCGCCGGCGCTGCTCGCCGCGATCACCGGGAAGCTCGGCGCGCTGCAGCCGATCGAACGCTTCGGGCTGGTCAGCGATACCTGGGCGGCGACCGTCGCGGGACTTGGCCCGCTCGGCGAGTTCCTCAAGATGGCGCGGCTGTTCACCGGCGAGACCGACATCAACGTGTGGCGCGCGTTGATCGGTGCGTTCGCTTACCTCGACATGATCGCGTCCGACGCCGACCGGCCCGCGCTGGCCGCCACGGTGCGCGAGATCGTCGCTCCCGCCGCTAAGCGGCTGGGCTGGGAGGCAAAGTCCGGCGAGAGCGCGCTCGTGCGCCAGTTGCGCGGCACGCTCATCGGCGCGCTCGGCACGCTCGGCGACGATCCCCAGGTTCACAAGCGCGCGCGCGACCTCTATGCGCGCTTCGAGGACAATCCCGATTCCGCGGATCGCGACCTGATGCCCGCGCTGGTGAATATCCTCGCGCATTGCGGCGACGCCGCGCGTTACGAGGAGTTCAAGCGAAAGTTCAAAGCGCCGCGCACGCCGCAGGAAGAGCAGCGCTTCCTGTTTGCGCTGGCAAATTTCCGCGATCGCGATCTGCTGAAAAAAACCATGGAGATGACGCTGGACGGGCAGGTCCGAACCCAGAATTCGCCCTACCTGATGCATTCGCTGATGCTCAACCCCGCGTGCCGCTACCAGGCGTGGGACTTTGCGCGCGCGCATTGGGACGAGATGATTCAGAAGTATCCCGACAACGCGCTGCCGCGGATGTGCGAAGCGGTGGTCGCGCTGCTTGATCGCGAAGACGAGATCAAGAAGTTCTTCGCCGAGCATCGCGTGCGGCTCGGCGGCAAGATTATAGATCAGCACCTCGAGCGGCTAAGCGTCGCGGTCGGATTCCGCCGCCGCGAAGGCGCAAGCCTTCAAGCAACGCTCAAGGGTTGAAACCGGGGCAAGACACTTTGGCTTCGGCTCGGGCGGCGGGGTCGCGATGGCTAAGGCGGACATCCTGATCGGCACCTCGGGCTTTTCCTACAAGGAATGGCTGGGCGGCTTTTATCCGCAGAAGCTTCCTGCCACCAGGATGCTCGAGTACTACTCCGAGCGGATGCCGACGGTCGAAATTAACTACACCTTCCGCGCGATGCCGAAGACCACGATGCTGGAAGGATGGGCCTCGCGCACGCCGGCGAGTTTTCGCTTCGCGCTGAAGGCCCCCCAGCGCATCACGCATTTCGCGCGGCTGCGCGACGCGAAGGAAACCACCGATACGTTCGTCGAGCGCGCGTCAGTCATGGGCGAGCGGCTCGGGCCCGCGCTGTTCCAGCTCCCGCCCGACTTCAAACTCGATCTCGCGCTGCTGCGCGATTTCCTCGCGATTCTGAAGGGCAGGATTCGCGCCGCGTTTGAATTCAGAAATCGGAGCTGGTTCGACGACTCCGTGATGACCGCGCTGGCCGATAACGGCGCCGCGCTATGTATCGCGGAAACGGAAAAGCTTGCCTCACCACTCGAGCGAACCGCGCCTTACGTCTATGTTCGGTTGCGCAAGGAGACGTACGACGATGCGGGCCTGGATGAATGGGTGAAAAATCTCGATCGCCTCGCCTCCGGCGCCGACGAAGTCTTCGTCTATTTCAAACACGAGACGTCTGCGCCCGACCTCGCGGCGCGCCTGCGCGCAAAGCTGCAACGCTCCGCATAGCGCAATCGTTTCACGCCAGGAGACCCTTGCCCGGGACGTGGTTGACCTCCAGCCTAATGCTGTCAGGACCTCAAGTAATGCTTTAAGGTTTGGTTTCGGCGTGTTCGCGGTCCGTTCTCCTGAACTCTCAACGTTTCACGTGAAACATTTACGGCAAAACTTGTTGATCGGCCTGTGTTATCCGCGATTGCCGCAACGTTTCACGTGAAACACTGCCGCCCTCAGCGCGCCTGGATCATCCGCGCCGGCCTTGGCTGTTCGTGGCCGAGAATCGGATGCGGCCGGTACGGTTTCTCGAGCGCGGCGGCTTCGTCAGCGGTGAGCTTCACATCGACGGCCGCGATCGCCTCCTTGAGATGAGAGAGCTTGGTCGCGCCGATAATGGGTGCGGTGACGCCGGGCGCCCGCAGAATCCACGCGCATGCGATCTGCGACGGCGTGACGCTGCGCTCCCTGGCGATCTGTTCGACCACGCTCAGCACTTCGAAGTCGTACTCGCGGAAGTACATATTCTTGGCGAAGTCGTCGGTCTTGGCGCGCGCCGTTGGACCGGTGCCGCCCTTGTCGCGATTGCCCGCCAGAAATCCGCGCGCGAGCGGGCTCCATGGAATCAAGCCGACGCCGTTGTCGATGCAAAGCGGATTCATCTCGCGCTCCTCCTCGCGATAGACGAGGTTGTAATGGTTTTGCATCGACACGAACCGGTGCCATCCGTTTTCCTTCTGCAGATGAAGCGCCTTGGCGAATTGCCACGCGGCCATCGAGCTCGCGCCCAGGTAGCGCACTTTTCCGGCGCGCACCAATGAGTCCAGGGCCTCGAGGGTTTCCTCGATCGGCGTCGTGTAGTCCCAACGGTGGATTTGGTAGAGGTCGATGAAATCCATCTTGAGGCGGCGCAGCGACGCGTCGCACGCTTCGAGAATATTCTTGCGGCTGAGGCCCGCGCGATTGAGACCCGACGCCATCGGGCCGTGCACTTTGGTCGCGACGACGATCTCGTCGCGCTTCGCCATCTCGCCGAGCCATCGCCCGGTGACCTCTTCGCTGACGCCGATCGAATAGACGTTGGCCGTGTCGAAGAAGTTGATCCCCGACTCGACGGCGGTGGCGAAATGCTCGCGCGCATCGTCCATCGTCAGCACCCAGTCGCGCCATTTCTTGTCGCCATAGCTCATGCATCCGAGGCAGATGCGTGAGACGGTGATTCCAGTCTTGCCCAATTTTGAGTACTGCATGATTTCTCCGAATTATTTTTTGGACTAGTGAGCTTAGAGCCAAAACTCCGGCGCTCGCTCGCGCTTGTCAAGGCCGAAGTGAAATCGGATCAGGCTGCGACGGGCGCGATTCTGACTGATCGAAAAGAGCTGGAAAGAGCAATTTCTACCATTCGTAGTGGTTTTGGGACGGCTCCGCTCTAGGGCTAGCTTTGTTCCGTCAAAAATTATTTCTGCCGCGAGCCGGCGTCGCCCGATTTCGGGCGAGCCGGGCGAGTACGGGACATCCTGGCGGTTGACCATAGCGTACGCATAGCACGCCAAATCGGCACGGGTCAGGCTGAACTAGGTCATCCCCAAGAAACTGAACCGGTGGCTGAAATCCGAACGGCGTCAGGGCGGGGCGGGCTTCGCCACCGCGTGCTGTCGCGGGCGGATGTCGTAGCCGTGGTCATGAATAAAATTTGCGCGGACCTGCGCGAGCAGCACGGCGTCGATTAACACCGCAATAAAAATGACGGCGATGAAGGCGTACTTTCCCGGCTGAGGCGCCTCGTTCATGGACATAAGAACCATTAATAGCATGACGGCTGCTTTTGACGCCCCTGTTTCATTGCCTCGGACGGCATATTAGGATGCAGGCAATCGCGCTGGCCGATTGGTCAGGCGGAGATTTACCGAAGAGTAGCGAATTCAGCAGAAGGTGTCGCTGTCGCAGGTCCGAAAGATGCGGCGCCGGAGGGAGTCTATGCGGGTCTTATTTGTGCATCCGAGTCCGCTTATGTACAGCGAGATTTATTTGCGGCTCGAACCGCTGGGGATGGAGCGGGTGGCGGCGGCAACGCGCGCGGCCGGCCACGACGTGAGGATGATCGACCTGCAGATTTTCAAGCATCGCGATCTGTTTGCTGAACTCGAGAGCTTCCGCCCGAATGCGGTGGCGTTCTCGCTCAATTATCTCGCCAACGTGCCCGAGGTGATCGATCTCGCCAAAGACGTGAAGCGGCTGATGAAGGATTGTTTCGTCTTCACCGGCGGGCACAGCGGTTCGTTCGTCGCCGACGAAATCCTCGAGCATGCGGATGGCGCGATCGACGCGGTCATCCGCGGCGAGGGCGAGACCGCGACGCCGATGCTGCTCGACGCGATCGGCACCGGCTCGATCGCAAAAGTTCCCGGCGTCCTGACGACGCAAGGGGCGGGACCGACGCCGGTCATGCTCGACGATCTCGACAAGTTTTTTCCGGCGCGCGACCTGGGGCGCCGGCGCAACAAGTACTTTATCGGCGTGCTCGACCCGTGCGCGTCGATCGAGTTCACGCGCGGCTGCCCGTGGGATTGTTCGTTCTGCAGCGCGTGGACGTTCTACGGCCGCAGTTACCGCAAATCGACGCCGGAAGCCGCCGCCGAAGACATGCTGTCGATCAAGGAGCCCAACGTCTTCATCGTCGATGACGTCGCGTTCATCCATCCCGAGCACGGGTTTGCGATCGGTCACGAAATCGAAAAACGCAAGATCAAAAAGCAGTACTACCTCGAGACCCGCGCCGACGTGCTGTGCCGCAATCCGGAAGTGTTCCGCTACTGGCGCAAGCTCGGCATGGAGTACATGTTCCTCGGCCTGGAAGCGATCGACGAAGAGGGACTGAAGCTGCATCGCAAGCGCTCGTCGATGGGCGTCAACTTCAAGGCGCTCGAAGTCGCGCGCGAAATCGGCCTGACCGCCGCGATCAACCTGATCGCGGACCCGTCATGGGACGAGAAGCGCTTCGAGGTGATCCGCGAATGGGCGATCAGCGTCCCGGAGGTCGTTCATCTGACCGTCGCGACGCCGTATCCCGGCACGGAGTTGTGGTTCACGGAATCGCGCAAGCTGACGACGCTCGACTACCGGCTGTACGACATCCAGCATGCGGTGCTGCCGACCAAGCTGCCGCTGCTGCAGTTCTACCAGGAGCTGGTGAAGACGCAGGACGTGCTCAACCGCAAGCATCTTGGCTTCACGGCGCTGAAGTCGATGGCGTCGATCGCGGGCAAGCTCGCGCTCAAGGGGCAGACCAACTTCCTCAAGATGCTGTGGAAGTTCAACAGCGTGTACAATCCCGACCGGCAGTTAGCCGAGCATTCGCGGGAAGTGAAGTACGCGATGCGTCCGCCGTCGATGCATAGCGACGGACGTCCGGCGGCCGACAAGCTTTACATTCACATGCCCAAGCCGTCGCATCCGGAGGCTTCTGCGCCAACCGCGGGCGACACCGCTGCGGGCGGCGGCAGGTGAGGCCGGGGAGGAAAGGGCCAGGGCTCGGCCAAAGCCGCAGCGCTAGCGCAGCAGCTCAATTGAACGTGAAACCCGCGGTGGGTTTCACGCTTCCTTCGGCAGGGGTGACCCCTGCACCCGGTGACAAAAGAAGATGCGCGCGGAGCTTACCCTGAGCACACAAGTGCTCACGGCTCTGCTCCGGAAAGGCTGGAGCGTCAAGCGCATCCGCGGCTCCCATCGAATGCCTGAGCGTCCGGGAACCTCCAACGCGCTCACCAGCGAGGCGTGGAAAAAATACGGTCGGCGAGTCGGACGAATGAACGCTGAAAACACGAAAAGCTCTGGTCGAATCGTTTCCGATGCTGTACTGCGGAGCCGACCGTCCGAGGACCACCGAATAGAGACTCTGCGATTCTTCTTCGAATGCAGAGACGGTTGCTTCAATCTCATCTTCCGACTATCGGAAAAACTAGAGCCGCGTTAAATGGAATTCAATGACGTATAAAGCCAAAGGTACTGGATACTATCCCAATCCTAGCAAACTCGAGGGTGGCCTCAATGATCGGCTAGAAAAACCTTTACGCACGTTGGAAGAATTCCTCAGCGGTAGGTCGGACTATGTGTCAGTTGCAATGGACAAAGACCTCAATATTCCGTATGGCACCAAGCTAAGGATACCGGAGATCGAAAAGCGGTACAGTAGGCGAATTGAATTTAGGGTTGTCGACACGGGCGGTGCTTTCACTGGCAAAGGATACACTCGAATCGACATATGCACAGCTGATCGAAGGGCGTCAGAAGATCTCGTCATCAACGGAATGCTCACGTTAGATTTTGAGTGAGGTCAGTAACAAAATATCGAAGTTGTCCAGCGGTCCGCCGATTTGTCCAGAACTTCTGACAATGCATAGACGACGTAAAAATGTGCAACTGTGCTCGGACGAGACAGGAGCTGAAGGATTTTGGACCGTTACAAAATTATGCAGGAGTACGCAGGTAATACGGTTGATTCTGAAAGGGTAAAGATCTTCGGCGTCGACGAGACTATGTAATATGCAGGGCGTCGCTCAGTGGGTTTCCAGCGTCGGCGTTTCATTCCTAGCGTTGACCAGTGTTGCTATATGTATTTCTGCAGCAGAGTCAAAGGTCGCCCACGCAGCCTTCGATGAGACACGGAATGTGACAGTTGGCGGCCAGTTTTCCGTTTCTCTCCCAATTTATCTGGGTTCAGGTTTTACCTGGGTAACAAATGGACCTGCTGATGTGGTCGTCTTATCCACTACTCGTGAAATAAGCAGTCGTGAGCCCGGTTCGGGCGCGAAACAGTTGATTCGGCTTGTAGCAAGACGCAGGGGGGACTTTATCGTGACCTGGCAGTTGAGTCGCCCGAGGTCTTCCCCTATTCGCGTGTACAGAGTATTGATTCATGCACAGTAGGCGGCGCAAACACACCTGATACCACTGTCCGTCCACAGCGTTCTTTTTGCCTTCCTACGCTGAACTGAGAACGGCGATTGACGACTCCGTTTCGTTTCCCCGTCGGACCCGATTCGATACAGGTTGTCGGATGGCGCGGCGCCCTGAGCGATGAAGAGTGGATGGTACTTGGCGGCCTGAGCAACAAGGAATTCTTCATTTGCGTGTTGCTCGACACCGGAATCGATCTGCGATCGAACGACTAGCACACCCGGGGACGCCAAGAATGCAAAACGACGACATCACCGAGGCACCGGTTCATCCGGCGCTGTCCCGGCTGCCCGCCTGAGCGAAGACCCGAATCGCAGCGTCCTGCTGCTCGAAGCGGACCCAAAGTACCACACTACAGGAGAGATTCGACGCCTTCAGCGTGGCCGTGCCATCAGGTGAATCGATCCCTGACTTTTGAATCGATTAGCGAACAGGTCAAGTGTGCCTTTCGCTTGAAGTTCTGTCGACCAGAAACTGTCAAACCGTGTGCTCCTTTCTTTCGAAAATAGGCCAACGACCTATTTTGCCATATAGGGACTCTTAATGAGATTTATGTCTTGAAGCGTGCTGAACAGTGTAGGAGCGATAGTCGACTGAATAGACTTCGCCTGGATCCAAGCAGCGTTAAACCCGATGTTAGCATGACCGTACGGGAGCTTTATATATCCTTTTTCACCAAAGGAAGTACCCCAGGAGTTTTTGACTATCCAAGCGCCAATAGTATCGTCCCATCCTACAATAAGTACATCATGATCTATATCCAGATTCGAAGGGGTAAGGTTGTAGTTGTCCATATTGAGACCTACCTTGGACGGAGCTCCTTCCGTAAATACGCCGTTCGGAAATTTGGTCGACCAGTTCGGATTAGCCGTAGAGTATACGAAGTCGTTGTTTGGCAAGAGGTCATCCCAATGCTGACTGTTGACTGCAGCCACGATCGGTCCATGCGAGCAGATGGCTGCTTTCAGATCAGAATCGCTAGGAATAACCTGGCCTGACACAAAACTCCATGTCACCGCGAAATATTGCCGTGGAGAAACGCTCTTGCATTGAAGTTTAGCTCCCGTGTATTGCTTCGATTCGGGCGGTGGCGCAGCCGCGTATTTGGGTCTGGTAGTCTCGCCTGAATTTACAAAGTAGTCGAGGACACTGTCATGCCAGCCTCCGTTACAATTGTCGGTTGCCAACGAACAGTCTAGACCCTCTTGATCAGATGCATCTACGCTTGGTGGTGGTGGTAGAGAATCCGAAGCCGTAAGTCCGTTCTCAATCAGGTAACTCGATTCATATGCAGCGACAGCCGCAAAGGCCCAACAAGATCCGCAGTTCCCCTGGTCTTGGACCAGTGATACCTTTTTTAAAGCATTCCAATCGAACTTTGGCTGGGTTGGCGAGCACGCTGGTCGCGGAGCGTGGTGAACGGATGCACCCATTAGCCTACTCGCAACTCGAGCCGTGGTTAGCTGAGCTTGCACCAAACGTGCAAGATTGGGAGGGGGAACCGCCCCCCTCGCCCGTCCGTGCGTTGTTCCTTGAGTGGCGACCGGCGATGGCACTGCTTGAGCAAACACGGGAACCCAGCAAGCAATGCCTACAGTAACTCCGAACAACTGCAAAAGACGCATGTTGATAGTCCTCCCCACTATTGCTCTTATGCTTACTATGGAGTCGATGTTGCCGTCGGTGTCGCGGTCGGTGTCGCGGTCGGTGTCGCAGTCGTATTGTTGGCGTTCTGATATTGAGCGAGAAGCTTGTCGAGGCTCGTCATGCATTTTGTGTAGTCTGGCGGCGCCGAAACAAGATTACTTAGTATTCCTTTCAGGTCGGCAGTCGCGTATTCGACGCCACTAATATCGTCTAGCCATCGCTCCTTGTTGTTCTCAAATTTACCCACCGCCGTCGGTGTAGAGACGGCCGCCGGCGCGCCCGGCGGATGTGCTCCTCCTGGGGGGATCGGCGAGGCCTTCGGGCTCGCGCTAGAAAATGGGAGCGTCGGCAGCTTAGTCTGACTTATAGTTGCTATATCGGGGATCCCAGTGAAGGCGGATTGCTTGATCTCGACATCCACGTGCCTCACCTGGTCCACTATAGTACTAGGGACACGTTGAGTGATCGTCAGTACATTATCAGCTGCAGTCAGTTGAGCGCTCGCATCATTTAGAGCACTATTAGCATCGGTCGAGATCTGGCTTGCTTGTTTGGTAGCTGTGTCGATCAGGTCAGAAAATTGACTGAAGTTCGGATCGCTTTTGGCGCTTTGGAGGTCTGAGAGGCTGTTGCCGATCTCAGGCATCGCTGTGCGTAAAGTACCAACTGCCGCCTGCAGGGCGCCTCGATCTTTCTTTACGTCGTCGTATCGAGCGACGTTTGGAGCGAATTGGTCGGCCTGACTAATCACGCAATCGACTGCGGAGCGCCCGACATTATACGCACTCATCTTCGGTTTATTGCGCGACCACAGCCAGTAGGCAGTGCCGGTTCCACCACCTATCCCCATCTCAGCAATAGCCAGGCTAGCATCGGTTGAAGTAACCGCCGCAGCCAAACCGACCGATGCCCCTCCCGCCGCGAAAAGCAGACCGCCCAGTCCGTAGGTCGTATATTCATCGTCCTGCAGGAAGGAGTCATATGCAGCGTAACTGTCTCTGGCATAGACTCTCGCAAGGTTGTAGTTCGTGCTTATCTGAGGTTGATCTTGGGGATCACTGTACCAACCTGAGGCTGGCGACGGGCTAAGCCAAGACCTTTTCGGAGGCATACTTGGGTCATCCGGAAGATTGGCGTAGAGACAGCTAGCGAGCAATAGCAAAGGAAGAAGCAAGCCCAGATACTTTCGGTTCATATAGGCCCCCCCAGTCCCTTTGCATATGGTTCTTTCATATCGCAAATCTGATTCTAGCGAGTTTTGCAAAGGACGGAATGTTCCGCATTCGCCATCGGTCTCTAGTTGCTCTTTCGCTCGTTGGAGCTGATGAGTCTGCATTTCTCCCCGCACAAATTGGACAGTCTAGTAGCGAAAAGACGCCCATATGTCAAGTCATAGCATCGCTGTGTTAACCAGCGGGGCTCGTCGATCCCATCGAATGCCTGAGCGTCCGGGAGCCTCCGACGCGCGAGCGTGGGTTAGCTCGCGATTGGTTCGGGGACGTTGCGGAGCGCATTGAAGACGACCGGCGGCACGCGCAAGCGATCGTCGGACTCGTAGACTGCGCGCACTTCGGCGAATGCGTCGTCGCCCGCGAGCGTGAGGGCGCTGACGCGGTCGAGCAGCCTTTTTTTCTCGTCGGTCAGCGCCTCGTCGCCCAGTTCCATCAATCCCCAAACGTCCCAGGGTAGCATTTCCATTCGATTGAGCGATGCGAGGTCGCGCACCACGTTGCCCGCGATGAACCACAGTCCGCGCTCGTTGATAAAGGACAGGCCGAAACGATTTGCGTCGGCGCGACCGGCGCGGCATTGCTGCCACGCGTCGCCGGCGATGATGAAGCGATCGCGAGGCACATCGAGCGGATTGAAATCGACGTTGAGTGCCTTTCGCTGTATGGCATCAAGCTGCGCGTCCGCCAATGCCCAGCGCGCATCCCCGGCATTCCAGTACTCGCACACCCAATGGTCTTCGAACTTGCCCGGCGTGAAGTATGCGCCGAAGCCGCATCGGGGGCGCGCCGCAATTCCTTGATAGCGGAGAATGGAACATAGCATCAGTGAAAAATGACGACAGACACTTGGCAGTCGGTACCCGGGCTCGCGCGCGATCGTGAGCGGGCGCGCGTCAAGCGCATGAATCCGCGAGAGCATTTGCTCGATCGGACGGAGGTGCGCATTATCGCGCTGCTCTTCGGACAGCTTGAGGCTGTACAAGAAGGGCGCAATGTCGCGATGAATGAGCACGCCTTGAATGACTTCGCATAGCGACGCGAGGTCCCTGGGCATCGCGCTGAATTCAGCCGCGTGCGCTCCCAGAGCGGTCATCGTCCCACTGCGCTGGTAGTATTCTTGCGGGGTTTCCATGTTTCCAGTTCCTCACGCAGCCGCCTCACAGAGCGAAGCTAGATAACGCTCGAGATTACCAAGCGAGCGTTCCCAGCCGCTTGAGATAATCGAATCGCATAACTCTTCGATTGACAAGCGGGCCTCGCGCACCGCCTCCGACTCACTGATGGCCGCGCCGATCGTTCCGCCTTCGCGATGCGGATTGACTACAAACCAGAACCAGGTCTGTTGACCATTCCAAACCTCGAAGCCGATGCCCAAGTGATGTTTGCTGGTTCGCATAAGTTCATCCTCGCGAGCTTTGGGCCGCTGCCAGGTATTCCGCGAGGCAGTCCAGGCTGGTGGTCCACCCGCCCTGATGCGCGTCGCGCGCGGTGACCGATTCGAAGATCGCCTGATGCAAGGTGAGCTTGGTCTTGCCGTCGTGCTCCTCGAAGGTCAGCGTCAGGGTAGTTTCGGGGCGGGTGAGATTGCCCTGAGCATCCGCCCAGCTCCCCACCATGACGAGTCGTTCCGGTGGGACGATCTCGCGATAGATGCCCTGCATCCAATGATCGTCGCCGTCGGGACCGCGCATGTGGATCCGGTAGGCGCCGCCGGGGCGCAACTCGTTGCGAAGGACGGTGCTGGCGAAGCCTCGCGGACCGAACCATCGCGCCATGTGCTCGGACTCGGTCCAGGCTTTGAAGACGAGGCTGCGTGGCGCGTCGAAGATGCGCGTGATAACGAGTACGCGATCGGCAGGCTCGGTGGCGAGATCATTTTTTGCGGCCATGTTTCTTCTCCTTCTGTTGCAGTTCGCGCTTTTGCAGGTCGCGTAGATAGTCCTCGAAGCGATCGAAGCTCTCTTCCCAGAAACGGCGATAGCGCTCGAGCCAGTCCGAGGCATCCTTGAGCGGACCCGCCGCGAGCCGGCAGGGCCGCCACTGCGCCTCGCGGCCGCGGGCGATGAGACCGGCGCGCTGCAGCACTTTGAGGTGCTTGGAAACGGCGGGAAGGCTCATTTCGAAGGGCTCGGCCAGCTCAGACACGGAGGTCTCGCCCGAGGCGAGGCGTGCGAGGATCGCGCGGCGGGTGGGATCGGCCAGGGCCGCGAAAGTTGCGTTGAGGCGATCAGGCGACATTAACTGTGATGAACCATTCGGTTAAATAACCTGCTGGTTAAATACATCGGACGACGGTGTGTGTCAAGCGGTTCCTGCGGCGATTTCTTCAGAGCGATTTATACCAATCGGCTAGCGCTCGTCCGCGTCGGTCGAGCATCGATGGACCACCAGACCAAGATTGTCAAAAGCCAGATCGGGAACAGAAAAAATAGCAGGCGTCCTGGGTGGCCTGAGAAAAGGGGGTATCCGGCAAGCGCCAGAAGTGCGACCGCGGCCACGATCGGAACTATGAAGATCGCGTCCCGCCGAGACGGCAGTGCCCGGTTTTGAAGGGCTGAGATAATCCTAAGGGAAAAGAACGCCGCGAAACCCACCAGAAAAAGATTCACATTACTCGGGAAGGCGGCTTGGGTTACGTACCAAGTCCCTATAATGAGCACCGAGAGCGCAAAGCTACGCCAGCTATGCGGACCCGAAAGATAAGGTACGACCTTTACGTGATACAGATAGAAATCTTCGAGGAATACCGCGATGAGAAAGGCAACTCCCCAAAGCACCGGCGAGTCCAGGTGAAGGACTGTATCGTTGATGCGGGGCAGCGTAGCCCCAACAGTCACCGCATACAGGAGATCGACGAACAGCCCTCGCTCAGCCATGCCGGTTCCTCACAAGCGCGAGCTCTGTTTTAGCGTTTCAGTTTCAGTCCCCAAGTCTTCACCTGCGCGTGTCCTTAAGCCGGTTGCATTCGGAAAATTGCCCTCAACGGGTGATCCGACTGATACGACGCCGGTGGCGAACGCGCAAGCGGCGATTAACGTTTGCTCTCGCGCAGCGTGTTTGCTGTTTGCCCTCGCGGGCATGGCGGGCGCAAAATCGCGGCAGTCAGCAAACTTGACGTATCACGAGGATCAATCCGATGGCCGAGAATCGCAAGCGAAAGTTCTGGGGATGGGGCTACGAGGACCAGGGGCCGACTCCCGAACAGCAAAAGCACATGGCCGAGCGAATGGCCAAGCGATTTGGGCTCGGGCCACTCGAGCTCACGCCGGCGCCAAAGGAAAGCGAGCTGAATCTGCGCGCGCCGCGCGTGAAGCCGCCGGCGGCGCTCGAGGCGATTTGCTCGACCAGCACCCACGATCGCGCCGGCCACACCTACGGCAAGGGATCGCGCGATCTCAGGCGGGCGTTTCGGCGCGACTATCCGAATCCGATCGACGTGGTCGCGTTTCCGCGCGATGAGAAAGAACTGATTGCGGTGCTCGAATGGTGCGACGGCGCGCGGATTGCAGCGGCGCCATACGGCGGCGGCTCGAGCGTCGTCGGCGGACTCGAACCACCCGAAGGCGACCGTTATCGCGGCGCGGTCTCGATCGATCTGATGCATCTGGACAAGGTCGTGGAAGTGGACCGGGTCTCGCGCGCCGCGCGAATTCAGGCCGGGGTGTATGGTCCCGCGCTCGACGCGCAGTTGAAGCCGCACGGACTGACGATTCGTCATTTTCCGCAGTCGTTCGAGTTCTCGACGCTCGGCGGATGGATCGCGACGCGGTCGGGCGGCCATTTCGCGACGCTGTACACGCATATTGACGACTTCGTCGAATCGCTACGCGTCGTGACCCCAACCGGAGTCGTCGAATCGCGCCGGCTGCCCGGCTCGGGCGCAGGTCCCAGCCCGGACCGGATGTTCATCGGCTCCGAAGGAATTCTCGGCATCATCACCGAGGCCTGGATGCGGCTTCAGGATCGGCCGACGTTTCGCGCGGGCGCGTCGATTCCGTTTCCAAGCATGCTCAAGGCGGCAGAGGCAGTGCGCCAGATTTCGCAGGCCGGGCTGTATCCCGCGAATTGCCGCGTTCTCGACGAAGGCGAGGCCTTCAATTCCGGCGCAGGCAACGGCGATGAGGCCGTGCTGGTGCTCGCATTCGAGTCCGCGGACCATCCGCTGGAGCCGTGGATGAAGCGCGCGCTGGAGTGC
>Ga0187879_10001240_pt1 | contig 17460 bp, 17 predicted proteins | sample June2016WEW_19_1_FD_132423 | JGI IMG/M metagenome (GOLD analysis project Ga0187879, IMG submission 132423) | Peatland microbial communities from SPRUCE experiment site at the Marcell Experimental Forest, Minnesota, USA - June2016WEW_19_10 | ecosystem: Environmental > Terrestrial > Soil >... | reverse complement strand
CTTCGAATGACAATCGGCATTCCTTAGAGCGTAGGTCAAGAGCAGAAGTGTGGTCAGCTTTCTGAACGTCTCGTATTGGGCCGGACCCGGCACAAAGTCTCGAACTGCCGTCGCGATTCTTTCCCACGTAGTGTCGTACTTTGCTGAGGGCTGAAGTCCGAGTAACGCACAAAAATCTTCCAGTGCCCTGAACGGTTTCCCGTTCTCATCGACATCGAACCTCTTCACCACTAGAACATTGCCATCCTGAGAGAGTTCGGTTTGCGCACATTCGACAAGTCTCGCAGCCACCTGCATGCACAAGTGCTCGTTGGCGGTCCCGAACGGGAGCTTGGCTGACGACCCTTTGATGATGTGGTCGTGGGTCAACAGTGTAGCCTTATTGTGTTTCCCCAGTCCGGCCTGTTTCCTCTCCTCCGTGTCTAAGAATTTAGGAAGGACGCCAGAAACTCCACTCTTCGCATGTTCTCTAACCAGCTGCGAAAAAGCCTCCTCCGAGTTGTCACCCTTTAGTAATTCTGCGACTTCTATCGGTTTGGCTGGCTCATCCAATGCGGCCCCAGGCGGAGCTACCTGAATCCTTCCAACCATGTTTCGACCGATGACTGATAAAAGATTGACTGGGCTCCCGCCGATGTGCGGCCCGAATTCTTCCTGCAAGACCTGTAGGAGGTAGCCCTCCGGGAGGTTCATCTGGAAGAAGGGGTGGAGCGGACCGTCCCAAGGGTACGATTCGGTGCGGACTGGCATCGTCAGAGAGACGAGGTTCTCGGGGGCTACATCTGGAAGGTAGCTCATCACGCTCTTGAAATCACCAACTTGTTCAAGAACAGCGACGCGGGTTCCAAGAACATGAACGTTTAGCTTCAAGCGCCACCCCGCTCGCGTCGCAGTTGGTCGAGAGTTCCCGACATTCCCACCTTCGTGAAACTCATTTCGAGGCCGAGCACGGCCAATACCGCTAACAGCTTTCGTGAGCCCAACTCGGATAACTGACCATTTTCGAAACGCGAGAGCGATTCCTGCGTCAGTCCGCTTTGTTTAGCTACTTGGCCCTGCGGAAGTCCTTGTCTTTTTCGGTGTTCTGCTACAGCCCGTCCCAATTCTGCTAGAGTTTTCATTTTTGATATATTAATCAAATTATCATGTTTTGTCCAGTTATTTGATGTATATATCAAATTTGATGCCAAAAGCTATTGGGGATTTTGATAAATACCTCAAGAAAACCATAAACAATTCATAATTTGATGTAAATATCAATTCAAAGGCAGCAGGGAAAAGGTGGGATGTATCGAAGCGGGAAGCAAGGGCTAGCTCTTGGTCTGATGGCCGAAAATGATGCACCTCGACCCTTCTCGAACGCCACGGGCACGATATTCTCGTGACGCACTTCGAGTCCGGGGAACGCTTCGAGACGGACGAGGAAGCCTTGCAAGCCGGAATAAAACTCGGCCAGCAGAAAATTGACGTGGGTTACGAACCCAACTCCATCGTTGTAAACCAAGGTTTGAAACCCTACGCTGCGCTCGTCGTCTCTTGCGATTTCAGCCATGCGAGAACAGACGACCGACGAAACCGTAGGCCCATCGGCAGGCGCAGGACAGGAATCGGGCGCTCGTACCTCGCCTGACCACTGTTTGCAGCAGTACAATTTTCACAATGCAGGAACGACCGCAGCTCAAACCCAATGAGTTCTGTGTCATTGTCAATTGTGACGGACTTCATCCCGACGATGTTGAGGAAGTGCAACGTTCGCTGGCAGAAAGTCGCTACAAGTTCAAAGTCGATGTCGCTCAAAAAGTCCGAACCGAAAATTACCCGGAACTCTTTGTCATCGGGATTCGCACGAAGTTGGCCGTTCGATTTTCCGCAAAATGGTTTTATGGTCGAACTCGATACGGCGGCGTGAAGGCTGTCATCAAAGCCATTGATGACGTGCTGGACAAAAGCCCTCACGACCGAGACCTCAGACCGAAAGTTTCTCTCGATTCTAATGGTCAGGAACTAATCACAACCGAGAGATGGCTCCGACCTCGAACGAAGAAACACTCGTGGACTCGTGACCACAAATTAGCATTAGGCATTTTGATATTGACCGGGGTCGCCGCTGTCGCTGCGGTGTTCGTAGTCCCTGAATTTCGAAGGTTCTTCCATCTCGATGCGCCACAGCCAACGAGTGTCGAGACCAAGCCGACACAGGGCGTGATGCAGTCACCAGCCCCCACACAAACTGAATCGCTGAAACCCGCAGAGCCGCCAACACCGAAGAATCCCAAACCAAGCCAGCAGACAGTGACTCGTGTCAAAGGCAACGTCAACGTCGCGGGTAACAACGTCTCAGGCAACAACAACGTCGTCGGGAACAATAATCAAACGGGGCCGACTGCGATTGCTCCGAACGGAATCGCCATCGCTGGCGGTACGGTCATTCAGCCGACCGTCAACAACTTCACTCCGCTGAATCGCCGATTGTCAGACAGCCAGAAGACCACATTGAAGTCTTGCCTCGCCGCGAAGACCGGGACATACACAGTGTCAGCCATCGCGAACAACGGTGAAGCGTATCAATACGCTCAAGACTTCTCAGAAGTATTCTCAGGAGCAGGTTGGAAGAATGAACAGACTATCCCTGTTGCGATAATTATGATTGCAGGCGGGATGTGGTCTGGTGTGCGAATCAGTGTTCACGGAACGTGGGATGAGACGACGAAGACTGCGTCGCTAATTGATGGAGCGCCGGAAACGGTCGGTCTCAATTGCCTGCGTGCGGCGAACTTACCCGCAACGGCTATACCGTGGTCTGATATGAAGACGGGCAGTATCCGGGTAGATGTGAGCGAACGTCCGCAATGAAAAAGAGCCACTGGACAAGAACGGACAAACTGACGGCTGCTGGTGTTGCTCTGGCAGTCGTCGCAATCATCCCCGCGTTCGTGATACCCGAAGGTCGTCGCCTTATCGGACTCGACAAGCCCGTCGCACAAGAATCTCAGACAACTTCGGTCACTCATCCGACTCAATCGACACGCCACGCCTGTGCCGCCTTCAACGCTCTCGTTTAACACGCGCAAATCTGAACAATATTCTCTTTTCTGAGAAGAGTTAGCCCTGCCCCACGGTCTCACAGACGGTGTGGCGCAAATAAGCTGTCTGTTTTCAATGGTCTACTGACCACGTTGCACGGTTGTTGCATGGTCATCACGCTCGAATAACTCCGAAACAACTTTCTGAAAAGCCCCTCCAACCCCCGTATTCGCACCTTCTTGCATGCTTCCAGTCCCGCTCAAAGCCCGCTGCGCACACGGCGCAAAGGTCCAGACTGGATTTCTCCCACTCGTCTCAGCTTGTCTGTCTGCTCATCAGTAGTATGTGAAAAAGAAGAAGGAGGAAGGAAGAAGGGGTAGGCAAAGGGGTACGCGGGTCCCCTAAATGAGCCTCCAGAAGCATGCTTACCGAGGGCGGCGTGCCCCCGACCCCATACACCCCTTCGCTGGCGTCACCGCCCTGCCGCGCCAACGAGCGCTCACGGGTCCCCCTTTTCCGCCTGCCTAATAGGCACGCGCCTTCCTAGGGTCCCATCTGTGGGTCCCCTTTTCGCGTGCTCCCCGGGTGGACAAACGTCTCTGGGTCCCATCTGTCACGCTAGGCACGTTGGTGTCGGGATGTTGTGTACACAATACACTGTGAATCTATTCGCTCCGCCAAACCCAGCTCTGGGCGCGGCGTTCAGGACGATTTCGCTTGAGTTTCGCCCCCGTTTGTGTTGTAATAATAACAGGAGCATTTGCTCTCGAAGCCTCTCGTTGGGCGTTCGACAAAATTGGACGGCTGGTAGTAGAAAGTGTACAGCCAACCATCCCAGCACTCGCTGGGGTGAGTCGCGTGAAAGTAGCGGGATAGTGCGACCCCCGACAATCCGACGCTTCATCCTGAAGCCAGATAAGACCCAAGCAACATAGCGTTTGATTTGACCCGCACTGCGGCGTCATCGCCCATGTCCGATTTTCTCTTTGTCTCGGGCTAGGCATGAACAACTACTACGCATCCGTGCGTGTAGGCCACACGCCCTGACCCGATTGCATATCCGGGGCTGGGCACGTTTACAGCGACAGTCAATCTGTCGAGAAAGAAGGAACAAATGGAGAAACCAGCAACAATTGAACAGGACTCTAGACGTAACAAAGGCGGTCGTCCGCCCCTCTCACCAGCCCCGACATGTGCGTCGGACACTCGTGCCCTTATCGCACAAGAAATTGTGAAGACCAAACCGTCCGCATCTCGACTTCGGTCCCTCCGGGCTCTCCTCAAGAGTTTCGAAGATGCTGAAGCACAAGCCAAGGCCGAGGCAGCAGCGGCAGCGGCGAACCGTTTGCAGCAAGAGGCAAATGACCTGAAGAGGGCCGACATTGAGCAGAAACGTCTGGAATATCAGCGACGACGGGAAGTCGGCCAGCAACGCCAGTCGGTAGATGAGGGCAAGCAAATCTTCGCCCTGCGGGACGAACTCGCGGTTAAAAAGCAGGAAAACGACGCCCTTCGTAACGAGAACAACACTCTGCGGAGCCAAGCAGCAGAAAGTGCTGCTATACGTGACGAGAATGCGGTACTGACCGTAAAGGTCGCCGCGCTGCAACGACAAGCGGACGAGTTAGCAAGCATTAAGGCCACTGTGAGTCGGGAACTCGGTTCTCTGTTCAACACCGACGAAAGAGTCGCGGCCCTTCTGACGGAATTTGGTTCGCTCAAGGAACAGGGGAGGTCGCAGGAAGTTCTCGAACGCATGAAGGCAGTCATTCTAGAACTCACGATTCTGCAAACTGCATATCAGGTCGAGCAGTGAATTGAGGAGGAGGTGATTTATGGATGACGCAATCTTAACAATGGAAGAAGCCGCGCAGATTCTAAAGATGACGCCGAAGCAGGTCTATGAGTTGTGCCGACGGCGGTCACTAGAACGCATGGATGTGCCGTTCCCAGCGTTCAGTATCCATGCGAAGGCGAAGCGGGTTCGCAAGAGTGATTTGTTAAAGTGGATTGACCAATTGGCAACACGGGGGGCAGCGCAATGACAGACAAGGCAAAACCTGATTACGTTCAAATCGCAACACCCCTCGTCAAACGTGGGTTCCGAGTGACTCCCGTTCATCCAGAGACGAAATCTGGCGTAATGCGGAACTGGCAAGACCATCAAGCGACGACACCCGATGAAGTTCTGAAGCACGCAAAGTACTATCCCCATCACAACGTCGGAGTCGTCGGGAAACGCGGTGTCGGTCGGCACATGTTTCTCGACATCGACGCTGAGGGGGTTATCGAGCGCATCGAGGAGACAGGGCACAAAATGCCTCAGACGTGCACCGTCTGTTCACGCCCTGAGTCTGCGCCGTACAAACGGCACTATTACTTCACCCAGACAGCCTACTCGTTCAAGAAATCTGGAGCGTGGAAGGCGAAGAATATCAATGTCCGTGACCTCACGCGGCTCGAACGAAGTCGAAGCGGAATGCTGATGCATCCGACTCTTTACGATGTCAAAGGCATCGGCGGCGGTTCACTTGTTGTGGCCGCAGGTTCTATCCGCGACACTGGCGAAGTCTATACCTGCATCGACGACTCGCCTGTTGTCGAGATTCCAGACTGGCTCATCGACTGGCTACTCGCTGACTTCAGGAGGTACCGTGTCGAACGCGACAAAGAGTTGGCGCAGAAAGACCGCGACAAGACTGTCGCGTTACGGATGTCTGCTGAGAAACGCCGCGAACTTAGAAGACAGAATCTTCCTGACGGGTTCGACATCTCTGAAGAAGATATTTATGACTTCCTGCGCTGGCGGGCGTCATCGTATTCGGGTCTAGGGGAAACCGGCGACGAACTCGCTCGGAGCCTGACCTACCAAGTTGCCCGGTTCTGTGAAAGCGGAGAGACATTCGCCAAGAGCGAGACAGGACAGCGGGTCATTCAGAAGATTGCGAAAGAGGAGCGGAAGGTTGGAAACGCGACTTGGTTTTATCAACAACGTGCGGCGAAGGTCACGGACATCCATCACATCCCCAGCCCGCCGCCGACGAAAATCGCCGTCATCAAGGAAGTCATGGCGGAGTTCCCCGACCGCATCTCGACTGCATCGGCCCTCGAACGTATAGAGGCTGGGCTGGAGAAGGAAGGGTTCCCGTTCGACCGACGGAAGGATAAGGACAAACTCCTTGCTGCGCGGAAGGCACTGGGGTTCGAGGTCGAAGACGGCGGCCTGCATTGGAATAGGAGCGGTGGGCACCCGATGCCCTGAAGACCATTCATCTTCCCTTTTCTTCTTCACATATTACTGATGAGCAGACAGAGGACAGACCGGGGAGCTATTGTTGTCGTCGCCCCGCTGGTTGCGGCTTTGTTGCGCATGAGGTTCGCAATGGGGATTTCGGTTTTCTGCAAGAGGTTTGAGACAGGTATGCTTTGACGGCGAAGCTGCGGTGAGTGGCCAGACTGACAGGGCGGGTCGAGAGTTGTTCCGAATCTGTAACAGAAGCTCGTCCCGGTCACTATCTGTTGAATGTGCGTTGTACTATTCGTTTCCCCTTGGAGAAGTCTGTCGCTTTTGCGGTTAGGCCCTGAGGAAACGTCTGCTCTCAAAGGGAGAAGTTAGCGCCAATGGGAATTTACAGCGAGTATCTTGACCAAGGCCCGACATTAGACCTGCAAGCAGAACGTAAGAAACAACTGGCACGCATCGCAGAACTGCGTAAGCGGGCAATTCTTGTCTACGCGTCCGATTCCAACAAAGCGCGGCAGGGCGCTCCGGTCGCAATCGACAACTCCGACCTCCTTCCGGTAACCGACCAAGTCTCCAACCTAAATGGCAAAGCGATTGATGTGCTCCTTGAGACTGGTGGGGGCAGCGGCGAAACGACCGAAGACATTGTTCGTCTTCTGTACGACAAGTTCGAGAGTGTCGCATTCATTGTTCCGGGTATGGCGAAAAGCGCCGGGACGATTATGGTAATGGGTGGTGATGAAATTCTAATGGAGCCCTCGTCTTCGCTAGGCCCTATCGATGCCCAGATTCAGGCCGAAGGAAAAGTCTTCTCCGCCGAAGCGTTCCTAAAGGGTCTTGAGAACATTAAGAAGGAAGTCGCGGAGAAGAACTCTCTCAACCGAGCATACATCCCCATCCTTCAGCGCATCTCGCCGGGTGAAATTCAGAGCGCAGAGAACGCGCTCTCATTCGCGAAGGAATTGGTGACGGAGTGGTTGAAGGAACACAAATTCAAGAACTGGAACGTTCATCAGGCTAACAATCCGGGCACTCCTGTCACACTTGAGGAGAAGGAACTTCGCGCAAAAGAAATCGCAGAAGAACTTTGCAATCACAGCAAGTGGTTGAGCCACGGAAGGTCCATTAAAATACCGGACCTTGAGCGCATAGGACTTAAAATCACGGATTACAGCAAGGATGAGAAACTGGCAGATGCTATTCGTCGATACCACGTTCTCATGCAAATGACGTTTGACCAAACGCCTATCTACAAACTCTTCGAAACACCGACCTCTCAGATTCAGAGATTCTTTGCCCAGTTGCCGATGGGTATTCCCGGATTCGGACAACCTGTGCCTCTTCCGGGACCGGGACAGCAGCCAATGCCGGGGCCGCAGGGAAAACCGGGCCAGATGTTACCAACGTCAGCATTGGTCCAATTCAACTGTCCGAAGTGTGGCAAGACACATGCACTTCAAGCTGATTTCGATAAGAAACAACCGTTGCAACCCAATGCGGAACGGTTTCCGTTTGAGGATGTTCTAACTTGCAAACAATGTGGAATGAGTCATAATGTAGTTGGGCTACGCAGCCAACTGGAGGCTCAAACAGGAAGGAAGTTGGCCCGATGAAACCAAAAAGGGAGAAAACATCACTGCCAAACCCTACAGAAGAGCAAACCCGCTTTATTCTGATTTTCAATGAACTTGCCAAAGCGCAAACGCCGGACGTGGATATGCAAGAGATTGATGCGATTGAAGAGGTTAGACGCATCGTCACGGAAGTCACGGACGAGCACCCCATTTTCATGACTTCCACGTAGAGGTCTGCAAGACGTTCGCGTTCATCTCCTTCGAACCCGCACATTGATGCGGGTTTTCTTTTGCGGTCTGATTTGGAACAGCGAATTGCACATCAGGTCGTGCTACCGGCTTGACCAAGATTGAGTGGCCAGTATTCAGGCTCAAATTGATAACAACAACTAGCTTTTAGCGCGACGTTGACGACAGCCATAATGCTGTCGCATGTTCTCCGGGCCGGTTTTCCACGCCGAAATTCGGGGCTTTTTGCGTACCCGTTATTAGAAAAGACCTCTGTCGAGAGCCCCCATGCGAGGAAACGCCACTGTGTCGTTTCACCAAAAAACACTCAGTTGACCCACCGGGCGTTGAACGGTAGGCTTCAAAGTTCCGTATTCTGAGACACCGACGAGCGCGAATGCCCACAGCAGCCAAATCCAGCAAGCCTCGCAAAAAGAAAACCGGAGAGCAGAGAATCGCAACAATTACCCTTCCTGCCCTTGCCGATGAGCATTTGGACGTTCCTACGCTGGAGACGTGGCTCTGGGACGCCGCCTGTGCAATCCGTGGGGCAGCGGACGCTCCCAAGTTCAAGGACTTCATCCTGCCGCTCGTCTTCTTCAAGCGCCTGTCCGATGTATTCGACGACGAGTTCGCAGGTCAGGTCACAGAGTTCGGTGACGAGGAGGTCGCCCGCGAGGTCATCAAAGCGGACCACGAGGACGCGCTCAAGAACAACCGCAAGCCTGTTGTCCGGTTCTTCATCCCACACGACTACCGCTGGGACGCCATTCGGAACCACGCCGCTGACGGCACCCTCGGCCAGTTCGTGACCGACGCCATGAGGGAGGTCGCGAAGCTCAACCCCGAACTCCTCGGTGTGCTCGACATCAAAGACTTCAACGAGCGGCAGAGCGGCCAGCGCACGCTTGACGACGACCGCCTATCCGCCCTCATCGAGGTCATCAGCCGCCATCGCCTCGGTTTGAAGAACGCGGAGCCGGACATCCTCGGTAGAGCCTACGAGTACCTCCTCCGGAAGTTTGCAGAGGGACAAGGACAGAGCGCGGGCGAGTTCTACACGCCGAAGGAAGTCGGTTGGCTGATGGCACATCTTCTCGACCCAAAGCCGTACACGACCGTGTACGACCCGACCTGCGGGTCAGCAGGGCTGCTGATTAAGGCACGACTCCTCTTCGAAGAGAAGAACCCGACCCTGAAAAGCAAGGCCCCGAGGCTTTACGGCCAGGAGATGAACCCGGTCACCTTCGCGATGGCAAAGATGAACATGTTTCTGCATGACTACGCGGACTCGCTGTTTGCCATCGGGGACACGTTCACGAAGCCGGGCTTTTCGGCAGAGGGGGCAGGGCTCAAAAGGTTTGATTACGTTGTCGCAAATCCGATGTGGAATCAAGACAACTATAACGAAAAGCTCTATGGAGAGGACAGGTGGAAGCGATTTGAGTCTGGCTCGGCTCCGTCCTCATCTGCGGACTGGGGTTGGTTGCAGCATATAGCGGCATCGCTCAACGACACGGGCCGTGCTGCCGTCGTGCTAGACACTGGGGCAGTCTCTCGTGGCTCGGGTAGCAAGTCATCCAATAAAGAGAAGACCATTCGACAGAGCTTTGTCGAGGCTGACCTTGTAGAGACAGTCGTCCTGCTTCCCGAAAATCTCTTCTACAACACGACTGCGTCGGGCATTATCGTGGTGCTTAATCGCCACAAGAACAACGGTCGCAAAGGCCGTTTCCTGCTTATAAATGCGTCTGGTTATTTCGTGAAAGAGAAGCCCAAGAACAAACTAACGGACGAGGGCATCGCCGCCATCGCGAGAGTGTTTCGCGATTGGCAAACGAGAGAGAAGCTAAGCCGCGTGGTAACGCTGGAAGAGGTCCGCGAGGCGGACTACAACCTCAGCCCATCGTCATTCGTGGAGACGACTGACAAAGCTCAACACCGTCCCCTTGCTCAAATCATCGCAGACTTGGACGTGGCTCGCTTGGAGCGGGAGGGAGCAGACAAACAGCTTCTTGAGACGCTTGCGGCACTTGGATTCGCCCAACAGTGAATTGTCCGATGACGAAGAGCGGCTGGAAGAGGGCCCGTCTGGGCGATGAGAGCATCGCGCTTACCGCCAGCGGTGGAACTCCTGACCGCTCTAACCCCGAAAATTTCGGTGGGGGGATTCCATGGGTAAAATCCGGTGAACTTGACGACAATCTGATTCTTACGACGGCAGAGACCTTGACCCGGAGTGGTCTGGCGGGTTCTTCTGCGAAGGTCTTTCCACCAGGAACTCTGCTTCTTGCAATGTATGGAGCTACTGCTGGGAAGACCGGCATTCTCGGAATCGAGGCCAGTACAAACCAAGCTGTGTGCTCCATCTTTCCCCAGAAAGGTTCCTTCGATAGTCAATTCCTCCAGTTTCAGCTTATCTACCTACGGCCTACGCTTCTGAGTGCCCGGTCGGGCGGAGCACAGCCCAACATCAGCCAGCGAGTTATATCCACTGTCGAAGTGGCCTTGCCCCCGATTCGAGAACAGCAGGCGATTGCGAAGGCACTCCTGACGGTGCAGAAGGCGAAAGCGGTACGTCAACGTGAACTGATTCTGGAACGCGAGCGCAAGGCAGCGTTGATGAAACATCTGTTTACCTTTGGAACCCTCGGTGCCAACAGGCATACGAAAGATTCCAAATATGGCAAAGTTCCATGCGATTGGAAGGTTCTTCCTCTGGATGAGTGTGCTTTCATGCAAACTGGGGTAGCCAAGGGACGAAAGCTGCTCAATAGCGAAACTGTCTCCGTCCCGTACCTTCGCGTCGCGAATGTTCAAGACGGATATTTGAATCTCTCGGAAGTTAAATCAATTACCATTCGCAAATCCGAGCTAAGCCGCTTCCAGCTGCAACAAGGGGACGTTCTCTTGACAGAGGGTGGTGATTTCGACAAGTTAGGGCGGGGGTTCATTTGGAATGGCAAGGTCACTCCCTGCGTTCATCAGAACCACATTTTTGCGGTCAGGCCGAGGGCAGATTTCCTAACCCCAGAATTCTTCGCTTTTCAGGTCCAAAGCCCTTACGGCAAGTCGTATTTTCTCAGTGTGGCACACAGGACCACGAACCTTGCTTCCATAAACAAAACCAAGCTTGGCAGATTCCCCACTCTCATCGCTCCACTTGCTGAGCAGGCGTCGGTTGTTCGGTTTCTAAAAGCGTGTGACGCAAAGATTGCAGCCCTTGAGCGCGAGATTAAGTTATCCGAGGAACTTCTAAGAGCAACATTGGAGGAGTTCATGAGCGACAGACTAGCGGTCATCCAACGAACCGAAGACGGCAAGCCCCTGTGAGCGAGCGTTCCGCTGTCCAAAACCCGATGCTGAAGTACGCGCAGGAGATTGGCTGGGAGTATGCCCGGCCCGATGATGCGCTTGCCCTTCGTGGAGGCGATACCGGGCTTTACTTTAGCGGCATTCTCGAAGCGCAGCTTGTCCGCCTAAATCCCAGCGTTGTGGACCTGACTCGCACTCCCGACATCCTGCGTCGGTTAAATCTCCTGAAGCCGAAAATCGAGGGTAACCGTGAAGCGCACTCGTGGCTCCGAGGCGAGCAGTCAGTCTTCGTCCAGGAGGAGAATCGAGAACGGAACGTCAAGCTAATTGACTTCGACAATCCCGAGAACAACCTGTTTCACGTCACGGATGAGTGGTGGAAGGGCGTTGTCTTCAACAACCGTGCCGATGTCGTCTTCCTGATTAACGGAATTCCAGTCGCTTTGGCTGAATTGAAGAATGCGGGGAAACAAGACGGTCTCGCCCTAGGAGTTGACCAGATTCGACGCTATCACCGCGAGACGCCAGAGATGTTCGTCGCCACTCAGGTGTTCGAGGTCTCCCAAATGCTCGACTTCTTCTACGGCGTAACGTGGAACACGAGCCGCAAGAACCTATTTAACTGGCGTGACGAGCAACCCGGAAACTACGAAAGCAAGGTCAAGGCGTTCTTCAACCGTCCGCGATTCCTCTGGCTAGTTCGGGATTACGTCATCTTCATGACGGAGAACGACGAACTCACGAAGAAAATTCTCCGCCAACACCAGACCCGAGCGGTCGAAAAGGTGATTCAGCGGGTTGCCGAGCCGACAAAGCGGCGTGGACTCATCTGGCACACCCAAGGTAGCGGCAAGACCCTGACGATGCTCACGGTTGCGGCCAAGCTCCTCCGCGAGGTTCGGGGCGCGGAGAAGCCCACAGTGCTGATGCTGATTGACCGCAACGAACTCGAAGGTCAGCTTTTGAAGAACGTCGACGCGTATGGCATTAAGACGGTTCGCGTAGCCGACAGCAAAAGGGAACTTCAGGAAATTCTCGGGTCTGACTATCACGGACTGGTCATCTCAATGATTCACAAGTTCGACGACATCCCGGCCAATATCAACACCCGAGAGAGCGTGGTTGTTCTGGTGGACGAAGCGCACCGCACGACGGGCGGCGACCTCGGCAACTACCTGATGGGAGCACTACCGAACGCGACGTACATCGGATTCACAGGAACTCCCGTTGACCGCCTTTCACGCGGCCAAGGTACCTTCAAGGTCTTCGGCAGCGACGACGAGCAGGGATACCTCGACAAATACTCGATTGCAGAGTCCATCCAAGACGGGACGACGGTCACCTTGAACTATGCGCTAGCCCCGTCGAGCTTAAGAGTGGACAGAGACCTCCTTGAAAAGAAGTTCTTGAGCTTGGCCGAGGCTGAAGGCATCAGTGATGTCGAAGAATTGAACGCCATTCTCGACCGAGCGGTCGAACTCAAAGAAATGATGAAGGCTCCGGACCGCATTGACAAGATTGCTAAGTACGTCGCCACGCACTTCCGGGAAAACGTCGAGCCAATGGGCTTCAAGGCGTTCGTCGTGGCTGTGGACCGGGATGCTTGCAGGCTCTACAAGGAGGCTCTCGACAAATACCTGCCAAAAGAATATTCGCGTGCAGTGTTCTCGCCCTCTGGAGGCGACAAAGAAGAACTCAAGAAGTTGTACGTCAGCGAGGACGAGGAGAAGAAAATCCGGAAGGACTTCATTCGGAAGACGGAGAAGCCAAAGATTCTCATCGTCACTGAAAAGCTACTGACCGGGTTCGACGCGCCCATTCTCTACTGCATGTATCTCGACAAACCCATGCGGGACCACGTTCTGCTTCAGGCGATTGCTCGTGTCAATCGACCGTATGAGGATGAGGGGGGGCAAGTAAAACCGTATGGCTTCGTGCTCGACTTCGTTGGCATCTTCGAGAAGTTGGAGAAGGCACTCGCGTTCGATTCAGATGTCGTCGCGTCGGTCATCCAGAACATCGACGTTTTGAAGCAGCTATTTGCGACGATGATGAAGGAGCAAGCTCCAGACTACGTGCCGTGGGCGAAGGGCTGGGATGACAAGGCTAAGGAACGGGCAATCGGACACTTCGAGGACAAGGAGCGTAGGGGCAACTTCTTCAAGTTCTTTCGCCAGCTACAGAACGTTTACGAGGTCATTTCTCCCGATGCGTTCCTGCGTCCGTTCATAGACGAGTACCTGTCGTTGGCTGGACTTTATTCCTTAATTCGCACGGCGTACGGTGACCGTATTTACGTTGACCGAGAGGTGTCGAACAAGACCCGCGAACTACTGCAGCAAAACACAATTACAGGACAGCTTGAGATACCCGGCGCGGTGCAAGCTCTCGGCCCTGAAGAACTCGCCAAGCTCAAGGACAGCGATACATCGGACACCACCAAGATTCTGAACCTCCGCAAGATTCTGGTGACCACGGTGCAGCGGGACGGCTTGTCCAAACCGTTCCTGCTTTCAATTGGGGACCGCGCAGAAAAGCTGGCCGAGGCGTACGAAGACCGCCAACTGACGACACAGCAGGCGTTGCTCGAATTTGAGAAGCTTGCCCGTGAAGCCACCGAAGCGGACGCCGAGCGGCAGAGGCTTGGTCTGGATGCGAACACATTCGCGATTTATAAGACGGTTTCTGTCGCGTGCCCCGGTTCGGACGGCACACAGGCGAAAACACTCAACGCCCTGTTTGAAGCGCTGCCGGATTTCCGCTGGAACAAGCAACAGGAAAGCAAGCTGAGAACCGAACTTTATAAAGCTCTACGACCTCTTGTGGGCACAGAGAAAATGATTGATGTGGCGAATCGACTTCTGAAGTTGCAGCGGGTATGAGAACGAAACGTAAATCAATCGAGCACTGGCACGACGTTGAAGAATTACGCTGGGCAGTGCGTCACTGGGCAACCAGAATCGGCGTCCGGAGTCCGCAGGTTCATCTACGAGCGATGAAGCGTAAATGGGCGTCGATGTCCACCGTCGGCCGTTTGACGCTGGATACGCACCTAGTCCGGCTTCCGAAGGATTTGGGCGAGTTCGTCATCGTCCATGAACTGGTTCACTTGCTTGCACCCAATCATGGCAGGGTCTTCAAGAGCTTTATGCTAGCGTACCTGCCAGACTGGGAGCAGCGAGAAGACAGGCTTAATCAGAAAACCCAACGCAAGTGTGCTTAGACTCAGTGACTGGCGCAACACAAGCCATCTTGTTTATGCTTTTCTTCGCTCGGGACGTGTGTCCTCCAACGCGTACATCTGATTCAGTTCCGCCTCGGCTTTATCGATGAGGAAGTACGTGCCTATGAAATCCGCCTTGGCTGCTACGACCCCGTGAGCAGTTTCCGCACTGCCGTCAGTTTCGGTGCGGGCTGCGGTATGACCTGAGGACGTTTGTGGACCAGCCGACCATTGACAAGTTCTAGCCCGCCTATCTTCTGGCCGACATAAAGACGACAGGCACGCTCGGAGCCACGGAAGCAACAGCCGACTGTCACACGTTCCCCATCGACATAGCGGAACGCATGCACCTCAGAGCGGTTAACGTTAACCCAACGGATTGAATACTCCGTGCGGTTGTTTGGAAGTTTCTCTAACATGTTGCCCCCTCGACGGTCGGCACTAAAGTAGTCAATCATTTCCGACGTTTGTCTTCGAGTGCGTACATCCGATTCAACTCGGCCTCAGATTCGTCGACGATGAAATGTTTGCCGACGAACGTTGCCTTGGCGTCTGTGCCACAGCATGCTTCGATGCAGTCAGCGATACGCTTTCCGTTTCGCTCCATCCAGACGGCATACAGCGTGTCGTAATGCTGCATCCCAACACGCCGAACGTAAATCTTGGGGATGGTTCCCTGTGCGTACTCACGAGCGACTAGCATGTGCAAGCGGCAGCAGCCGTGGTCGTTTTCAGGTTCACTTTCGAGGCACATTCACTCCCCCTCCTGCCGCTCACCTGCAGCCGCAACAGCTTCAGCAGCAAGCTGGAGGGCCTTCAGACCGTCACCGAGTGCATTCTGGGTCTGCTTCTTGTAAAAGTTGAGCGTCGTGGACATGTGCTTATGCCGCAAAAGTTCTTGAGCTGCAGCGTAGTTCCCGCCAGTCAAACCGATAATTGCCGTTGCCGCCCCACGACGACCAGCGTAAAGCCCTTTCCACTCCAGCCCCTTAGCCTCTAACGTCGGTCGAATCGCCCTGCGGACGGTGTCCTTCAGGTCCTGCGGGTGGCCCCGTTTGTTCGTGAAGACCCATCCTTCGGTGGGGTTCCCTTTCTTCTGACGCCACAGTGCAAATGGGACGAGAACTTGCGGGAGCAGCGGCAACGTTGCCACTGACTCAACGGTCTTGCAGGTCACGACCTTGTTGCGGACGCACGCCCGCCGGATGTTGACTGCCGACTCGTCAAAGTCTTCCCAACGCAGCCCGGCAATCTCGCTCGGGCGAAGGCCAGCGAAGAACGACAGGGTAATCATCAACTGGCAATCGACACGCTCAACTAATGCCGAAATGATGTTTTCTGCTTGTTCGAGCGTGTAGTGCGTGGTGGGCTTAGGCTGGGCGACCTTGCCCAAAATCCTGACATCCCGCCACGGGTTGGTTTCGAGCCTGCCAGTGTTGATGGCGAGCGTGAAAATCCCCGATGCCAGACTGCGAATGTGGTTGAGCGTCCGCCGTCCCTGCGTCTTGGTCAGACCAAGCAAGAACTGGGAGCCGACATGCGTTCGATAGCCTTGCAGCGTACTATCGCCGAAGTGAGCCTTCAAATGTTGGCTCCAGATTTGCCTGTAGCCGCCGCCTGTCGAGGGTTTCATGTTCTCTTCTAGGAACGGCAGGTACCGCTGTTCCCAGAAGTCGGTCACCTTCATGTCGGCTTCGTTCGCCTGAGAAGGCACGTTGACCGTCCGCATGAAGTCGTCACGCAGGAGCTTGACCGTCTTGCAGGTCTTCGAGAAATGCTTGTGGTCCTTCCGGCAGAGGAGATGCGACCGCTGGACTCGTCGCGGTTGACCATCGACAATCTCTGTCGCGTAATATCTAACGTGGAATGCGCCCGATGTTGACTCGAAGATGTATCCCGTCTGATGCCTGCCCATTCGATTCCTCCCTCCCAGTGAGAAACCTCAGTGTTTCTGCCGATTCCCGACCCTCACGCCAATAACGAAACTTTCTGATGAATCGCTTGCAGGTCCTCAGTCATCAGGTTTGCGTATCTGCGGGTCATCTCAAGGGTCGAATGGCCTAGCATTTTCTGGAGGTGAAAAACCGACCCACCCTTCCGCAGATAGTTAACCGCAAACGTATGCCGCATCGCATGGATGCAACGGGCGGGCGGCCCGAACCCGAGAGTTCGGCACAATTGTTTGAAATCTCGTAAGACGTTCCTGCGTCCCTGCTTCGTGCCGATTTGGGTCGGGAAGACCAGACCTTCTTTCGCCTCGGTTTTCCGCTGAAAGAGAAACAGTCTCCTCCGAAGTTCGAGAGACATTGGGACGAGTCGGTCTTTCCTGCCCTTCCCGTGCAGCAGGACGAGGAGATTGTCGAAATCGATGTCCTTCCAGCTAAGACTCAACGCCTCATCAATCCGACAGCCCGTGTCAGCAAGGACGGAAATCAGGGTCGAGAGGCGATGCCCCGTCACTTTCTTTGGCTTCCAATCAAGGAGGAGTCGGAGTTGCGTTGCCGAGTACGTCGGCAGGATGACTTGCGGCTCTTTCATCTGCGGAATTTTGAACGGAGAACCAGCCCACTTTAGATAGGCATTGATTGACCGGATGGCACTGTTGCAGCCTGTCGCCCGCAGACCCTTCTCCCGCATCCGGACGACCATCTGCTTCAGTTCATCTTCGGTCGGAGATTCTGATGGCAGCCACTTGAGGTTGTGGGTATGCCAAGCGACAGTAGCGGGGGAGACGTTGTGAAGGTACTGCCGTTCACGAATGAACTGCTCGAATTTCGGTAGCAAGCGATTCCTCCAGACAAGGGGTCAAACGCCCCGTGATTTAGAGGAAATTGCTTGTAACTTGTTGAATG
>Ga0187879_10001237_pt1 | contig 17465 bp, 15 predicted proteins | sample June2016WEW_19_1_FD_132423 | JGI IMG/M metagenome (GOLD analysis project Ga0187879, IMG submission 132423) | Peatland microbial communities from SPRUCE experiment site at the Marcell Experimental Forest, Minnesota, USA - June2016WEW_19_10 | ecosystem: Environmental > Terrestrial > Soil >... | reverse complement strand
TTGGACCAGGTTGTCAAACGGGTGCAAAACTCCAATTAGAAGACGGCCTCTCCCTCCCGAAACAATGTTTCTTCTATCATAGGAAAAGAGGCATATTTAAGACAGTTGTCAAAGAGTTTCATCGGCTTACTGTAATTCCTGTTAATACAGGGCAAATACAGGGGCTGATAGTACAACATACTGATTTAATTGGTAATTTTGGATTAGATTCTCCGCAATAACAGGAGATAACAGGAGCGGGAACAGGAAGCAGGAAAACCAAATTTCACCGCAGAGGCGCAGAGGGCGCAGAGAAGAGGGAAGCGGGAAGGGTGAAGACACAGGACTGAGGACTGAGGTGTGAGGAGCGCAAGGTGAATGATGAACGATGAATGATGAATGATGAAACCAATTTCGACTCCCCGATTCCTTCGACATCTGCGATTAGCCGGTAATATCGTACCATGAAGGGATCTAAGCCTGCAAAACGAGGACGAGAAGCGGCATCCAGAAGCGGCAACCAGAAGCGGCAACGAGAAGCGGCAAAAAGACGGTAGCGAGGAGCAGGGGGCAGGGAGCGTGAAGCGTGAAGCGTGAAGCAAGAAGCGGGAAGCAGGGAGTGAAGAACAGGGGCTGAAGAGGTTTAGTGTGCTTAACCAACTGAAAAGACTCTGGATTACGAAATAATTTTTCTTTTTTACTCTGCGGCTATGCGGTGAGATGTTCTATTTCTTCCTGGTGAAGGCCCTTGAAATGTACAACTCCTACTTCGATTGCTCCTGCTCCCCCTTCGAAAATACCCTTGACCAACAGTTCCTCTTCTTGAGCGAAAGCCATGAAGAGGTAATCGCGGCGCTGCTCTATTTCGTCAAGGAAAAGAAGAGCTTTGCACTCGCTTGCGGGGACGTTGAGACAAGCGCACCCCGCAAGTGCCCACCAGACGCAGAGGACGCTGAGAAGAGTGATGGCCGACAGGGGATAGGAAGACGTGGTAACGCGGCGAAGGTCTTATCTCCGCGTTCCCCCCTCCGCGCCTGCGGTGAACAGGGGTGGTCGAACAGTCAAATAATCAACGCACAAGCGTCAGTTCCATGGCCGAGGCGGCCGTATCCAGTTCATCCTGGCCGCGCTTTGCGTAGATCATGAGAGCTAAAACGAACATGCCGAGCGATCCCCCCAGCATCAGTCCAACTACTAAACCGGCCCAAAACATGGCAACCTCCTTTTTGATAACCGCTCACCGCAGAGTCGCTGAGAAAATTCCGGAATTTAGGGATTCAATTCCTCAATTCCCCCGCGTGAACGCTTACCAGTTTTTCGGATGCAAATATCTGGCCAAATTGATTGTTTGGACCACTGAGGCTAAATCGGAATGACAGTCCACCGCAGAGACGCAGAGGGCGCAGAGAAAACCGTAACTTATCAAGATCAAAAAGACCCGTAGGATGGGTAGAGCGAAGCGCAACCCATCAGGTTATTTCACCGCAGCGGCGGGATCTTCGTGCTCTTCGTGGTGAGACTGGTTTTTTTTCTTTACTCTGCGTCTCTGCGGTGAGATGTTTTTTTCCATCCTGGTGAAGGCTTTTGAAATGTACAACGCACACTTCGGTTTTTCCTGCTCCCCCTTCGAAAACACCCTTGACCAGCAGTTCCTCTTCTTGAGCGAAAGTCATGAAGAGGTAATCGCGGCACTGCTCTATTTCATCAAGGAAAAGAAGAGCTTTGCACTCGTTTGCGGGGATGTTGGGACGGGGAAGACGACGATCGTCCATCATCTTCGACCATCGGCTTCGGGTGGCAGGGTCCGGCTTCGACAGATGTTTTGAATCAGCTTGCAAGAAACAGATCTATAAAATGACCGGCGGGGTCCCGCGCAGCATAAATCGATTGTGTGATACGGCCCTCCTCATATTCATGGCCGAAAAGGGTCATAAGGTAACCGGGAAGGTGCTTAAAAAGGCGAATGACGCCCTGCAAAGCGACGTTATCCTGGCGCCGAAAGAAAGTAAGCCCGGAATATTTTCCGGCGTGATTCCCCGGGAAAGGAATAAGGGTTAAAGGTGCGAATGTGAGTCTAATAATTCATATATGGATAAAATTACAACTTAAAACAGGCATATTGGCTATTGTTTGTTACCAATGCCTACCCCCCCTTTTACCCCTTGACTCTCTTATAAATAATACTATTGTATTAACCATGATTGCTTCCCGAGCATCAGGCGCGTGTTTGAACGAAAACCGTTGTTTTTTATTTCATTTTCCGGTGGGTTGTCGATGGATGATCAGGGTCTATCTGGAAAAAAACACTGGATGATGCAATAGCAATTTCCGAGGGAAGGATTCCCGAATTCTTAAAACGTCATTTTGCGGTGCGTTGAGGGTGATTGTTGGGTTCCTCATGGCGAAAAAAGCCCTCATCCCGTGATTTTTAGGCAGCTTTGGGGTGTCATTTTGGTGTTTCCAGGGCCCCGTTTCCCGAAATTAAGAATCTGGGAATGCTCCCGTTTCCGATTAGAGTTAGAGCATTCCCACGGCTGCTCGATGTAATCGAGTTGGCGGAGCTGTATGCTGTACTGACTGCTGATGGAGTTCAAAAAAGAATCCACTCTGAGGGCGCCTCGTTATGCCGCAAAAAATAAGAAGTACATGTGCTTTCGTTGCGGTATTTGCTTTCATCTTTCTCTTTCCTTCGCACTGTCGCGCGTGGCAGGGGAAAGTAGTCGGCATAATGGATGCTGACCTTTTTCTCATTTCTCATGAAAGTCAAACAGATAAAGTTAAGTTGTACGGGATTGAATGTCCCAGGAAAGGCCAGCCCTATTGGCAACAGTCACGCGCGCTCGCATCACATTTGGTACTGCAAAAGATTGTGGAAGTAACCCCTTTATACAGGGGGCATAATGGATTAGAAAACGCCATGGTCAGGATTGATGGTGTGAAAGATTACCTGAATCTCCAGCTTATTTCTTACGGGCTTGCATGGGTTAAGCCAGATGAGTGCAGCGCTAATATATGTGCTGAATGGAGGGCGCTGGAAAATCTTGCGCACTCAAAATCAATTGGACTTTGGATGGACCCCAATCCGATTCCTCCCTGGCTGTGGGAAAAAGAAAAGAGACAGAAAATTCAAGAGCGGCGCCAATACCAGGAAAATACCTCTGGAATAACCTCTCTTTCTGCCGAACCTTTTTTGATCGCAATTAAAACAGGCATGTTTGATAAATTTTACTGTTTTGTTTTTCTGATTGCAGGCAGTATATACACGAAGCCGCAAACAAATGCGCAATTTGAAACGGCGTAACTGTCATTAGACCCAATGTGAGTTGTTCAGCAGAGATGACCGTTTCGCAATAACCTATGAAACCATGTACATATGTCAGAGGGCAGAAAAGATGGAACCTACTGTGGCCAGAATGTTGATGAAATACAAACCTCCCCTTGAACAAATCTTAGAGCTGGATCCTGCGTCATTCCTTGGAGAAAACCATTTCCACCAGGCACTGGCGCTTGAAAGAAAGCGGGCAGCGCGCTCCGGGAATACATCCTTGCTGGTTAAGGTTGAAATTCGCGATCTTTTGGGAACTGAAAAGGAGCCAAGCGCGGGCCGGATCGATTCTCTTCTTGAATTGATCACCCGTGAAACGGATATTAGAGGCTGGTACAAACATGGTTCCATTATCGGAGTGATTTTTACCGAACTGGGTGACGCAGAGTTGGTTGAAGCAGAGGGCAAGATTCTGGAAAAAGTTCGGAAAGGATTTAAAGAAATTCACGATGACCAACAGTTAGTGACTACCGGAATAAGTACTGAATATCTGTCCTCTACAATTTCGTGGCCAAGAAATGGAAATGGGCACTTGAGAATAGAGCCCGTTGTGGAGGAATCACCTGATTTTTCGGATATTAATAGATTTGAATTGATAAAGGTTTTCATCAGGCAAACATGCTTCTTATTTTCTGTTGATCTCCTCTTTATATCAATAGCTCATTTTCTGGCCGTATGGGCAATTCTAGGAATGAACACGGGTTATCTCATCGCTTATTTACCCGCTTTTACTTTTTCATTTCTGCTATTTATTCTGGCACTCTATATTTTTGATCTGTATAATGTAGGAGGGAGGTTTGATCCACTACAAATCGCATATCGCTTGTTAGCATCCTCATTTTCCGTTTTTGCCTTTTGCACAATTCTTTTCTTTTTTATTCCTCAATGGCAATACAACCGCAGTGTTATCGCTCTGCAAATGATGCTGGTGCCTACATTCGTGCTCTTATGGAGAACTGTGTATTTCAACTTATTGCGAGTTTCTAGAGTAAAATCATCCACGTTAGTAATCGGATCTGGTGAAACAGGCCAAATAGCCCGGCAAGTACTGAATTTGCCAGTTTCTCCATTCGAATTCAAAGGATTCGTTTGTGATGAACTTACCCGGGAAGCAAAAGCGGACTATGAACCTGAGATCTTGGGCACCACAAGAGAATTGACTAAAATTATCGCTAAACTGGGTATTAAGACTATCGTGTTTGCAATGCCGAGGTCTCGCTCAACCCACAACATAACACGCAGAATACTCGAAGCCCGTCTCATGGGCTTAGAGATAATGGATATACCGATGCTTTATCAGCGACTTACGACCACGCTGCCCGTTGAATATATGGAGGACCAGTGGATGTTATTCTCAGATGGATTTACTTTGCTCTCCAGCGGATACGTTCAAAGAATAAAACAAATTCTTGATCTCATTTTTTCGGGATTAATGCTTTTCTGTCTATCTCCTTTAATGGCGATTACCGCCATTGCCATTCGCCTTGACTCTCCAGGCCCTATCTTTTATACGCAACAAAGAGTTGGGAAAAGACTGAAAATCTTTTCCGTTTATAAATTCAGGTCCATGACTTATAATGCCGAAGAGCAAGGAGCGAAATGGGCTCAAAAGAAAGACCCGAGAGTGACGAGAGTAGGGCGCTTTATTCGTTTGTGCCGCATTGATGAGATCCCTCAATTATGGAATGTATTTAAGGGAGAGATGAGTCTGGTCGGCCCACGGCCGGAACGCCCCGAATTTGTGGATGTATTGGATTCTCAAATTCCTTATTATAGTGTCCGACATACTGTGGCCCCTGGAATCACCGGATGGGCTCAAATCAATTATCCTTATGGCGCTTCGATAGATGATGCTTTGAAGAAACTGGAATATGATCTTTATTATATAAAAAATATGTCCATATTATTGGATTTCAAGATTTTACTAAAGACCGTCGGCGTGGTGCTCCTAGGTCAGGGAGCGCGGTAACCAATTGCCGGAAAGCTGTGTTCAATGGATTCATGATTTTGAGAAGCCAAGGGAATTGCCAAAATTGACAGACACAGCCGATTCCTCAAGATATTTCTTGCTTACAATCGACGTCGAAGACTGGTTTCAGGTCGAGAATTTTAAAACTCGTATTCCCTTATCTTCCTGGTCATCATGTGAGTCAAGAGTCGAGAAGAATACACACTTGTTTTTGGATTTTCTGGACATGGCCGAAACTGAGGCAGGTAATGGCACAAGGCCGGGCGGACCGCTGAGAGCTACTTTCTTCGTGCTCGGCTGGGTGGCCGAAAGGATTCCCGGACTGCTCCGGGAGATTCAGGCGAGAGGCCATGAGGTGGCATCCCACGGCTACCATCATAAGATGTGCAGTCGATGCTCAACGGGAGAATTGAAAAAAGACTTTTCGGAAAGCAAGAAAATCCTTGAAGATATTCTGGGGTGTGCTGTCCAGGGATACCGCGCGCCCAGTTTTTCGATAAACGAGGAAGCGCTTGGAATACTTGAGGAATGTGGATACTCATACGATTCGAGCTTCAATGCTTTCGCCGGCAACAACCGATATGGAAAGATCCAAGTATCCCCGAATGGAACAAGCATTGTGTGTAAAACAAGGCGGAACATATACGAGCTTCCCATAAGCAATTTTCAAATAGGCAGATTCATCGTGCCGGCGGGTGGCGGAGCCTATTTCAGGCTCATACCCGCGCGGGTTTTTGAAAAGATCGTCCAGTCGGTTCTCAGGCGCCAGAATGCCTTCCTTTTTTACGTCCATCCGTGGGAAGCCGATCCTGACCAGCCGAAAGTAAAAGGGGTTCCTGCCTTTTTGCGGTTTCGGCACTATACCAATCTGGCAAGAACCCTGCCTCGGCTCAGATTTCTTGTGAGCCGGATGAGGGATTTTTCATTTGTCTCGTGCAATGAGTACCTTCGAAAGATGACGGTCCAATGAGTCGGTCCTGACATTAAAGTCTTGCCGGTTCGGAGCTCCATATCAAAAAGGGAGCTCACTGTGAATTATAGAAAGGCCGGCCCATTTCCGGGGATTTTGTCCTTCACGGGTCTTCAGGCAGAGAAATCCCCGGTGAGAGCAAACGTGATGAATTCAGTTTTAATATTACTTGTTAAGCGGATGAGTTCAGCGCTATAATCAGGACGGCAGCAGGTTCTCAAACAAGAACATTTCGCAGGTCTGGGCGCCCATGTATCTCGATTTTTATAGATTTAAAAAGAACCCATTCCATATAACTCCGGACCCGGAGTTCCTGTTTCTCAGCTCAAGCCATAAGGAAGCTTCAGCAGCTTTGATTTATGGCATCGAGGAGAGGAAAGGATTTATAGCCATTACCGGTGAAATCGGCGTAGGGAAAACTACCATACTGCGCTCGTACCTCGAGAGCGCAGACCCTGCAAAACTAAAGGTGGTCTATATTTTTAACGCCATCCTCTCGTTTGAGAGCCTTCTCAAGCAAATTTTCAACGACCTTGGGCTTGTTGCCGCTGAAGGGGCGGGGGTACCCGAGCTTGTGAACCACCTGCATCGGTTTCTCATTGAAGAATACAAAAATGAGAGAAATGTAGTGCTCATAATCGACGAAGCGCAGAATATGCCCGTTGAGACCCTCGAAAATCTGCGGATGCTTTCCAACCTTGAAACCTCTAAAGACAAGCTTGTCCAGATAGTAATGGTAGGGCAGCCGGAATTCGAACGAAGGCTGGAATTAGAGGAACTTAGACAACTGAAACAGCGGGTTGCAATTAGTTGCCGGATCAAGCCTTTGACCCGGGAAGAAAGTCTTGCATATATACTGCACCGCCTCATGACGGCTTCTTTGTTTCATAACCAGGTCTTCACGAAAGGCGCCCTCAAAAGAATCACTAAAAAGGCGCGCGGGTTCCCCCGTCTAATCAACATATTTTGTGATAATGCCCTGATCACAGGATTTGGCTATCAGCGTAATCCTGTAGGTGAAAAAATCATAAAAGAGGTGATATCCGACTTCAGGGGTCGAACGCCTCGCAAGCTTTTCAGAGTATTGCCGGCCGCTGCTGTTTCCGTTGGCTTTATTTTGCTTGGTGTTTTCCTTACCACGTCTATTGAGAACCGGTTTAGCAAGGAAGCCCCGCAGGTCCCCGGCAAGGCGGAGGTAAAACTGGACCTGCCTGCTCCCCCCCCGGCGGTTGTTTCAGTTACACAACAGGTCCCGGTTGTTGACGAAACCTCCAAAGTGCAGCAGCAGGTTCCAGTTGTTGACAAAATCTCCAAAGTGCAGCAGCAGGTTCCAGTTGTTGACAAAATCTCCAAGGTGCAGCAGCAGGTTCCGGTTGTTGACGAATCCTCCAAGGTGCAGCAGCAGGTTCCGGTTGTTGACGAATCCTCCAAGGTGCAGCAGCAGGTTCCAGTTGTTGACGAAACCTCCAAGGTGCAGCAGCAGGTTCCAGTTGTTGACGAAACCTCCAAGGTGCAGCAGCAGGCTTCCGAATCCGGGCCCCCTAAAGAAATAGAACCGATACCTGAAAGTCAGGGAAATCCCCTCCCCGAAAAACAACTTATTGGAGAGGAACCTGCCGAAAAAATTGCAGACGTCCCGGAACAGGGACCGCTTTTAACCACGGCCCCCTCTAACCTGCCGAAAGAAAAAGGCGCTTCAGCAAGAACCGTGATCAAAGGGGAATATGTTTCACGGCTCCTGGTGGAAACCTACGGCCACTATGATCCGGATTTGATGAAATTATTCAAAGACGCCAACCCGCAGGTCAAAGACGTGAACAAAATATTTGTTGGCGATCGACTCAAGCTGCCTCCGTTGGCTTCGCCAAAATCTCCCTCCAGGTAATATCTGGAATTCGAACCCTTTGTCCATTTTTGCCCGAAAATAAGCTGGGTGTTCCCGGATCGGCCAAATTGCCGCTTCTCTCCCATGCTTTTTTGGGACGCTGCTTTTCCCTTATTATTTGAACTCATGCCCACACTCCAAGCATCTCTTTTCATAAATCCTGACTGTCGGGACTCCGAGTATTTTTTTTCCAGCCATGCGACGATGGTGGGAGGTCAGAAAATGGTTCGGCTTTCGTTTCCCTTTAGGAAGACAATTGCCCGGTCAAGAGATGGCTTTGAACTGTGGAGGCCACAAAATGACGGGTTATCACTCGGGCCCTGACCTGTTGGATTGGCCTGAACATGCTAGTGTCCTGAGTCAAAGATCCACTACATAAGTCCCTAGTACTTAGGCCGTCATTCCGGCGAAGGCCGGAATCCAGTATTTTTAATAAAATCCAACCACTTCTGGACCCCGGCTTTCGCCGGGGTGACGTAGGTGTTTGCTCAATTCCGAAGCTTGAATTAGGTTATGAATTTTAGACTCAGGACACTGGTGATTACACGGTTCTCGGCTCTCGGGCTTCATGACTAAAAGCGGGCCGCCAGGAAAAGCATTCGACTAACAATGGCGCCTTCCTCAATTCTTACCTGTCTTGGCGGGGGAAAAAATGTTTGACGAAAAAAGAAAATTCACAAGGTTCAAGGGTAAAGAAGGGGCATTCGCTGCTTTTATAAGACCCAATGACCTTATGAACGTGGGGCAAATCCAGGATATCAGCATAGGCGGGCTGTGCGTCCAGTATGTGTCTACAAACGAGGATAATAAAGGGCGCTCCGGAATAAAAATATTCGGTAGCAACGAGTTTTTCATTCACCTGAACAAGGTTCAATGCAGAATTGTATATGATCGGGAAGTCCCTGGAGGCTCCTGGGAACAGATCACCACGAGGCGCTGCGGAGTAGAGTTCGAAAACCTGTCTGTCAAGCACACGTCCATGCTCAAGGAGTTCATCGATCATTTTGCTTTCGATGAAACCAAATCAGCTAATTGCAAGGGCTGATCTCCTACCAATAACGGGTAATACAGCATTGAGGGAATACAGTGATTCGTGATTCCATCAGAATCTGCCGGTTACTTCCGAAATATCTGACACTGGTGTCCGCACTCCGCACACTTCTTCTCATTTCAGATTAGTGCTTGATCTTGCCATCTCCTACTAAAAGGCAAACTGGATGGAGGTCCCCCTTTTAGCTTCACGGTTGGGGATAGAGGAATCAGCTCACATCAGCCCTTTACTCGGTGATGACAGTTCTATGTCGTTAAAAAAGTTTAAGTATGCCCGCTTTTCAGCCGATTTCGGTTGTAATTAAGTTGGCGGAGCCATATCTTTTTTTTGTATTTTCGCCGGCCAAAAGAATTATACCATCGAAAAACATTGCAAAAAGGTGTGAAAGGTAGTATCCGGTGTCCTGAGGCGAAATACAGGGGTTTGATTTCAAAGCCGAAGCCGGGTAGTTTGCTTGTGCGAGGAAGAGACATCAATTCGTAAAGAGCCAAAAGACTTGAGTCGCACAAAATGGCAGCCAACCGCAAAACCTTCTTGAGAGCTGAGATTATGAAAAAAACAAAACAAATTCGGGGTTTCTGTTTGGTTTTGGTCTTTTTGGCTCTGTCGGCATGTGCTAAAACGCAAGTCGTTAACACCGTTCCTCTCGGGTCCCCCGGCACCATTGCTCCCCCCGTGCTGGATGAATACAAGATCAATGTCGGCGATAAGTTGTCCATAAAGCTGTTTTATAATCCTGAATTAAACCAGGACGTAACCGTTCGCCAAGATGGACGAATAACGCTTCAGCTCGTAAAGGAGGTCAAAGCCGCAGGCATGAGTCCCGCCAAGCTCTCCGAGATGCTGGCTGAGAACTATGCCAAATACCTTGCACAGTCGCCTGAGGTCAGCGTGATAGTCAACACTTCAGCCGCGCATATCTTCGTAGGCGGAGAAGTGGGCCTTACGGGAGGGAACACTGTGGTAGGGGGCGGTGCGGGAATTAGAGACCTGCTCGGACCGACTACAGTTTTGGGGGCGATCACGCTGGCAGGCGGGTTCGGTGATCGTGCCGATCGACACCAGGTGATTGTGGTGCGCAGAGATGAAAACAACAAACCTATCTATATGAAGCTGGATATACTGAATGCCATCAAGGGCATCGACCCGAGCCAGGACATTTACGTGCAGGCTTATGACATAATCCTGGTCCCGAAGACGGGGATCGTCGACGTCGATATCTGGGTAGACCAATACATAACGAAAACCGTCGGCGTCTTAGCCCCATTCGCATGGTACTCTACAATACATTAGCAGGCAGGGTAGCCGGCTTTTGCCGCTCCATCCGGCAACCTGCATAAACGGGTTAAGACTCTGGCCTCACAAAACAATTAAATTGGGGTACGGCAATGAATGAAAAGCTTCCTGTTAAACGGCCCGATAGTTCTTCTCCTTCAGCTCCGACCGGCAAAGCTTTTCCGATCGGCGAGATGGGACTGCGCGACTGGCTGAGCGCTATATTTAAACACAAATCAATGATTCTCGTGGCTTTTGTCCTGATCGTCTGTCTGAGCGGCGCTTCAATGTTTTTTTATCTGAAATTTGTGCGCAAACCTGTCTACCAGGCCAAGTCAGTCGTACTGGTCAACTTCGGATGGGAAAGCCAGAATATAGGCCTTTCACCAGGTCAGCGGCAACCAGCCATGGAGAGCGGGGAATTACTGGCTACCGAGATCCGAATCCTGCAGTCCAGGGACTTGAAGGAAAAAATAATAAATGAAATGAAACCCGAGGTGATTTTTCCGGACCTGGCGCAGAACATTCCGATGGGGTTGGCTCCTGCTGAACGCGCGCTGTATCGGTTCGAAAAAGATTTTTCGGTCAGAAGCGCCGGAGGAAACATTCTTGAAGTCGCTTTTAATGGAGCCGATCCCCCAACGACGGCAATGGTTGTGAATGACATGGTTGCTTCTTACATCGAGAAGCGCGGCGATACCTACAGAAACCCGAAAGCTTTGCAGTTCCTGAACCAAAAAACCGAGGAATACAGGCAAAAGCTATCAGAAGCGGAAAGTAAATTCAAAGCCTTCAAGGACCAATCAAACGTGATTTCGTTCGACGAGCAGCGCAGTCTTCTGCTCAATAAGCAGAGGCAACTCGCTGCCGATCGCCAGGATAATGAAATCCAGATCTCCCAACTCCAGGAAAAGACCTCTGAACTTGAAAGGCAATTACCCTTATTGCAAAAAACTACAGTAGTCCCCTCCGCCAGGGCGGAGATGGACCTGCGCCTCCTCGCGCTCGAGATTCAGGAAAAAGAGCTTCTGTCGAAATATCAGGAAGATAACCGTTTGGTAACCACCGTTCGCGAGCAGATTGCACTGACCAAGAACTATCTCAACGCGCGTGGCCCCCTGGTGTCTAACGACCCTATCTATGAGGACATGCAGAAGCAGATATTGCAAACCAAAGCCGAGACGAGTGCGCTCAAAGTGAGGCAAAAAGGGCTTGATGACCAGATAAAAACGGCGAGCGCGGAAATTAGCGCGTTCGAATCTCAAGAGTCCAAATATAAGCAGATGTATCGCGATGTTGCGGATAAGGAAGAAAGTTATAAGACTTATCTCGCCAAGTTGGAAGAAGCCCGCATACATGATGAGCTTGACAGGCAGAAAATGACCAGTGTAAGCGTGCTGGAACCCGCTTCAGTACCCATAATACCCAACAATCTTCCGCATCCGTTCATTTTTTATATTTTAATAGCATTGTTCCTAGGAATTGCAGGCAGCATAGGTCTTGCTTTTATCGTGGAAATCCTGAGCCCTGCCATGAGCACCCCGGCCCAGGCGGAAAGGCGGTTGGATTTGCCGGTGCTTGCTGTGGTTGCGTACAAGTGATTTTCGGATCAAGTGCTTTTTATTTTAATCAGCCTGTGGAGATCATGGGAAATTGTTACTGGCGGGATTTAAGAGCAGGTCATCGAAGGCTGTTACCACAAGGGGAATTCCATCACCCTCCATTAGAGGTGAAGTATGAGCAAAATTTATGAGGCGTTGCAACAGGCTCACCGGGAAAAGAAAACGAGCGGGAAAAGCGTCGAGGCTATCATCCCCCAAAACCTTCTCCTTAATGAAAAAGTGGATATGGGCGAAGAGATGCTCAGTCTCTTCAAGGTTATCGATACTCGGCTCCCGGACATGAAGAACCGTGTGGTCCAGTTTATCGGGTCCCGCCCTGGTGAGGGGACATCGACTATTGCACGGGAATTCGCCAGGATTGCAGCGGAGCGGATTGGCCAAAGGGTGCTGCTGGTGGATGCGGACCGGTACGAGGGGACCCAGTCAAAGTTCTATTCTGTCCAATCACAACGTAGCTGGGCCCAGGCTATCGAGGAACCCGCCGATCTGGGGCTCGCCATTCACAGGGTGCGTGAATCGAGCTTATTTATCTCCCCTGCGTCCAATACCGGCGCTCCCACCCCTGAGCTTTTCAATTCGCCTCGGTTCGAGGAATTCTGGGCCAGTATAAAGCTCAATTTCGATCTCGTCGTTATCGATTCTCCGGCGCTTGCAATCTCACCCGATGCTTTTGCCATAGCCTCAAAGGTGGATGGGGTAATCCTTGTTGTGGAGGCGGAAAAGAGCAAATGGCGTACAGCCAGGTATGTGAGGGAACAGATAGAGAGGGTGGGAGGGAACATGCTGGGGATCGTGTTTAACAAGAGACGCTATTATATCCCTCAATCTATTTACAAACACCTGTAGGCGAGCAAAAGAGAAGGCCCCATTTTTATTATTGCGAAATGAATCCGGGCGCTGAGTTCCCGATCCGGCATAAATTCTTCCCGAAAACCGAGGATAACCACCTTTTACCCCTTTTAATTCGAAGCCGCAAAATATTCTCGAGGCGCTCCTCGATGTGGACCAGCACGTTGACGGGCTGGGAATTTTTCGGCCGGATATCGCCACAAGGTTGATCCCGGGACACCGTGATTGCTTGTTATCGATTCACTCGTATGACAGACTTATATAATCCCTTGCTCGAAAAAAATGCGCCTGACATGATAAGAGCGGCGACCCTGCGAGCAGCCATGCAGAACGCACAGACATTAAACGTGGTACGTTTGAAGGCAAGCCAAATGTTAAGCGCATCATAAAGTGAAGTTACAATGGTGTAGAGGTTTCGCTTCGCAGGGCTTCGCCCTACTTCACTTTGTGAAGTGGGCTTGCCCGGCCTCCCGTAGCGGCATGTGAGCGCGTGGCGCGGAGGTCGACCGCTCATTCTCGACAGCCCGCCCGCCCACCCGCGAGACGGGGCGGGAGCGGGAGCCTCATTGGCGCTACTCCTTTTATGATAATTTGTATCAGATCGGTTTTGGGAATCATGAGCGTTAAAATCGATCGCAAACTCGTCCTTCAGACAACTTCAGACAGATTCGATAAATATTGTAATCGAGTTGGCGGAGCTGTGTCTCTGTACCACCTTTCCGCGTGGCGGCAGATCATAAACAGGACCTACGGCCACCAAACATACCTTCTGATTGCGATCGAAGATGGCCGGCAACATAAAATCGTCGAGTCCTCAAATTGGAACGAGCAGACCGAAGATAATACAGGAAGCGGTGAGACGAACTCAAGAAGGGTCGCGGGGATTTTACCGCTGATTCATTTAAAGAGTTTTGCATTTGCAAATGAGCTGATTTCCATGCCCTTTTTTGATTCAGGAGGGGTATTGGCAGATGATGCGGATGTGGAAAAGGCGCTTTTACGCGAGGCTGTAAGCCTTGCGCAAAGGCTGAAAGTAAAAAGCATCCAGCTTCGACAGACACTCCCGCTTCTTTCCTTGCCTGAATCTGGCCCCGAAACCCAGGATAGCACAGCGAACAGCTGGCTCCCGGCTCTCGACTGCACGGTTCAGAAGCGGCTGCATAAAGCGCGCATGCTTCTTGAGCTTCCCGAGTCTTCCGAAGCGCTCATGGGAAGTTTTAAATCCAAATTGCGAAGCCAGATCAGGAAACCGGAAAAGAGGGACTGGCTGGAAAAGTCGGTGGATTGGAACTCCTGGATGACTTCTACAAGGTCTTCTCAATAAACATGAGAGACCTTGGATCGCCTGTCCACTCAAAACGCTTCATAAAAAGCGTGCTTGAGGCATTCCCGGAGGAATCCAGAATCTGTCTCGTATATAAGGAGCAGCAGCCCGTCGCCTGCAGCATAATCCTTGGCTTCAACGGCACAGTCTATAATCCGTGGGCCTCTTCTCTGAGGAAATACAGCAAACTGAGTCCCAACATGCTGCTCTACTGGACCATGCTTCAATATGCATGCGACGGTGGCTACAAGTATTTTGATTTTGGAAGATCTTCCATCGAAGAGAGCACCTATAAGTTTAAAGAGCAATGGGGGGCCAAGCCGCAGCTCCTTTACTGGTATTATATCTCTCTTAATTCGCTGCCTTTCAAAATTGATACTGAGAAATCGAAATTCGATTTAGCTATTCGTATTTGGCAGAAACTTCCAGTCCTTCTGACTCTAGTTTTAGGTCCACCTATCAGAAAAAACATAGGATTATAAATAAATCTATAGTAATGAGAATTTTATTCATCAGCCATCGCATACCATATCCACCCGACAAGGGTGATAAAATCAGGTCTTACAATATTCTTCGTTATTTATTGCAAGAGCACGATGTGTACCTTGCGTTCATGATCGATGATAAAAAGGACATCCAGTACTTAGAAGTGCTGTCTTCAATGGTCACAAAGTTGTGCTGGGATACAGTCCGGCCATTTTCAGGAAAACTCTTAAGCAGTGTAGCTTTTCTACGGTTCGAACCGATATCCGTTTTTTATTTCTACTCACGAAAAATTCAAAAGTGGGTCGATGACTTGTTGGGCGGCTCCGGAATCGATGCAGTCCTGTGCTCTTCGTCACCCACCGCCGAATACCTGTTTCGCTCGCATTACTACAAATCCAAACTCAGGCAGTTGCCTTGGATAATCGACCTCGTAGATGTGGATTCCTACAAATGGGAGCAATACGCAGAGCGCTCCAGGGGGGGTAGTCGGCTAATATACAATCTTGAGGCCAGGTATTTAAAAAAATATGAAGAGCGGATTGCGGGGGAATTCAACCGCGTTCTTTTGTCCACTGAAACTGAGGAAGCGCTTTTCTTGAAGCGTGTTTCAGCGGCTAATACAGTGGCAATTGTGAACGGGGTGGATCAGGAATATTTTTCAAATTCTTTCCAGTTTAAGATGGCAAATAACTGTCCAGTCCTGGCTTTTGTCGGAGCAATGGATTATTACCCAAATGTAGATGGTGTGCAGTGGTTCGTTCAAAACGTTTATTCCCGTATTCAGCAAGTCTACCCGAACATCACATTCTACATTGTCGGCAATCGCCCCTCCGCCGCCGTCAGGCGCCTGGCGCATACGTATCCCGGCGTTAAGGTAACGGGTTATGTGGAAGACATTCGCACCTACCTGGCCGGAGCCGATGTCTGTGTAGTTCCCATTCATATTGCCAGGGGTATTCAAAACAAGGTGATTGAAGCTATGGCTATGGGAAAAGCTTTGGTATGCACACCCCAGGCGTTGGAGGGTATCCATGCCGAACCCGGAAAAGAAGTCATAACAGCAAGTGATGCGGATGCGTTTGCAAGCGCTGTTATCCAACTGCTTGGCGACAAAAACCGCACCAGGGAACTGGGAACGCGGGCGCGGGCATTCATCGAAGGCCATTTTTCATGGAAGAATAATCTGGCGCCGCTGGATACCATTTTTCATCAGCCAGGCGAAGCAAGTTACTGAGATCGAGATGTCAGCACTCAGCCAAAAATTAATAAAGAGTTCGATTTGACAGAGGCGTCGATCCGGATCTTTGTCCAAGAGCATTCAGGGCTCAGAAGGGTAATTGAGCCGGTGCGAATCGGCGTTCCATTTCCCCTGGGATTTTTGAGGGATACCGGTCATATCGAACTGAAAAGCAACGGCGGGGCTGCCCTTCCGCTGCAGGGCCGCCCACTCGACTATTGGCCCGACGGATCCATAAAATGGGCATTGCTGGACTTTTTTGCCGCTGTCGAGCCGAACTCCCAGGAGGTCTTCACACTTGTCAACGATCGGGATCAAACTTCCCCAATGCCCGAGTTCTCAGCCGCGATATCCATTTCCGAGACAGTACAGGCCTTCATCGTTGATACAGGAGCTGCTGTCTTTAGTCTGGCTCGAAAAAGACTGGGGCCCCTGGATTCGGTTTCAGTCGATGGTGCGGAAATCCTCGCCGGCTCCGGATCAGAAATAAATCTGACAGATTATAAGAAACGCCAACTGACTGCTGAGGTTGACTCGTTTGTCATCGAAGAAACCGGTCTTTTACGGTGCACCTTCAAACTGGACGGGAAATTCGTTCAGGCCCGAAATAAAGATTTTTGTAAATTTCGAACCCGGCTCACTTTCTTTGCCGGACTGTCGGTTGCAGCATTGGAATTTGAAATTCGCAATCCCCGGGCAGCCCTTCACCCCGGCGGACTATGGGACCTGGGGGACCCCGGCTCGATATTTTTGAGGGATTTGTCACTTGCGCTCGAGCCGGCGCGCACTTCTCAGAGTATTGAATGGGTTGCGGAAACGAACGGCAATGTCAATACCTGTCTTGATTCCGATTGGCTGCTGTACCAGGATTCGAGCGGCGGGGAGAACTGGAACTGCAAAAACCACATGGACCGAAGCGGTCGAATTGCAGTCTCGTTCCCGGGCTATAAAGTCTCTCAGATGGGGTCGGGCTTGGAAAAAGTGGTCGCAGAGGGCAATCGTGCGACCCCCTATGTAAAGATGAAGACCTCTTCCGGCTGGATGGCCGCCACGGTACTGAATTTCTGGCAGAACTTCCCGAAGGCCCTGCGCGCAAAAAGCGGCACATTGAGTATCGCAATATTCCCTGCTGAAAATGTTTTCGGGTTCGAACTGCAGGCGGGCGAAAAAAAGCGCCACACACTGCTCCTGGATTTCGGACGGGGAGAACATAGCACGCTCATTCCCCACTTTCAGAATCCGCTGCACGTCTTTATAGACCCTGAATGGGTTGAAAAATCAGGGGCAATTTCATACTTTGCGCCCCAAAAGGATGATCCAAACGCGGAATACCTTTCATACATTGCAAATGTCGTCGATGGCCCCAAGTCCTTTTTCAACAAAAGGGAAGTGATCGATGAGTACGGCTGGAGAAATTTCGGAGACATCTATGCCGATCATGAAGCCGTAAATCACCAGGGCCCTGGAAAGTTCATCTCACATTATAACAACCA
>Ga0187879_10001236_pt1 | contig 17470 bp, 17 predicted proteins | sample June2016WEW_19_1_FD_132423 | JGI IMG/M metagenome (GOLD analysis project Ga0187879, IMG submission 132423) | Peatland microbial communities from SPRUCE experiment site at the Marcell Experimental Forest, Minnesota, USA - June2016WEW_19_10 | ecosystem: Environmental > Terrestrial > Soil >... | reverse complement strand
GCGCGCAGGCGATCGGCGACCTGAACACGCTGCGCGAGCTCGGGCTGCCGGCCGAGCGCGTGCGCCTGAAGGGCGATGGGGCGGGCGGGGATCCCGTCAGCGCGCTGCGCGCTCTCACCGCGACGATCAAGGAGCAAAAGTGACGCAGATCGGTTTCGTCGGGCTGGGCAAGATGGGCGGCAACATGGTGCACCGCATCCGCCGCGACTCCCAGCATGAGGTGGTCGCGTTCGACTTCGACGAGAAGGCGGTCGAGCAGGCCGTCAAGAACGGAGCCGCGGGAGCCAGCACGCTGAAGGACCTGGTCAAGCAGCTGCAGGCGCCGCGCATGGTGTGGATCATGGTTCCCGCCGGCAAGCCCACCCAGGAAACGGTCGACAAGCTCGCCAAGCTGCTCGACCGCGGCGACATGATCGTCGACGGCGGCAACTCCAGGTGGACCGACGACAAGCGCCGCGCCGCGGAACTGAGATCGAGCGGCATCGAATACGTGGACGTCGGCACGAGCGGCGGCGTGTGGGGGCTGGAGGTCGGCTACTGCATGATGGTGGGCGGACCGCCGAAAGCGGTCAAGCGCCTGGCGCCGATCCTCGACGTGCTCGCGCCGGAGACCAGCGAGCAGAGCGTCGCGGCGATCGGCCCGCGCGGCTGGCTGCGCTTCGGCCCGTCCGGCGCGGGCCACTACGTGAAGATGGTCCACAACGGCGTCGAGTACGGCCTGATGCAGGCCTACGCGGAGGGCTTCGACGTGTTCGACAAGTGCGAGTACGAGCTCGACAACGCCAAGATCGCGCACCTGTGGGGCCAGGGCTCGGTGGTGCGCTCGTGGCTGTGCGAACTGGCCGCGCGCGCGTTCGAGGCCGACGGCAACGGCCTGGAGGCGATCGAGGGCTACACCGAGGACTCGGGCGAGGGTCGCTGGACGATCGAGGACGCCACCGCCCTCGACGTGCCCACGCCGGTGATCACCGCCTCGCTGTACGAGCGCCTGCGCTCGCGCGGCAACGGCGACTTCGCCGACCGCGTGCTGGCGGCGCTGCGCAACCAGTTCGGCGGTCACGCGGTCAAGAGCGCGCCGCGCGACGAAGGCCGCTGACGGTGGCGGTCGCGGCTGGTCGTCCGACCGGCGAGCCCGAGCCTGAGAACCCCCTCACGGCCGGCCTGGAGCGCCTGCCCGTCGCGCCGACGACGCTCGTCATCTTCGGCGCCACGGGAGACCTGGCCAGGCGCAAACTGCTGCCGGCGCTCTACAACCTCGCCCACGAGGGCGCCCTGCCGGAGCGCTTTCACCTGGTGGGCGTCTCGCGCAAAGAAAAAGAGGACGAGGACTACCGCAGCGAGTGCGAGCAGGCGATTCGACGCTTCTCCCGGCGCAAGCCCGACGAGGACGTCCTGGGCACGCTGCTCGACAACGTCCGCTACGTGCCCGGGACGTTCGACGACGAGTCCGTGTACGGCGAGCTGGCGACGGTGCTCGACGACTGCGAGAAGGAGGCCGGCGAGCCGCTGAACCGCGCCTTCTACCTGTCCACCGCGCCCAGCTTCTTCCCGGTGATCGTCGAGCGCCTGGGCAGCTCCAAGCTAGCGCATCACGACGGCGGCGAGGTCCGTCTGATCATCGAGAAGCCGTTCGGCACGACGCTGGAGGAGGCGCGCCAGCTCAACCGCGAGGTGCTCCGGATCTTCGACGAGACCCAGGTCTACCGCATCGACCACTACCTGGGCAAGGAGACGGTGCAGAACATGCTGGCGTTCCGCTTCGCCAACGGCATGTTCGAGCCGCTGTGGAACCGCAACTACATCGACAGCGTCCAGATCACCGCCGCCGAGGACCTGGGCATCGGCTCGCGCGCCGACTACTACGACAGCTCGGGCGCGCTGCGCGACCTGATCCAGAACCACATGCTGCAGCTGCTCTGCCACGTGGCGATGGAGCCGCCGGTGAGCTTCACCGCCGAAGAGGTCCGCAACGAGAAGGTCAAGGTGCTGCAGGCGATCCCCCAGCCGACCGGCGATGAGATCTCCAGGATGTCGCTGCGCGCGCAGTACCTGAGCGGACACGCGGGCGGCGACGACGTGCCCGGCTACCTGGAGGAGGAGGGCGTGCCCGAGGACTCGGTCACCGAGACCTACGCGGCGCTGCGCCTGGAAGTCGACAACTGGCGCTGGGCGGGCGTCCCGTTCTACCTGCGCACCGGCAAGCGCCTGGCGCGCAAGGTCACCGAGATCGCGGTCACGCTGAAGCCCGTCCCCCATCTGGCGTTCAGCCAGGACGGCTCGCTCGGGGTGCAGCCCAACCAGCTCGTGCTCACGCTCCAGCCGAACGAGGGCGTCTCGCTGCGTCTCGGCGCGAAGATCCCCGGCACGCGCATGAGCATCCGTCCGGTGAACATGGAGTTCCTGTACGGCACGGCCTTCCTCTCACAGTCCCCGGAGGCCTACGAGCGCCTGATCACCGACGCGATGCGCGGCGACGCGACGCTGTTCACGCGTAACGACGAGGTCGAGGCCCAGTGGCGGATCTGCGACCCGATCGTCAAAGCATGGGAGCTCAGGCCCGGTCCGCCGGTCGCGCGCTACGAAGCCGGCTCGCAGGGCCCGCGGGAGGCCGATGGCCTGCTGCGCGAGGGCGATCGCTGGCGCGCGATCTGATGGCCGGCGACGATCTGAGCGGCCGCAGCGACGCGGTCTGGAGCGAGCAGGGCACGACGCCCGACGCGATCGAAGCGGCGCTGCGCCAGCTGCTGGTGGAGGTCCACACCGAAAACGACGACTTCCTGCCGGCGCGCGTGCTCAACATGATCGCGTTCGTGGATCGAGAATGGACCGGCGAAATCGCCAACCGCCTGCGCGGGGTCGGGCGCTATCACGCCTCGCGGCTGGTCGTCCTCGCATACGAGCCGCGCCGCGAGCGCCTGGACGCGCGCGTGATGATCGCCTCCGAAGGCGCGTCCGCGCCGGGCGAGCTGGCGCTGCTGCGCGAGACCGTCGTCGTGGAACTCGGCGACCGCCACCTCGACGACCTGCTCACGATCGCCGACCCGCTGGTGGTGCCCGACCTGCCCACGCTGCTGTGGTCTCCGCACGGCCACCACGAGATCGTGACCGAGCTGCTGGCGCTCGCGCAGGCCGTGCTCCTGGACTCGGTCGACGAGCCGATCGCGCGAGAGGCGCTCGACCGTGCGTGCGAGCTGAGCGAGCGGGCCTACGTCGTGGACCTCGCGTGGCTGCGATCGACGCCCTGGCGCGAGCGCGTCGCGGCGAGCTTCGATCCCGTGTGGCTGCGCCGCGAGCTGAGCGCGATCTCCGCGGTGACCGTGCGCCACCATCCGGCCTCGACCGCGGCCGCGACGCTGCTGGTCGGCTGGCTGGCCTCGCGCCTGGGCTGGCGAACCGAATCGCTGGCGGCCGACGGCGACGCGCTCGTCGGCGCCACGCACGGCGGCGAGGGGGAGGTGTCGGTGCGCCTGGAAGCGGCGCCCGAGCTGCAGGTGCCGGGCCTCGAGGGCCTGGCGCTGGAGACGGCCTCGGGCCTGCAGCTGCGACTGAGCCGCGGCGCGGGCGGTCTGCGCGCCCACCGGCGCTGGCCGATCTCAGACGATCGGCAGGACTGCGAGGAACGGGAATGGACGATCCCGGGCGCCTCGCGCGGCGAGACCGGCGTGCTCGGCGAGGGCATCCGCCAGGCGCTGCTGCGCGATCCCACGTACGTGCCCGCGCTGAAGGCCGCCCGGGCGATGCTGGCGTGACCTGGCCGGCGAGGCCGGCGTGACCCGCCTGACCACGTGCCCGGACGCCGAGACGGTCGCCCAGCGGGCCGCCGCGCACGTGGCGCGTCAGCTGCGACGCGCGCGCGAGCAGCGGGGCGTGGCGCACGTGGCGCTCAGCGGCGGCACCACCCCGGCGCGCACGTACGAGCTGCTGGGCGCGAAGCCCGAGGACCTCGGCGGCGTCGAGGTGTGGTTCGCGGACGAGCGCTGCGTCGCGCCCGAGGACGAGGAGAGCAACTACCGGCTGGCCGCGCAGACGCTGCTGGCGGGCGCCGGCATCGCGCCCGAGCGGGTGCACCGCATGCAGGGAGAGGCGGGCCCGGAGGAGGGCGCGCGCCGCTACGCCGAGGAGCTCACGCGTCACGTGGCGAGCGCCGGCCCGGGCCCGCCCACCCCGCCGGTGCTCGACCTGATCGTGCTGGGCATCGGCCCCGACGGTCACGTGGCGTCGCTGTTCCCCGGCGCCGCCACGCTCGACGCGGGCGAGGACGCCGTGTGCCTGGGCGTGCACGACTCGCCGAAGCCGCCTCCGGAGCGGATCACGCTGAGCCTGGCGGTGCTGCGCGCGGCGCGCGAGTGCGTGCTGCTGGCGACGGGCGCGAGCAAGGCCGACGCGGTGAGCGCGATGCTCGGCGCGCGCAGCCGCCACGTGCCCGCGAGCCTGCTCAGACGCGAGCGCCTGACGGTGATCCTCGACGACGCGGCCGCGCCCGCCGGGCGGGCGGGATCCCGTCCATGAGCGGCTCCGGCGCCGGCGAGGCGGTGCTCGTGCGCCACGCAGAGACAGAGTGGAGCCTGAACGGCCGTCACACCGGGCGCACGGACATCCCGCTCACCGAGCACGGCCGCGAGCTCGCCGGCGCGCTGCGCGAGCGGCTGAGCGCGTGGCGCTTCGACCTCGTGCTCGTCAGCCCGTCGCTGCGCGCGCGGGAAACGTGCGAGCTGTGCGGGCTGAGCGCCGACGCGCAGCTGCGCCCGGACCTGCTCGAGTGGGACTACGGCGACTACGAGGGGCTGACGACCGTGCAGATCCGCGCGCAGCGGCCGGATTGGCTCCTGTGGCGCGACGGCTGCCCCGGGGGCGAGAGCCCGCCGGACGTCGGCGCGCGCGCCGACCGCGTGATCGGCGAGATCGCCGCCAGCGGCGGCGGCGTGGCGGTGTTCTCGCACGGGCACATGCTGCGCGTGCTCGGCGCCCGCTGGATCGCGCTCGGCGCGGGCAGCGGCGGCCGGCTGGGACTGTCCACGGGGGCCATCTGCGTGCTCGGCCACGAGCGCGACACGGCGGTCATCGCACGCTGGAACGACACCGGCGTGTAACGCGTTCCCCGCGCGGCGGACTTACCTTCTAGAGTGACGCTGCACAGCCGACCCATGGCAGTCCGCGCGGAACAGACCAACGTTGTCTCCCCCGACGCCGAGCAGGTGCTCGTGGCCATGGAAGCGGCACGCGAGCGCACGCTGGCGCTGGTGGCGGGACTCGACGAGGCGCAGCTCGAGCGCGTGCACTCGCCGATCATGAGCCCGCTCGTGTGGGATCTCGGGCACATCGCCGCGTATGAGGATCTGTGGCTGGGCCACCGCTACGGCGGCCTGGAGCTGCTGCGTCCCGAGCTCGCCACCCTGTACGACGCCTTCGAGACGCCGCGGGCCGTCCGCGGGGAGATAGAGGCGCTCGGCCCGGCGGACGCGAAGGCGTACATGGCGGCCGTCAGCGCGCGCGCCGCCGAGGTGATCGCCGAGCGCGGGTCCGGCGACGGCGTGCTGTGCGAGATGGTGCTGCGCCACGAGCTCCAGCACACCGAGACCATGCGACAGACGATGGAGATCGCCGGTGTGCTGTCGGGCGAGGATCGGGCGAGGATCGCCGCGCCGCTGAATCCGGGCGAGCCGGGCGAGGGTTGGCTCGAGGTTCCCGCGGGAGCGTTCGCGATGGGCGCCGCGGCGGACGGCTTCGCCTATGACAACGAGCGCCCGCGCCACACCGTCGAGCTGCCCGCGTTCGCGATCGCGCGCCGTCCGGTCGGCAACGGCAGCTGGCTGCGCTTCAGCGAGGGCGGCGGCTACGAGCGGCGCGAGTGGTGGTCGCGCGAGGGCTGGGCGTGGAAACAGGAGCACGACATCACCCATCATCCGGCGATCGCCACCGGCCACCCGCAGGCGCCCGTCTGCCACGTCTGCTGGTTCGAGGCCGACGCCTTCGCCCGCGCGCACGGCGCGCGGCTGCCCACCGAGGCGGAGTGGGAGCGGGCGGCGACCTGGACCCAGCAGGCTCCGCGGGACGCGGACCGGAGCGACGGAACCCGGGCCGACGGGACCGGCATCGACGCGGCCGCGCGCGAGCTCGCGGGCGTCGGGCGCGTGTGGGAGTGGACGAGCTCGCACTTCGACGGCTATCCGGGCTTCGTCGCCCATCCCTACCGCGAGTACTCGCAGGTGTTCTTCGGCGATGGCTACCGCGTGCTGCGAGGCTGGTCGTGGGCAACCCACCCGCGCGTCGCCAGCCTGACGTTTCGCAACTGGGATCTACCACAGCGGCGCCAGATCTTCGCGGGCGTGCGCCTGGCAAGGGAGGCGTGATGAAGCCGTTCACACCGCAGCAGCCGCTCGCGCAGGACGCGATCCGCATCGACTCGCATCTCGACGGCACGCACGAACGCTCGCTCGCCGACGACGTGCTCGACGGGCTCACCCGCCCCTTCAAGGAGCTGCCCCCGAAGCACTTCTACGACGCCCGCGGCGCGGAGCTGTTCGACCAGATCTGCGACCTGCCCGAGTACTACCCGACGCGCGCCGAGCGCGCGATCCTCGAGGAGCAGGCGGACGTGCTGGCGGAGCTGACCGGCGCGGTCGAGCTCGTCGAGCTCGGATCGGGCACCGCCGCCAAGACGCGCGTGCTGCTCGACGCGCTGTACGCCGCCGGCACGCTCGAGCGCTACATACCGGTCGACGTCACCGAGAGCATGGTGCGCGACTGCGCGCGGGCGCTCACCAGCGAGTATCCCGGGCTGCGCGTGCACGGCGTGATCGGCGACTTCGAGCGCCATCTCGACCGCGTGCCGCCGGCCGCCGGCCCGCGCATCGTGGCGTTACTCGGCGGCACCATCGGCAACTTCCCGCCGGGCAGCCGTCGCCGCGTGCTGCGCCAGATCGCCGGCCTGCTCGGGCCCTCCGACCACCTGCTGATGGGCACCGACCTGGTCAAGGACCCGCGCGTGCTCGAGGCCGCCTACGACGACGCGCAGGGCGTCACCGCGGAGTTCAACCGCAACGTCCTGCGCGTGCTCAACCGCGAGCTGCAGGCCGACTTCGACCCCGATGACTTCGATCACGTCGCGCTGTTCGACGCGCAGAACGAGTGGATCGAGATGCGCCTGCGCGCGCGCCGCGAGCACACCACGCTCGTGCGCGACCTGGACCTGCCCGTGCACTTCGACGCCGGCGAGGAGCTGCGCACGGAGATCAGCGCGAAGTTCACACCCGACCGCCTGGAGGGCGACCTGTCGGCCGCGGGGTTGGAGCTCGTGCGCTGGCTGACCGACCCCAATCAGCTGTTCGCGCTGACGCTCTCCCGCCTGACGGCCGGGTAACGGCGCGGGGCGGCGTCCTCGGTCGCTCGCGTACGTAGTACGCCACGCTCCCTGCGTCCTGGCCCCGCTTGTCCCCCGACCGTCAGGTCGACATCGATCCATATAGGCTGCCGGGCATGAACATCGAGGGCAGCGCGGCGGTTGTGTCCGGTGGCGCTTCGGGGCTGGGCGAGGCGACCGTGCGCGAGCTGCACGCGCGCGGAGCGCGCGTCACGATCGCCGACGTCAACGCCGAGAAGGGCCAGGCGCTCGCCGACGAGCTCGGCCTCGAGTTCGTCGCGTGCGACGTGCGCGAGGAGGAGCAGGTGCAGGCCGCCGTCGAGCAGGCCGCCAAGGCCGACGGCGGGCTGCGCATCGCCGTCAGCTGCGCCGGCACCGGCTGGGCGCAGAAGGTGGCCGGCTCGAAGGGCCCCCACCCGCTGATGCCGTTCGAGATCATCATCTCGATCAACCTGATCGGCACGTTCAACCTGCTGCGCTTCGCCGCCAGCGCGATGATTGCGAACGAGCCGCTGGAGGACGGCGAGCGCGGCGTGTGCGTCCACACCGCCTCGATCGCCGCCTTCGACGGGCAGGTCGGCCAGATCGCCTATTCGGCGTCCAAGGGCGGTGTCGTCGGGATGACGCTGCCGGCCGCGCGCGACCTCTCGCAGTACGGGATCCGCGTCAACACGATCGCGCCGGGCCTGTTCGACACGCCGCTGCTGGCCGCCCTGCCCGAGGAGGCGCGCCAGAAGCTCGGCGCCGGCGTCCCCTTCCCCCAGCGTCTCGGCCAGCCCGCCGAGTACGCGCAGCTGGCGTGCCACCTCGTCGAGAACCGCATGCTCAACGGCGAGACCATCCGTCTCGACGGCGCGCTGCGCATGCCTCCGCGTTAGCTGAGCCGTTCGACGAGCATCGCCATGCCCATGCCGCCGGCGGCGCACATCGACTCGATGCCGTAGGTCTTATCGAGCGTGTCCAGGTCGTTGAGCAGCGTGGTCATGATGCGCGCGCCGGTCATGCCGAACGGGTGCCCGAGCGCGATCGCGCCGCCGAACGGGTTGAGCTTCTCGTCGTCGATCCCGAGGTCTTCCTTGCACGGCACGATCTGCGCGGCGAACGCCTCGTTGATCTCGACCACGTCGATGTCGCCCATCGTCATGCCCGTGTCCTTCAGCAGCTGCTGGATCGCGGGGATCGGCCCGAGGCCCATGATCTCCGGGCGCAGCCCCGCGACCGTCGAGGCGACGATCCGCGCCCTCGGCTTGCAGCCGAGCGCCTCGGCCTTCTCCTGGGACATGATCAGCAGCGCCGCCGCGCCGTCGTTGAGCGGACACGCGTTGCCCGCCGTCACCGTGCCGCCCTCCTTGAACACCGGTTGCAGCGCCGCGAGCTTCTCCAGCGTCGTCCCCGGCCGCGGGCCGTCGTCCCTGGCGACGACCGTCTCGGGCACGTCGATCTCGTTGCCCTCCTTGTCGACGTCCTTGTGCGCGGGCACCGTCACGGGCACGATCTCCCGGTCGAAGTGCCCGTTGGCGACCGCCTCCACGGCGCGGGTCTGCGAGATCAGCGCCCACTCGTCCTGGGCCTCGCGGCTGACGCTGCAGCGCTCGGCGACGTTCTCGGCGGTCATGCCCATCGGGATGTACACGTCGTAGGCGGCGCCCTCGGAGCCGTCGACCGCGTGGTTGAACTCGAAGGGGGCGCCGCCACCCGCGCGCGAGACCGCCTCGACGCCGGCGGCGATGTACGTGTCGCCCTCTCCGGTCTTGATCGCATGGAAGGCCATCCGCGCGGTCTGCAGCGAGGAAGCGCAGAAGCGGTTGACGGTGCACGCCGGCACGTGATGGTCGATGCCGGCCAGCAGCCCGGCGACGCGGCCGACGTTGTAGCCCTGCTCGCCCTCGCAGAAGCCGCAGCCCATCATGATGTCGACGATCGAGCGCTGGTCGACCTCGGGGTTGCGCTCCAGCAGCGCCTTCAGCGGGATCGCCGCCAGGTCGTCCGCGCGCACGCTCTTCAGCGACCCCTTGCCGGCGCGCCCGATGGGCGTGCGTATGGCGTCGACGATCACAGCTTCGGGCATGACGGACTCTCTCCTTTGTCGTTTGGTCCTCCCGGCTGGGCGCCGCGAGGCGGGGCGAGGCCGGGAATCCTACGGGACGGCGAGCGATCCGGCGACCTCGTGGCTCAATCTATCTCGTCGTAGCCCCACAGAGTCACCAAATCACGACCCAGGTAGTCACTCAACGCCACGACCTCCGGCTTGAAGCGGCGACGCAACTCGAGCATCAGCTCCTCGTCGGGCGGGCGCGGAGCGGCGTAGACGACGCGGCGCCACATGGACCGGAACGCATCGCTGCGCAGCGCCCCCGGTGTGAGCGCATTCACCGTTCGCGCGACGCGGCCCGCCCCAGCCGGGTTGCGCCTGGCGACCCGCACCCCGTCGGCCAGGCGGTGCAGCGGCAGCGAGCGCACGGCCTTTACCCGTTTCGTCTCGATCGACTCGATCGGAGGCGTCCCGTCCACCTCCAGGAAATCCATCACCCTGCGCATGGTCGCCTCGTTGTCAGAACGAAAGTCGTCGTAGATGAGCACCAGCACCTGCTCAGGTGAAAACACGGCGTGGTAGCGACGCAGCTGCTCGACATACCGCACGTGCTCGGAATACAGGAGCGTCGCCGGCACATGGGAGCCGCGCGGTATGCGTTTGCCCTGGCGCCTGGCCTGCTCGAGGGCCATCGCCTTGCGGAGATCCCGCTGCGTCTCCACATTGCTTTTCACGAGTTGAAGATGAAACGAGCGCAGGAAGCTGGCGGGCTCCCGCAGAATGGCGATTATGCGTGCGGACGGCTGCGCCTGCGCGATGCGGCTCGCCGCGGAGGTTGACCTGAGATATGCCGTCGTCGCCTCGCCGACGCGCTGCTCCGGGCTCGCGGCGGCGAACAGCGCGAGATAGCCGTCGAGCGTGAGCACGCGTTTGGCCTCGGGAGACGCTCGATCTCGGAAGCGAGACCACAGCTCGGGCGCGAAGAACCGCGGCTCCTTGTTGTCGGGCATGTAGATCTGCGGGTGAGCCCTCAGCATCTGGTACAGGGCGGTCGTGCCGCACTTCGCGTGGCCCACGATGAAGAAGTCGGGGTAGCGCCGCTGAGACGTCTCCGCAGCGCTCGCGCTCACAGTTGAGATTATAGATCGAGACGGCTCACGCCCAGCTCGTCGAACCCCACGTGGTGGGCGAGCTCGTGGCGCACCGTGCGGGTGACCTGGTCGCGCAGCAGATCCGGATCGTGACCGAAGTCGCGGCGCAGCGTGTCGCGGAAGACCACGATCCGGTCGTGCGCGTTGTCGCGGGTGGCGCCGTCTCCCTGGTAGAGCCCGTACGCGCCCGCGCGGCGACCGCCGTCGGAGATCACGACCGCGACGTGGGCCAGCGCGTTGCGCAGCAGGTCGGGCAGATCGTCCAGCGCGTCGCGCACCAGCTCCTCGAAGTCGCTGTCGTTGAGCGGATCGAGCTCCATGAACTCGCTTTCCTGCGGAGCCACCGCCAACCCTTCGCGGGCGAGACGCTCGGAGTAGCGCACGATCTCTTCGAACTCGCTCTCGGACTCGGGATTGCGCCATCCCGCCAGGCGCACCGCCACGAACGCCACGCTGCCCATCAGCGCCGCCGCGATGATCACCCCGAGCACGACGTCCTCGAGCGCCCTCACGACGCCGATCGAGCTGAAGCCCTGCCCGATCACGAGCACCACCAGGCCCACCGACATCGCCACGAGCGCGCCCAGGCCCACACGCCGAAGGGGGCTCGGGTCTCCGGGGGGCGTGGACGCGCGCATGGAGGATTTGGGCCCGCCCACCCTGCCTATTTGAGCGTGCGGGCGATCACGAGACGCTGGATCTCGTTCGTGCCCTCGTAGATCTGGGTGATCTTCGCGTCTCGCATCATGCGCTCCACCGGGTACTCCTTGACATAACCGTAGCCCCCCAGGACCTGCACCGCCTCGACCGTCACGTCCATCGCGGTGTCCGAGCAGAAGACCTTCGCCATCGAGGAGTACTTCGCGCGCTGCGGATGGGCCTGATCGGCCATCGCGCACGCCTTGTACAGCAGCTCGCGCGCGGCCGCCGTCCGTGTTTCCATATCGGCCAGCTTGAACTGGATCCCCTGGAACTCGTTGATCGCCTTGCCGAACTGCCGGCGCTCGCGCGCGTACGCCACCGCGTAGTCGGTCGCGCCCTGGGCGATCCCCACGGCCTGCGCGGCCGCTCCCAGGCGCGTGCGCTCGAGCGTGCCCAGGGCGACCGACAGGCCCCTGCCGACCTCGCCGATCACGTTCTCCTGGGGAACCCGCACGTCCTCGAAGATCGGCTGTCCGGTCGGCGACGCGCGGATGCCGAGCTTGTGCTCGAGCTTGCCCACGCTGAACCCCGGCCGGTCGGCCTCCACCACGAACGCCGTCATCCGGCGGTTCTCGCGGTCGCTGACCGCGAAGCAGATGTAGAAGTCCGCGATCCCCAGGTTGGAGATCCAGTTCTTGGTGCCGTTGATCACCCACTCCGCGCCGTCTTTCACGGCCGTCGTCTTCATCCCCGCCGGGTCCGAGCCGGCCTCCGGCTCGGACAGGGCGAACGCGGGCGAGAACTCGCCGGTGGCGCACCGCGGCAGGAAGCGCTCCTTCAGCTCGTCCGTGCCGAACAGCTGGATCGGCAGCGTGCCGAGCTCCTGGATCATCAGGATCAGCGCGCACGCCGCATCCACCTTCGCGATCTCCTCGACCGCCATGTTCAGCATCAGCGTGCCCGTCCCCGTGCCTCCGTACTCGGTCGGAAACGGCAGCCCGAGGATGTCCTGCTCGGCGAGCAGCTTGCGCACGTCCCACGGGTATTCCGCCCGCTCGTCGATCTCGGCCGAGCGCGGCGCGATCTTCTCGCGCGCGATCTGCCCGATCGTCTCGCAGAAATCGCGATGCTCCTGGGGAACCGTGTAGACGTCGCTGACCGCCTCCATGTCCGCTGATGCTAGTGATGAGAGGCCGATCCCGCGCTGTTCCTCTCTGCGCCCGCGTGCGGCGTGCCGCTACGCTCGTGGACGTGACCGACGCACAGGACCCAGCGCAGATCGAGATCGAGCCGGCCAGGGTCGCCGAGTGGCTGGCCGAGGACCCCACGCTGCAGGTGATCGACGTGCGCGAGCCATACGAGCGCGAGGCCGGCCACATCGCCGGGACGCGTCACATCGAGCTCGTCAGGCTCTCCTCCGAGGCCGCCAGCGTCGAGCGCGAGCGCCCCGTCGTCTTCTACTGCCGCCGGGGCTCGCGCTCGGACATGGCCGCCCAGGCGTTCCGCGCGGCCGGCTTCGAGGCATACTCCATGAGCGGCGGCCTCAGGCGCTGGGCGGATGAGGGCCATCCGCTCTCGCCCGAGGACGGAGGAGTGGCAGAGCACTGAACCCCGGGAGGGACCAGATGGAGGCTTCGAGCGAGTATCCGCAGGTGACCAGAGGCGAGGGCTACGCGGTCGGGCATCTCGACGATCTCGGCGAGGGCCCCGGCTTTCGCAAGGTTCGCAAGGGCCTGGGCGTGACGGCCTTCGGCGTCAACGCGATCGTGCTGCCGGCCGGCATCGAGACCGGCTTCCACTACCACGACCTCCAGGAGGAGCTGTACTTCGTCCACCGCGGCACGATCGAGATGGAGTTCGGCGACGGCTCCGTGCAGCAGCTGCGCGAGGGCGGGCTCGCGCGCGTGGACGCCGCCACCGTGCGCAAGGTGCGCAACACCGGGGACGTGGACGCCGTCTATCTGTGCGCGGGCGGCAAGGACGGCTACATCGGACGCGACGGACAGGTTCCTCCCGGCGAGGAGCAGCGGGTCAGGGCGCTTCACGACCTCTCCGCGGACCAGCCGCAGTGAGCGGCGACCCCGTCCCCAGATGAGCGAGGCCGAGAGCCCGGAGCGCCTGCTGCGCATCGACGAGCGGCTGTCGATCCCGCTCAGCGAGATCACGCTGCGCACGAGCCGCTCCTCGGGTCCCGGCGGCCAGCACGCCAACGTCACCGCCTCGCGCGTGGAAGCGAGCTTCGACGTGCTCGCCTCCGCCTCCCTGAGCGAGGCGCAGCGAGCGCGGGTGCTGGCGCGCGCCGGCGAGCGCATCGTGGCGGTCGCCCAGGACGAGCGCTCCCAGCTGCGCAACCGCGAGCTCGCCCTGCGACGGCTCGCCGAACGCCTCGCCAGAGCGCTCGCGGTGCCGCGCCGCCGGCGCGCGACCCGCCCGACGGCCGCCTCGCGCGCGCGGAGGCTGCAGGACAAGCGCAGGACCGGCCGGCGCAAGCTCGAGCGCCGGCCCCCGGCGGCGGACGGCGACTGACCCGAGACGCAGTCGGCGCGACTCGAGAGGGCGTGCGGGACGGGCCGAGGCTCGGCTATTGCACCAGGTGCGCGTTCAGCCGGAGGTGCTGCTGCCCGAGCGGCGAGCCGAAGGGGTTGAGGTGCAACGCGTGCAGGAGCGGCGTCACCTCGGGGCCGAATGCGAGCAGGAGGTAGACGCCGAACGCGAGCACCACGACCGTGAGACGGCCGCGCGCGGCGAGTGCGGCGAACGGGAGTATCCAGACGATGTACCAGGGGGCGAACCAGCTCGTGGCGATCCACACGACGAACAGGCTCGCGCCCGCCAACGCGATCCAGTCCCTGCCGGCCCTGCTCGCCAAGGCGGCGGCGCAGAGGACGAATGCGCCCGCCAGGACGGTGAGGACGGTCCGCAGGGCGTCCGTCTCGCCTCCCTGGCCGAGCATCCAGCCAAGGACGTTGGCCGGTCCCACGCCCGTCACCAGCTGGGTCTGTGAGCTGATGCCGGGCAGGTGCGCGCCGAACGCCAGCACGCTCGCGAGCCCCAGACCGGTCGCGGCGAGCGCGAGTCCGGCCGCGAACGCGCCGCGTCGCGGTGCGACGGCGAACGCGATCGGGATCGCCACGGCGGCCGAAGCCTTGATCCCGGTTGCGGCCACGAACGCGGCGGCCGCGAGGTACTCGTGCGCGACGCGCGAGCGCATGAACGGCAGACGCAGACGCGGGGCGCCGGCGCGGGCGCGAATCAGCAGGTAGACGCCGAGCGTCAGCGGCAGCATCATCAGTATGTCGTTGTGGTCGGCGCCCAGGCCCCACACGAGCACGATCGGGTTCAGGCCGACGAGCGCGATCGCACGAACGGGATCGCGTCCGAGCATCCGCGCGGAGCGCCATACCAGCGCCAGCACGGCGAGGCTCGAAAGGCAGAGAATGAGCTTCAGCGCCCAGAACGCGCCCGCGACGCCGAGTGGCACCAGCGCGTACGTGAAAAGAGTGAAGAGCGGGCCGTACGGGGAGACCAGCCAGTGCCAGTTGCTGATGGCGAACGCCGGATCGCCGTGGGGCTCGAGGATCGGCACGGTCGTATAGGGGTTGAGGTGGTGCACGACCCCCATGCGCCCGTAGTTGATGTAATTGAACACGTCGGTGTACTGCAGCGGCGGCGCGAGCACAAAGGCGAAGTGAACCGCGAGGATCGCGCCGATCACCCAGCGCGCGCGCAGCCTTCCGCCGAGCCCTACGGCTGTCAGGTATGCGAGGTACATGGCGGCGAGGATCGCCGCGACCAGCGCCTGCATGGTCTGGGCGCTGAATGACCTGCTCGGCCAGAGCCCGCCCAGGGGCCCCGCCATCCATGCTGGGAAGTACCTCGGATTGGTGGTCGGGGTCATGAAGCTCGAGTGAGCCGCCGTCAGCAGCACCAACAGCGCGCTGAGCGCGACGAGGCCGAGCAGCGCGGCCTGAGCGGCGGAGCCGAGCAGCCGTGGATGCCCGCGCCGGCGCACGCGCGCCGCCGGGGACCACAGCCCCCTCGCGCCGAGCCTGGTGGCGACCGCGGCGTCAGTCGCCAGTGGTGAGAGTTCGGGGGTCGGGTCGAGCACTGCGTGGAGAGCCGCTACGCGGAACCGAGGCGTTCGAACTGGCGTACGTGTTCGCGGCCCAGGCGATCGGTCCTCGGGTAGAAGTGAAGGAAATGCTCGATGTGGGCAACGCTCGGGCTGGAGGCGATCAGTGCGTAGGTCGTGTAAACCAGCAGCAGCACGCGCCAGCGCCTGGACGCGACGAGGGCTCCGAACGGCAGCGCCCACAGCACGTACCAGGGCGCGCTCCAGCCCAGGGTGAAGATCAGCGCGAGCGCGGTCACGCACCCGTACTCAATCGCGCCCAGCGGACGCCGCCAGGCCCGTGCGGCCACGAGCAGGATGACCACCGCCGCCGTGCCGGTGAGCACCGCGCGCAGCCCGGAGGTCTCGCCGCCAAGACCGAGCAGGATCCCGAGCAGGTTGGGCAGCCCCTCGGGCGAGACGAGGGTGCTCTGCGCGCGCACGCCCCCGAGGTGCGGGCCGAACGCGAGCAGGCTGGCGGCGATCAGGACGACTGCCGCACCGCCCATCCCGACGAGCAGCGGGCGGCGGCGCCCGGCGATGGCGATCGCCAGCGGCAGGAAGATGGCGGCCGATGCCTTGATCCCGACGGCCCCGACGAGCAGGGCGCCCGCGGCGAGCTCCTGACCGGTGAGGCCGAGATGCCCCGCCACGGCCCGCGGCGGGCCGGGTGGCTGGCCGCGCAGTCGGGGCGCGAGCAGCAGGTAGATGGCGGCCAATACGAAGAGCACCATGATGAAATCGTTGTGCTCGCCGCCGAGGCCCCACACCAGCACGATCGGGTTCAGGCCGACGAACGCGACCGCGAACGTCGGCGAGCGTCCCAGGAGCCGTGCGAGGCGCCACACCAGTGCCAGGATCCCCAGGCTGCAAGCGCCCATGACGATCTTGATGGCCCACAGCGATGCGGCGACGCCGAGCGGGACCAGCGCGTAGGTCAGCAGCGTGAACAGCGGCCCGTACGGCGAGCGCAGGTAATGCCAGTTGCTGATCGCATACGCCGGATCGCCGTGTGGCTCGGACAGTGGAAGGGTCGAGTACGGATCGAGATGGTGGACGACGCCCATGCGACCGTAGTTGATGTAGTTGAACACGTCGGTGTACTGAAGCGGCGGCCCGAGCAGGAGCGTCAGCTGCACCGCGAAGATGCCCGCCAGCATCCATCCGGGCTGGATTCGCGGCGCCTCGCGCAGCACGAGCAGGTAGGCCACGAAGAGCAGCCCGAGCGCGCCGCTTACCAGCCATCCCAGGGTGCGCGCGCCGGGGACGGCGCCCGGCCACAGGCCCGCCAGGGGCCCGGCCATCCACGAGGGGTAGTGCAGCGGTGTGGCCGTCGGGCTGAGAAAGCTGGCGTGGTGGGCGGCGAGCGCGACCACGCCCAGGCTCACCATCACCACGACCAGCAGCGGCGCCGCCCGCACCAGCGCCCGCAGCTGCTGCCCACGTCGACGTCGAGTCCGGTCCCGATCGAACGGCTTGCCGACGCCTAGCGCACCGCCGTCTGCGGTTGAGGAGATGGTCCCGGGTGAACTTGGCACGTTGGTGGTGGGTATCCCGCCTCGATCGGGGATGCGGGGCTGGACATTAGGGGCTCGTACGCCTGCGCGGTGAGCGTCGCCGCCTGCACCTGGACGCTGTCCGCGGCCGGAACCGGCATCCTCGCCAGGAACTGTACCGTGCTCGAACCGCCCGTCAGCCGTAGCCGATGGTCGACAACGGCGCTGCCGGCGGTCCTCGCGACGCGCTGCACGGCGCCGTCGGGGAAGCGCACGATCAGCCCTCCAAAGGCTGGTTCCAGACCCGAGAGGCTGGCAGTGAGCGTCGCCGTGATCGGCTGTGACGCCGACCCGCCGCTGAGCGTCAGACCCTTGCCGGAGCACTTGACGCGCAGTGGATCGAGGGTGGCGGCGCGCACTTCCCGGCGCCCCCGTTCTCCCAGCGTGCGACGCAACCGGGCGGCGTACGGGCGCAGATCGAAGAACCACAGCTGTCCGTCGCGGCTGACGAGCGGCTGCTCGCCGAGCTGGGCGAGCAGGGCGCTGCGCAACGCCGCTGGAGGGACCTCGTAGCCGCTCGGCTCGACTACCAGCCCCTCGAAGCCGCTGAGCGATGCCGCCCCGACCGCGAGCGCGAGCGGCTTGTTGGCGAGCTCGCTCTCCCATTCCGTCGGGCGG